>Ga0307517_10003387_pt1 | contig 24803 bp, 17 predicted proteins | sample 23_EM_MG_FD_194515 | JGI IMG/M metagenome (GOLD analysis project Ga0307517, IMG submission 194515) | Populus trichocarpa ectomycorrhiza microbial communities from riparian zone in the Pacific Northwest, United States - 23_EM | ecosystem: Host-associated > Plants > Roots > Unclassified | place... | reverse complement strand
CATATCTGAGTCATCTACTGGATGATCTAGGCTCATCAATAGTACAACTACATCCTACTCATGCCCGAGTGGCTTCATCCTCTACCATGACATCATCAATAGCTAACCTTTTTCCAAAAATATCAAGTTTATTGCAATAAATATTGAACCACCAAGATGCATAGATGTATCATTTTTTTCTTCGTCAATATTACAAAGCATAAATGCGGTCTCTCGACCCTTTCATAGCAACAAGTCAACCTATTATTAATAAAATATTAATGTTAAATTAAAGATAAAAAATAAACCCAATGTTTAACATATATGAATTCTAAAAAGATTTGATTATTTACAATATTTTGAATTTGTTGAGCATGTTGCTAATATTGCATGTATGTAGGTGGAGGGATCTGCTCGAGATTTAGTGTAATGACCTAACATGAGATTCTCATTAACCAAATCAATTACTCTTCCTCTATAATCACATAATGCATATATGTAAATATCTCATTCCACTGTGCATCTCAATGTAATACATAAGCTCAATGATGGCTTAACCAATCATAATCATCATTTTCACCCTAATGATTTATGGTGTGCAACGCATCACTCGTATCGATATTAAATGGAATGTGTTGTCTGTAGTTGAACTATCATATTACCCGATCTAGGCAAATTAGCTCAACCATCTCAAAAAATTATCAACGAGACTACTGATGACTATATGTCAATCTTGTTAGTGCAAATAGCTAGAGCAACTGCCAATCTTTAATCCAAATAAGGCATCCACATGACTTGTAAAAGATAAGTTTCTTAAATATTATATTGCAATAGTTCGGAGAAGTTAAGTTTTTTCTTTAAGAAATGGTTCGAAAAATACCTAGATATCATGTTGCCTATATAGATCACTCTAATAAAATGACAACACATGTGTTGTATTATTTTCAAAGACTCTACTAGCACACCACTTAACATTACAAATATGTCAATTTAGTTGAATTTTTAAAGTTACAATTAGACAATACAAATGCATATAATTGCAAAATAACATTACAATACATGCATCTTGGTGGGAACCGAAGTGTAACCCTAATAGTCTGGACAATCATAAGTGGTAATCTGGGCATTTAGGGCCAACCCACATAAAGATGCTCCCAAGACCATAACTATTATTAAATTAAAAATAAGTTGTTTATTTATTGTTAACAACAAACATTTAAAATGTAAATAAGTATTTTAAATTCTTTAATTTATACCTGTAGAAGTAGCATATATCATTTAACCTGTTTGGCCATCTTCATGCATGCAAGACATAGATATCTGTATAGGCATGCCATAACAACATATCCCCAGCTATATATGGGAATGACATCAAAATCATCCAGAAAACATCAAATAAATCAAAGGCACATTCTCCTCATGAGGCTTGTGAAATAGATGCAGTATATATGCTCTGGAATACATACATAACACATTAAAATTATCATACTAATTCACATATTAACAAATAATCATAACATTCAAATCATAATTTAATGGATACCTCCGCAAAACCTCATCGTTAGCATCATCTGGTGATGTGGTAAATATCTCCTCAATCCATTTAAGACGTACGATACCCCCTTTAATTCAGAAGGAGGGGGTGCAATCCAAATGCACATTCGCATAATGCAATCCAATTATGCACACTAGTAGATATGACTACATGTCCATCAATAGGAAGTCCAAGAAAAATTATCACATCTTGTAATGTCAGTGTCATCTTTCATGCCTAAGATGGAATGTGTGTGTCTCATATATTCATCGCTCAATTAATGCATGGATCAAACTGTGATCAAGGTTGATGTGCTCTAGACAACTAATGTATAAAAAACCAGTCTGGAACACATATGGTTGAACCCGCTCATATAATTTCATCCACTTTTGTGTCCGACAATAAATCATAGTCTTATCTTACATAACAATTTAAAATACAATTACCTATATATATATATATATATATATATATATATATATATATAATACCCTCAATGTTAGGTAATGAAAATATTTATTAAAATTAAATATTCATATAATCCTAATGAAATGTTCTCTGATCAATGTTTATTCTGCAACCGCAGGGCAAAAGTGTTCGCGGGTCTAGAGGCCATGTTTTGTGACATAAGCTCTCCAGGAATTTCATTGACATGCTCTCTAAGAATTTCATTGCCATGCTCTTCGGGAATGTCATCATCATGCTCTTTAGGAATGTCATTGTCATAATATAGTCATTCAACATGAGAAGAAGATCTGCCACCTTGTGTGCATAATATCATAATATATTTTAACAAATATTTGTTTTGTCATACATACGTTGTCAATTAGGACATGTTTTTCTATTATAGCTTGTTTCATTACATATGCCACACCTATAATGTATATGATCCTCTCTTGCATCCATCTTGTTGTGCAAATAAGTAGATATTCATCGACCACACCCAAGTTCCCATCTAGATGAGTCTGTTTCAAATAGAGGTCTAGTGTAATCACTCCATTCTAACTCATCTGGTAATGGATGGAATGACATGTCATATGCTGATCTATAGCTATGAACGATGTAATGATCATCAAGAAATTATAAAAAGTCTAAGTGATTCTCAACACAACATACAAGAACATGTGAATATAGATGTTAGAATGTTTGTCATTTATCACAGGTGCATGTTCTATAATTCAATCTAATTGTTTGTCTGACTTCTTTTACAACACCCAGTTTAATAGAGGTGTTGGCATGGAAAAACTATTGCTTGAAGTTGAATAACATTGCAATATGACCTCTTTATCTATCTCTATTTATTGTCAATCCAACATAAATTGACGGGGCCAAATTATTTCACGTTGAATAAAATCATTCGCTTCACATCTCCATTTAACTCAATATCTATTACGCTTGTAAAATATTATTTGCACTAAAGCTGAAACATGCATTGTACAAGCACCTTTAAGAACATGATTAAATGATTCTGAAATATTTGTCATATTACCATACTGGTGACGCCATTGTAACATAATGCTTATTTTACTTTTGGTTCTTGTTCAAGTCATTCTTAATATGATGGGACCAAGTTACACATTCTTTCTTACCACAAATCAAATTTGCGCCTTAAAGGTTCATAACATATCCCCATCAAATGTTTTTTTGTATAGGGGTCTTTGAATTTATGATTGGAGTTGCTAACATAATGTTGGGCACAATACCAATGGTATCCTATAGGTTCATGTCTATATGTCTATATAATATTATGCATATACTTGTTTTATCACTAGTAACGTATCTCTATAAGCAAAGCTAATGGGAATATCCAATTATTTGTATCAAAATAAATTGCAATCAATAACATCTCATCATATCGCTCATATAAATATGTACCATCAATTTTGATAAGTGGTCTACAATACTTGAAACCTTCAATACATGCTCCAAATGACCAAAAAACCTCTCCCTAAAACCACTATACTATCATCAAGATTTTCTTTATGCATCTAATCAACAATTGTTTCAGGATTTAATTCTTTGATTGCCAACAACAATCTTGGCAATTTTTCAAAAGATGCTCAAGCACCTTTTATGTTTCAACCCATGCTTTATCATATGATATTTTGTACTTGTAATGAAGTTTTATTTCATCTTGTATGCTTGCAACCGTCATTGAAAGATTATTCATCACAAGGGTTAATATAGCATTAAAAATAAATTTTGCATTGAGTTGATGATGGTCTTTTTGGATAAAGGTCAAGGTATATATGTCTAGCACTTTTAACTTTTTTATCTTAAATGAATCCGACCTTTTATGATATTCCCTACGCAAATACCATTACATTTAGGTGCTTACACACATTGTAATTAAACAAATGTTGAGTTCGATCGTTGGACTCAGTATTTAACCGAATGTGCAATTTACTACTGTTTAACTACATTAACCAATTCATTTTTACTAATGAATGTTTATCCAACCTCCGAATCAGAGCCTCCTAGCAAACACCTATTACTAAATGCCCAGTCATGAGAAACAACAAAAGTAGACCCAGAAGCATCTTCAAATTCAAGAATAGGAGGTATTATTGCATCATCAACCCAATTATCAACATTTACTATTATATTTGGGTTTAACGTATCATCATATTGTCGCTAGGCTCATAATAGTCAAATCTATGTAGATCAACAAATAGATTGTCAAATATAGTATCATCAATTCTTTATAGCAATCATCTAACAATAACTTTTTTTTCATTTTACTAACTGACTTTGAAGAATCGACAGATTATGAGGCACTTATACATATTCGACCAGAAGTTAGGACACACAAAGATTTAGGGCAACTACTCACATACAATACCATCATATTCAATCCATTTTGGATGAAAGAATCAATCATTGTCTTAAAACTGTCATCATATACAATTAGTACAAGATAATATTGATATTCACTAGTTTGACACCTTCAAGTTATTTCAACATCAATATCATTGTAATTCCACCTAAGTTCATGACAAATAGTTTCTTTTATTTCCTCAAATGACATGCCTAAATTACCATTTAACAATAAATTGTTCATGCCATTATATGTGATACTATTGTTCATAGCATGAATAATAATGCCACCATTATGATATAGTATAAATATGTTATAAGATATTTTATAAAAATAAAAATAAACAAATTGGATTATCATCAATTGGTTGTAATTTTAGTTAAATTACATTACCTCAACCCTAATTGGCAAAATTCATAGCAAATTCAATCAAATTTCTAAAATTTAATGCAAAAACATACTTGACCAAAATTAAACATAATTCCTGATATCAAATCTAATTGATATTTTCATACTCAATTGCATTAAATCAAACCCAAATTCATAGCAAATTAAAATAATTCAAAGAAAATACCAAATTTGACAACTTATCCACAATTCAATACAACATGTAATTCATTATAATTCTATTGCATTCATTCTCTATTGCATGAAATCATAAGTATAGTTGATAATATTATTAACGAAAATCAACAATTTAAAACCCCTAATTCAACAACATATCTAAAATTCAACGCAACACATAATTAATTGAAATAATTTATTTGTAATTAATTTAACTTATTTTCATGTTCAACTATATCAAATCAACCCTAATTGATGTTATTCATAGCTAATTTATTACTAATTCAACAAACTCTAAATTCTACATAAACCCTAAACAATGATTTCAATTCAACTAAACTGAACACAAATTCATAGCAATATAGTATGTTTTCCTTGCTTGTAGGACTAGAAAAAAAAAAAAAAAACCTAAGATGATAGCAGCAAATGTGGCAACGATGGCAAAGGGAAATTTTGAAGAGAAAAATGTTATAAAATGCTTGGAGATTAAGATAGGTTTAATTTTTGAATATTTTAATGGCAAAAAAAACAAGTGATTAGTAGGGTTTTCAAAGAGATAAAAGCTCTCATGTTGGTTTTGAGAGAAAGATAAAGCTATCATGTCTGTTATGTTCTTTAGTATGAAAAAGGTCTAAATTTCACGACATGAAGCATGATATGTTAAGTTATAGTGTTTCTAAAGTATGAAATGTTTAACGTCAAGTTATCACGACATTTTGCATATGGAAATCGAGTAAATAAGAAGCCATATTTTAAAACAAAATCATAATATATTTGACTAAGTACTGAACTAAACAACCAAATAAAAACCGCTAAACTAGAGAACAGCATTCGAAAGGAAACAATTCCTGCACAACTCGCCAACATTAGTATGCACTACGATGAATCAATCAACAATGCAAAATGTGTCATTTAAACAGTTTGATCCCATCCGTCCATGTGAATACAGTCTTAAGCTGGATCCAACAAACCGTACAAATGATCCTACATCAACCCCTAAATACTCTAAACCTAGCCCAACCAGTAAAGGCAGTAAAGCCAGCAGCCTAACCCCCACAACAAGCCACCTTCATGATCTAACTGGTTCGAAACAAGAAAACTTTGGGGAATCAAGGGGAAAATGTTGCATCTGCTCATATCCGATGCCCACAGCAACTCCCTGAGTTATATTTCATAAAGTTAGCTTTTGCTGCAAAAATTGCTTTCTATGAATCTAACATCTCATCTTGTATTTCATTAGGGGCAATAAGCCCTGGAATGGAAAGCATTCTTTGTCGCTCTCTTTCCCTCTGAGCAGCAGCCTCTTCAGCGTAGAGATCTTTATTATCCTGTACAAACAACCAAGCATTCAGATTGCACTTGCTATCTCAACCATAGTGGTGAGAAATTGATGGGGATGGGTAATGTTTTTACCCATTACCCATTTATTTTTTAACTAAATTGTTTAAACTATTTTTCACCCATTTTATTATTTGACTTGTAGGGACTTTAATTGCAAAATAATAATAATAATATTATCATTTTCATTCAAGGACGAAAGTGTATTTACTATGAAGCAGGTAGAAGCAAAAAAACTACCAAAGGATTAATTTATGAGAAAAACATTTTATTTTGGAACTAAAAAAAATCTCAGAAACTAGGATGGATGTCTGCAAAAAGTTCCTTTTTTCTTAAAAAAAAAAAAGGGATTCTATGGATAACCCTTATCCAACCCATTAGCTTTTGCCACCCCTAAAAACCATATAATTGTGGACGTCCAGAAGGTCTGTAAAAGACAAGTGTGACCTTCACTTGTGTGCCCACAAGTATTTAACATCTTTTATACCATTCACTAATTTGTGGGAACGAGGAAGAAAGGAGACAGTTTAAGTAAATGGTTGGCAATTCAAAGAGTTACCTGAGCGGAGAATTCCTTTGATTGCACGAGAAAGTCTCGGATGTGATTCTTAAATGCAGACAGGTCGTTTCTTGACTCAAATAGTCCATTAACAAATTGAGTGACCTGAAAGTGTCTTCATATTAGTGATATCCAATGGATTGCTTTGGAATAAAGACCATAATAAAGTAACAGAAAAAAATATAAATAAATGATCTCACCTCTGATGCAGTCATGTTTGGGAATGATGTACCCAGAAGTTTAATGGTATACTCACGAACAAACATTGCATTATTTGGGTATGAATAAGAGATTGTTGCAGCATCCCACAGAGGCTCTGTCAAAGCACCACTCTCGACCTGAAAGGTGGCATCCTCATTAACCATAGTTGGTCATGCCTAAAACTAGGAAAAGATAAGAGCAAGGCACATACCAAGCAAAACAAGTGTTGCAGCACCAAGACATGCAACTTAAAACCAGGTTTGTGAAATGTATCTGTCAAGACAGCAAATATTTCCTGCTCAATTGTCAAAAAGTATGACCTGTAGAACTGATTACAGAACTCTGAAGCCTGTCAAATTACACAGAAGAGTAAACAAAGCATCCCACACAGCATGATATTGATAGAACAAGAATGCAGGGGGGAAATGCACCTGAAAGTTCTTCAGCATCTCCACCAATAGGTTTAGACCAGTCTCAGCTATGTTCCTCTCTGTATGACGGAATGCCCATATGATTGAATCCATCACTAACTTCAGTTGCTGATATTGAATAACATGAAACAAAAGATTTCGATTCAATGGAAGCTTTATAATTGACAATTTAAAAATAATAATATTTTTAAAAAATAGCATTTATCCCAAGGTGTAAAAAGGTTGCTCCTCAAGCTTAGCCTTTTCTGACTAATATAATCGAACTTAGCGGTCCATTCCTTCAATTTTTTCCACTTTTCTAACGTATTTTAATCAAAGAAAACTGTACTCTTCTAAGATCACATAGCAAAACCAATCTAATGAATCATTGCAAGTAGAACTGAGCAACACATTAGGATTGATAGAACAAAATAACTTCAAACACAAACCTCACTTGACAAACGAATCAAGGCAGGGAAACAATGTGTAGCAATGGCACGGAGTAATGAGAAGAACTTAAGGCGATGTTCTGGATAATCTTCAAAATTTTTGGTTATCATCTGCAGCACAGAACTACTCATCTCAGCTGCACAACTTCTAATACACAGTTAAAAAAAAAATTCAGCCTTGATCTTATACGCTCATATATATTGATCTTCAATGGCATATGCTATGCTATGCAATATTTAACACCAACATGAACCAATGCACCTTTTCTGGCCAGATATCAAGAGTGGGAGATATTTTGTGCAGAAGTGCTAAGATGTGCAAGATAGCATTCCTATAAGCAATATTTGATGATAGCATGGCATCCTCCTAAGATATAAGCCTAGCGCAGGCATAACTAATCTCCAAAAAGAAAAAACAGAAAAAAAAGCATCATGTGAGAATTTTGCCACAAACTGCAAGTGGATTATACAATGACAGGGTCTGAACTCCTAACCAAAGATCGATGTAATGTTGCTCTACTGACTTTCCAATGGATATATATATATACAACCTTATTGAATCGATGCTCTTACATTTGGGAAGGGGATTGATTCAGAACATGTATGATTCTCCGGGGAATGAGCTTCACCACGATGTAGCCACTCAATGAGTGATGGACAGGATTGGTTATTCTCCGAAAGAGAGATAGGAGCTCAGATCGGAAGGCTAATAAGGAAAAGATTTCCTAGTGCATAAGGAAGCTAAAAGAGCAAATCATAAATAGAAGAGAAAATTGTTGGATAGACTGATACTATACAAGGATCTATTAGTTTTGGATGCTTTTAAACAACTATTGAAACACAATAAGCGAACACTCTGGAATTTTGCATTCCATGCACACACAATAGTCTACCGGTTTCATTGTTCCATCAACTACATTATTTCTGTCCATTTCACAAATTCCTTTTAAACATTAAGATAGAGTTGCAGAAAATCAGTCCTCAACTGCTTTTGCAAGATGTAATGAAATGAAAGATGATGCATTGACAGAAAATTTCAACATATAGAAGCCACATAAACAAGCACAAAGATTTACAGTCCTCGTACTTACCTCCAACGTACACTGGAAAACAGCTTCAAATATTCTAGGTACATCTTCTATCATTGCAGCTTTGTACCTTTGTCCAGAAAAGGAAAACATCAAAAAGAAATATCTGACAGCAAGAAACTAACAGGGAACAGAGCATTTTGCAGTGGTCTATATTGCCTCCAGGCTGCCAGCACAGCAGAGAGTGTGAAGATCTAAGACTGATGCAGCAGCAGCAAAGCCTCAATCCCAAATTAGTTGGGGTTGGCTCAGACTCATAAGTAAAAAATATAAAACTAGCAATGCCTTAAAGAGCAGCGATGTTTAACAGCATATAACACAGATGCAAGTCTGCAACAAAGGCAACTCTTACTCTATCCATTTGGTCAAGTATAAATGCATGTTCATTTGCAATTTCACAAATAGAGAATCTAACTGTCACCTTCCACCAATGACACTACCGACTAGATGTTTGAGATCAACATTTAGTTAAGTTGATATTAATTAGTCCAACCCTCACACTATCTTTCAACCCATCTACTCATCCAATTAAATTAACAAGAACCACAGGAGCTAGCAGTAAGAAAATTCTCTTGAAGATGAATAAAATCTATCGTGCTACAAGGAGCAGAATGTTCAGATGTAAACACTAAATAATAGTAGATTCAAGAACTACTGATCTGATCTTACACCAAATCATTACATTCCAAGCAAAGAATACTAAGAAAGTGCAACATACTTGTTTATAATTGTTGCAAAAAGTGACAAAACTTCTGATTCTCTAGCATCAGGCAAATTCCTAGCATAATCACCAAGAACAGGATCCATCATTGGGGGCACGAACTGCTTCCCAATTTGTGTCTGGTCTTCGGCCTTGTCCAAAAATGTCTCAATGAGCTTAAGTGTCTCCCTCTTAACAGATCTGTTTGGTAGCACATTAAAAACCAAATAAATTTTAAATGTCCATTACATCTGAAACAAAACCCAAACGATGACTCACCGCAAAAGTTTCACATAAGATGTTTTAGATGCATAAGGCCCTCCTTCTGCAATACTGCTTGATATAAGCTCACTATACATTCTGCCAATAAAATTTGAAATCAAGAGAAATGTATTAGCTAATAAGAGCAAGCAAAATATCTCTGGCAAGCTCAAAGCTGTTTCTAAAATAGCATTAAAGAAAACAGTGAAAAGCACACCTGTATACGTTAAGCATGTCCAAAAAGATTAGAGAAATTTGGGATAAAAAGTATGTCCCAAGGGCACTTGCAACACTTGTATTGGTCTGCAAACCAACAATGAGTTGAGTCGATGGCATTAGATCATGACATAGCAATAAAATTAACAAGTGAGACACCTAACAAGATCATTTAAGACAGTAGAAAATTAACCTAGGGATGGCAATTTCACCCAACCCACTAGGTATTTGGTGTCACAAGGTTACCTGGTTAGGTTGGGTTTTTAACAAGTTTGACCAGAGCCAAAGAAAGCCAAGTGAAAACCCAACCCAGTTTCACCTAGGCATGATATGTGATATCTTCTTATCATATACATGATTTCTCAAGACAAAAGAGATCTTCCATGATTCATATATCCATATGACCATACTAATTAATATAGATCATTGGTGATGTTTAATGACATAATTATGTATTTTTAAATCACATCTACTGTTAATATTTAAATGTGACTTCGAAAAAATGAGCATGTAAGATTTTTCAGACTAATTTATAAAGATGTGATTTGGTAGTGTTAAATAAAATTTCAAGAGTGAAAAATGTACATTAAGAATTAAAAAAATCAAAGTCAGGTATCCAGTCGGCATACAACTAATTATCATAATTATTAAACCCAACCCAGGGTCAACCTCAAAAACAAAAGGATTAAAACAATGTTGTTTTGACCAAAAAAATTCTTTTTACAAAAAAAACAGGTTGAAGGCCTGGTTTTGACTATGTCAGGGGTCAACCTGGGTTTTTGACTAGATCAGCTGGTTTTTTCCTTCTATTTTTTCTTCAACCTGGACTAGTTTAGGCCCCGGGTTGGCCAAGTCCCAGGTCAACTTGTCAAGCTGGTTTGGGTTTTATAACTATGCTAATTATATAAAGTCATTCACCCAAAATGACCAAATGTACATCGAGGGTGGGTGATGATTATGGGCACACCATGTCGAGGGCAAGTACATAAAAAACCCACCCCAATTTGACCTGACCCATCCCTAAATTTCAACCTTGTTTTAAAACAATGGGTAGTAAAAGCCTACATTGAGAAGGTAATTGCAAGTACATCAAGTTACCAAACTATGACTAAAGGAGAATCATCAAGGTCATTTAAAACAATATCCTTTGTCAAATCCCTTACAAACACGATTTGGATCCTCATAGTGAATAAAAAAAAAAGCCATACCTGCATTATATTAAGGACAGTTCTGATCACATCTTGATCCTTCAGAAAATCTACACTTTGACGTGCCTGCCCGATAATTTCAGCCCATTTCTGGAAAACAATGCAATCTTATTAGCCTCTTAGCTCTTATAAACAAGAATAAAAATACTAAAATGAAACTGATCCTGAATAGCTCTCACGGTTGGCAAGTAAACTGAAGCAATACTCCTATCTGACAGTTTCCAGGCATCCATTTTGTTCGGTCCTAAAATATGTCTGGTAAAGGAATCTATTCTCCAACAAAAACCATCACTTCAAAATACTTACAAATCGAACATAATGATTTCTCATAAAAAAGGGAGCAGCTTTCAAACTGTCAGATGGTAATTGATCTTCGAAAAAATCATATGCCAATTTAATTTAATTTGATTATTTAAATGTTTGTCAAATACTAGCTTGGATTTGTTTGGAGATTTTTGTGGCAAGATTTTAAATGGAAAAGAATTGCAGTCAAACTAAGTAAACACAGGAAAAAAAGTTGGATTGTAACTGAACAAGGAACTTTCATATTTTAGTGAGGGGTTCATTAATGTATATATAGGGCCCATCATTATTCGTTACATTGTGAAAATATAGAAAAACCTTGAGACCTTTTTTTCTATATAAAATTATACCTTGAGCTATTTTTATCCTGTGTAGATTTCTTTCACAGAATTGAGGGGGGGGGGGGGGGGGGGGATCTCAAACAAACCTGGTTAGGAAGATCCATCAACCTCTGCAGGTATTCATCTCTCTTCTGTGGATCAGATTCTGCTTGAATCATATGGCCAACCTGGTGAAAAAAAAACAAAAGCAAAGGTCACAAACTTCACACATTTGTAGTGTCAATATGTTAGTCCTCAAAACATATAGATGCATACAGATTCATAAAATGTATGAATCTGATGTGGCTCAAGATCAGCAACAGTTGTTGGTAGGCCTGCTAGAAGTTCAGATACAAACGGCTCACTTTCTCCAACCTGAAAACCAGAGAAGCAGCTTATCAATGAATTTTTGATGCATTGCAATTACAACCCAAAGGCAAAGTGCCAGTGCAAAAATAGAAGTCACCTGTACAATAACAAATTTCCGCTTGCATTTCTGTACAATTTTCAAGAATGTGTCACAAGCCATGTCCTGGAAAATTTCGAGATGCAAGTTACAGTGAAGCTATACAAGAAAATATAACAAATGCAACACCACACTATAACACATAATTGCTAGTCCTCCAATCACTCAAAGGGGTTTATGTAACACTGATACATGTGACACAAAAATGATAAGATAGTCTACAGTATATGCAGCCTGTCTAGACAATAGTATATAGATTATAGAGAAAACAAAATCACCTGCACTCCAGGATGAGTTTCATGCATAAATTCAAACAATTTATTGACAACAGTTTTCAAGAACTTCCAGTGAGCTCTGAGAAATCTTGGGTACTGACCAACAACATACCTGCAATCAGAGCCAGTAAGTTTGAAAACAAACAGATATGAAATTTGTGTACTTATACAACCACATCCCTGACAAATTTACTTTATGCTTCTACAGCTACCAATCTCAGTGGGTACAACCCTTGTCAAGGAACAAGCGTGTAGTCAAATTGAAATACAGTCCGTAGAAAAGTTCTACCTGTCTCTCTCCCTATTTTTTTCTTTTTTAAAAAAAATTGTGTGCTGGAGAAACATCGGAAAGTGGTAACCCCAAATTGGTGATAACTATGAGGTACAAAAAGAATTGAAGACGTATAACTCCACAAAAGAAGCTCTCGAACACCTTCTGCAATCATAAATTCTTACATGATGTTACTTGCAATAACAGCCTTGTTATCTTTCCCTTTCGTGATTTCACATAAATTCAGTAGATCACGAATGACCATCACTAGAAATCTGTTTTCCTGCAACAGAACATAGATGGTCAAAAGTGTCAATGCATTATTGAAGAACATATGATCATTGCAACAAACAAGTAAGCATTAGCCAATTAAGAAATCTTCAAAATCTGAAATGGATGGGTTATATAACAATACATCATTAAAGGATTGTGCTCGACCGATTGTCATTGAATTGTTTGGTACTAAACCAAAAATAATATCAAACAGGAAGTGGCAACAGGGAGAAAAGGTATGAAACAGTTGCAAAAAACAGAGCAGAGATTAAAAAGATTTGACAACCAGGATGAAACTACAATCTTAGAAAAGCAAAAAAACAATCACCAGCAAGCTTGCTAGTACTAAACCAAAAATTAGAACAGGTGATGTGACATGCTAACAAGTGTTGACATAAATTGCAACCGTTTAGTATATGGGCATGGAACACACTCTTTCATATATATGAGATCCCAAAACATTAGGCAATGAACAACAAACAATTAGTATCCATGGAAGAAATTAAGAGGTCATGGAATGATTTATAATGAAGGATCCTATAATATGGCAAGACAATGAGAACACAATTTTTTCTTTTGAATCATGAGAACAAAATTCACGGACATTTCACTGGTATATCATCATCAAGGAGTTATAAGCAAATAAGAAACTAGAATTCCATCACTTCTATATTAGGTCCAGGTTAAAAACAATGTGTCCTCATGCTTCAAAAAATTTCCATTTGTACACGCTACAAAATTTCATACAAAAACTTAAGTGTCTTGAAGGCATTATGCAACTACAAAAAGATCCGAGTGTTAATTGATAAACTTTCCTATTAGTAAGGATATTTCAAAAAACTAAGCCTCCATTGATCCAGAAAAGGCAGTTACCTGTTCTTCCATCATGGAACCAGATATGGATCCAATTGCCCAGCATAAAGTATTCAAATTGTTCCAATTCCAATCTTCACCACTCAGTTGTTTACTTAATTTCTTCAGCATCTATGTGGCACCAAAAAGGGAAGACAGCAACATCTATATTAAGATACCACACTTCATCGTATAGAAGAGAAGCAAATAAAAAACCAATATACATTCACTAAAGATATGCTTGTTCTCTCATCTGATACCTTAAATGTACTATATTCACTATACTCGTTTTTTCATCTGAATATCTTGATGTACTTCACAAAAGAGAGGTTAAGAAGTAAACAAGCTGAAGCAAGGAAGATATTACAACTGTGAAAGCATGCAACAAATCGGTAACACAACAAAAGGAAACCCAAGGCAGAAAAGAAAAAAATTACAAAGAAAGTTGTCTTTTCACAAAGCAAAGTTCTTGAAAAGGCTAACCGTTATACATAGTAGGAATACTGGAGCAGATCAGAGCTCTAAAGAAAGCTAAACGAATTAATTCATTTATTAATCACACATTATGAATCTAAAGCTTTAAACTAAAAAGAAAATAGCTGAAAGATGTGACAGTATTCCTAAGATAAATTCCAGAGTCAATGAGTTCAGTGACAAGCTCTTACCTGCTTTTCAGTATCCTCGTGATCAAGATGTGACAAATAGATTAGTGTTTCCCTCATAATCTGCATAATTGCATTTTGATTAACCTTAGAAACTGGTGTCAAAAAATAGTCGAAAACAGAGAATTAAGGCCAATGCATATCTACTAAAACATAAGATCTCCACAACAAAAACATACTGATACTGAAAAGCAGTTTGAAATTTGACATCCTGCCCATTAACAGAATAGGCCTAGCCTTGGACACTGTTAAAGCAAGCATTAAAACTAACAACCAAATGTTAAATGTTTTGAAATCTTGTATTAAAAAAATTTACAGTACCACGGCAAATTATGCACATTATATATAAACCGATCTTTTTCAGCATGTAAAATGAAGCTGCACCCACAAATCATGCCCTATGCACCTCAAGTCTATATCTTGATTATCCACAGTTCAATCACGGACATAAAAGTTTCATTTTTCAAAATTTCAAAATAATCACCGGTACACACTTTAATCAACACTCTATTTGAGCTAGCACAAGGCCCTAAATACACTAATTGATTTCAAAAAAATGCTCCATGTCCATATTCAAAGGCCAATAAGAAATGATTACATAAATGCACCAGCCAAGTAACGATATATCACCTTATATTGAACAAGAACATCATTATCCTTCATGGTTTCACGAACAATATTACCATTTTCATCTTCAACTATCAAAACCTCCTCAGGTTTAGCCATACGACAGATCATAAGCATTCGCAACTTGGACATTGGAGTAGCATAAAGCTGCCTCCTCTGCAGAATTTGTGACCCTAAACCATCAACCATGCCATGTAGCAAAGGCATCTGCAGATTCCGAGAATTGATAGTCTAGAATCAGTAATCTCCATGGAAGAATGGAAGTGTTAAACAAGAAACTTGTAACCGATTCATAATGATGAAAATGCAAGAATTTCTAATATCTGCACATTATATATGTAAAATGAGAAAACAATGAACTACATGAAGCAGATAAGATTGTCTAAAAATATGAGCAGAGTGCAAGACATCGAACAAAATACACAAGAAAATTTTCAAACATCTAAAATATTGTCACACTTCTTATTGGATATTTACCCACATTTTTTTACTGAAAAATATGTGGGATAAGATAGTATCCCACATGGGAAAAGGCATTTTGAAAAAGGGAGGAGAAGAAATACATAGTAATGGATATCCTCCACAACAAACAAGAAAAAAAAAAACATCAATAAAACATGACAATACTATCTATATAAAAATCGATCCATTAAAGAGACTCCTAGAAAATTTACAGCTACTTCAGGGTTGTCTGAAATATGGTGTATTTCACAAGAGATGCAAAGGGATAATGGTATGTGTTATTGTAAGGCAACGAAAAACAGAAGTCAGAATTAGTAAAAGGAGAACCACAATGAGCAGAATGACACAATAGCTGAACACCACATTACTCCACTTGCCAACCACCATCTGGTAATAAATACATTCTACCTGCAGTCCCATCATGTTTACAGCCACTGCAGGGTTGTCCAAATTATGGCGTGCCTCGAAAAGCTCCAAAACCAAGGAGTTCCAATAGTCCAAGCAAACCTATAAAGCGTGCAAGGCAGCAAGACTAGTCATATTATCAGACTTGGAATTACATAATAATTCACATATACAGACATGCATACTACAACACCAGTACACGTGTGCACCCACACATACACATCGAGAAAGATGAACGAGAGCAAGAGAAGGAAAATAACTTCACCTTAAAAACCTCTGTGTCATCAACATAACAGATGTTAATTAGATACTCGAGACCCATTAGCAGAGCAGTTATGTTCTCCTGCGTAGACTCCAGCACTTGAATATGAGACTGCAAAGAGATGAAGGCATCTGTAATTTCATCTCTTTAACAGGATATACATGCAATCTTGAGACAATGCCTAGAGGCCTTGATGCAAAATACAGAGAAAGCAAAAATATCTCAAGCTAAGCACACAAATTCTACCATATGGATCTACTTTGCAAACTCATCATGACCCAAAATTGCAGTCATCAACAGTCAAGTTCAAAATATTCCATCAACAAGCAATGAGCTCACATATGAGATTAAGCTGTTTTTTTTTTCTGAATGATAGCACATTTAAGTCATCTTTTTGTCTTGTTCTATGAAACATAACAGAGATTCCTCAATTCAACAGTACAGCAGTTGGAAACAAATTGGAATCATTTTGATGGGGACAACAAAAGCAGAAATTGTCTTTTTCTGGACAAGGTTATTTCAGTAAATTTCCAGATTTACTGGAAAATTGTCTAGGTCTAGTATTTTAGTTCTCTTAAAGTTATTAGGTTTTCCTATTCTAAATAGGACTAGTTAGTGTTGTCAAAGGCAAAAGGTGCCAAGCTTGTAAGAAGCCCGAGGAGCTAGGCGCATGCCCGAATGAACGAAGGCGATATGCTATAAGTTAAAAATATATATATTATATTATATTATATAAATCTAAAATATGTATCTTCCCAATTAAGATTAGATCAGTAGAAAATCAAAAGAAAATATAAATTACCATTACAGTCATATAAAGTCATATTTTTCACCCTTGAAACAAAATAAGATAATTTAAAGTAGAAAGTACCAAATAGATTAAAAGCAAAATTAAATATCATCATCATTATTCATTAATCTTCGAAAACATCTCCATCCATGCTTTCCTCTCCTTCACTTGAATCCTCCATATTCTCCATTTCATGATTACAGTCAAACTCCTCATCTCTCAAACTATATAGCACTTGTTTAGAAAAAATTAAAGTATTAACTGTACAGATGTGTTGTTCTTTGACTCCCACTGTTGAAAAAAGAAAGTGTGGTTGGTGTTTCTCTTCTAAGTGTCCTTCATTGTCCGTTTGCCTCCCACTTTAATGATTTTTTTACCATAATCTTTGTTTTTTACAAAAACAAAAAAAAAAAAACCCTAAGTTGTTCTTGTGGTAAATTTAAAAAAAAATGGAGAAATAGGTCAAAACATAAATCATTTTTAAAAAATCCAACAAAAAAGGACGAGCTTCAAGCAAGCACTAGCCTTAGTGCCTTGCACCCACTCACAAGGCGCCCGCCTAGGCGACGCCTCATTGAAATCCAATGCCTAAGGCTAATAAAGGCATTGGGGCCTTGCCTCGCCTAGGCGAGCGCCTCGGCACCTCTTGACAACACCGGGACTGGTTATGTTGGAGGTTTAGGATCCCAAGTCCTTATTAGATTAGGAATGCTAAAACTCTATAAATAAGCATGTAATCTTCCAATATTTTGACTACAGTTGATGAATAAAATTTCAGCAATTTGCTTTTGATTGTGTTACTCAATCTCCCTTAGGAGTGACTCCTAAAAACCCTAGGTCTGAAGCTTAGGTTTTTCTGTCCTCTAGTTGTGACTCCTACTCCTAGAAACCCTATTAGTGTGACTAATAGTTTATACAATTCCCAGCATACAAAACCCTTCAATCTAACCTTAAAACACTTACCAATAATCCCTAAACAACCTCTCACACACACCTAATCAACCCTACAACAATTACCCATCAAAGATTCAGCCTAAATTCTCCTAAAATTACTTTCCACGCCACTGTTGATAGCCCTAAACAGCCATGAAATGCAGATCCAGAACAGCCCTCAAAGCTATCCTGCATCACATTTCTATGTCAAACATGTCCTTATCTTGGGCCACATTTTGTGAGAGGTTCAGAAACCATATCATCTCTTACAATTTTAACCCACCCCAACAGAGGTCCCTCCTCTGCTCTCATTGTCCATTGATTCCATTCTAATCAAAACAACCACATTGCTAACCATTACTGACATCTAAGAGTCTAATTATATCTAACATATGAGTGTTAAAACTACTTAGAACAAAAGGTGATTATTGTCAAGAAGCAATCAAAACAAAAACTACAAAACCATAATTTTTCTTTGTTCTAATATTCACATTAGCATTTCTTAGGCTAAGCCCTTAAGAATTTACAAGAGGAATTATTAACTTGCTGAGAAATGAATACTACCTTATAAAACGAGGTGAAAAACAGCGCCAGATTCTGAATGAATGCCTAAGCATGCAACAAAAAAGTCAGAGAAAATTAGTATCGAACATTAATCCTTGAGAGAACAAATTGCATTTTATTAGCAACACAGACTTGTTCTTCACTAGATCCATTTGCATAAGCCTCTGGGATATTAGTGGTTAGTGGAAGAATGGCCTACAAAAAAATTTTTAAAAAAAAAGAAGAAGAGGAAACAGAAGCAGCTTAGAAACAGATATCACAATTATATAAATTGATACGCATATCCCAATTGGGTTGGAGTTCCCATATCTGAACTAAGATGCCCCATTGTACCTGCAACTGGACCATGAAAAAATTATACATCTTAACATACTGTATGTTATAGAAATCCCCAAAATTAAGAGCCGCAACCTGAAAATTTCAGACAATAAACCAATCAACACTTAACAGTCCAAGAGAAAACATTCTTCTTTTGAAATGTTAACAGCAATACCTCTGTCAAACACTGAAGGGTAAGGTTCCGATAAGATGGCATTGGAAAAAATTTCAGAAGTGTTTCAAGCTGTAAAGCATAGCAGGAAGACAACATGTGATGTAAGTACATACCATGAGAACAAGAATAACTAATGCAAGTTGACACCTATAAATCCAATTGTTTCTGTAATAACTATTCTTTTCATGAAATTTTCTGTCTGAAAGCTATTGATGAAGATTTTACATACAATATTACATACCAAGGGAGATTCAAAAATATAACCCAAAGGAATCCAAGAAAGAAAAGCATGCAAGGTGGACAATGTTGCTCGAATAAGCTCGGTTCTTTGGGAAGCTGACAAGACATACAAGCATAGCTCATGGATGAGTTGAAACTCGCTGTAAACAACCAAACACAACTCTTAGTGAAATAAATTGCACAAATACATAACAAAAAAAGGGACAGTATGATAACAGAGAAGAGGTCAAGAAGAATTGCTGCAGTTTCATATAACATAAGTTGTCAGTGAAGTCCAAGCAATACACACACCAAGACTAGGGAAGCAGCACACTCTAAACAATCATTACAAAGTTATAGTGGCACACCATTTACCAATAAGCTAACTGTCAAGAATCGAGCAAGAAAACAAAGCATTTCAAGAAATACTCGAATGAAAAACAAGTGATATTTGTCTCAGTGTTTATCACTAGGTCAAGATGACTCCCACCATTTCCAACTTAAGTTAGAAACTAAACTCAAAAAAATCAAACAACTAGAATTCCTGTAGATTTCAGCAGCTCCTGCTGCCAATATTAACTGCCTTCGTGTGCACAGACACAAAAACACAATAAACACATATAGAGTAGCTTTGGGGGAGCTTTATGTTTAGGGCTGACATGTGAACAAGAACGAGCTCCATTTGGATAAACATATAGAATATTAAAGTGTTCATTGTATTTTATTTTCTTGGAATTATGATCAAGAAACATAAGAAAGGTGCTTAGTTGGAGTTGTTTTAGTAGAAAATTTCAATTATACGGTCTTTGGCATTATATCACACAAATCATATGCATGGTTAATTAAAGTGTTTTTCACATAAAAGAAATAATGTCTCATAGAATGATCGACATTGTTATTTATAATTTTTTTTTACAATGGTTTCCATTTTGAAACACCATGGATTTTGGTTCTGTGAAGTGAGGGATTTCAGAAACTTATAAATGATGATCCAAATTGAAAAACAAGCCATGCAAAAACAACTAGTTTTTATGTGTGACTATCCTGTAACTTCAAACCTCCACAAGGAAATAGATGGCACTACAGCACCTAGAGAAGTGAAAGCCCAAAGCAATTACCTGTTTAATGATTGTTTAAGCTCTTTGATCTTCTGTTGAGTCATCTCTCCTCGTGAGAAATCAAAAACTTCTTCACTAAGAAGCTGCAATAGCTTATATTAGCTACATATTGCAAAACAAAGTATCATCCAAATATGTGTTTATGTACAGAGAGAGAGAGAGAGAGAGAGAGAGAGACTTACTTTCAATATAACCATGCAATTCTCACAAATAGTTTCACTAGTTTTTGCTGCAGCAACAAGATCAGGGATAAAGCTTCGCCATCTAGCAGGCCACTCATGCTTGAGTATCTATATATGATCAGTTACAGAAATTATTCATGTTATAATAAGGTAATAACATGTGTTTGAATAAAACAAACCAAAACTAGCATTAACTATCAGTACAGAAATTATTCATGTTATAATAAGGTAATAAAATGTGTTCAAATAAACCAAACCAAAACTTACATTAATTAACGCTAAAAATATAAATAGAAAACTTAAAATTTTAATCCGAATAATAACTGAGAATTAAAGATTTCTTGAATTAAATGAAAACTTGAAAAACCACACTAGAGTGACTAGTTATAAATAAAAAGCAATCCCAAATAAGTGTCTCCAATTGCTATAATATAGTGCATGGCACGAGATAGGATATCCAAAAAATCACCAAAACTAACCATCAATGGATTCTTAGTTTTAATCATACCTGAACCAAAGTAACATTGAGCTTGTTTACATATAGCCTTTCCATCCGAAAAGAGGCCTCATTACTTGAAAGCTATTTAAGAGAAAAAAAATGGTAAAATTATCAATAACAGGTAACAAGAAGTTCAAGTTATGAAAGAACATAGTGAAGCTCAATCATTCCCAAAACTACAGCTTTGAGAAGTAAATACCTGTACAATGACTTCAGAAATGTAATTTTTCATTCCATCTCGTTGTTCAACAGGCAATGCATTCCATCTATACTTTATAACGCCCTCTAGGACCTACATAAAAATGTAAAACATCCAAAAACAGCTGCTCAGTCACTTGGTTCTCCAAAGCACTAAATCATCATCTAGTTAATTGCCAATACCACAAAAGTAAATGCATCAATCCACATCTTGGACAAGACTTACAGAAAAAACACAGTAATCTCTTGTAAAATCATCACCTCAAAGATATGAGTAAACAAAAATAAATGAATAAATTAATACTCCATAATGTATGCATTACATTGCATAAATTACAGAACTCCCCTTTCATGTGAAAAGGGTAGCTATGGACTTATTTTAGAAAAAATACAGAAGAAGAGTCAAAGCAAAAGGACATATATTCTCCCTAATTTCTATTGCAGATGAAGAAAAAACATTATTTAATATCAGTCTTGAGCCTTTTAAACATCATCAATTTGTGCCTTTTCCCTTGAGAGTAATGGGCTTCCTATACATATGCCAGACATCACCTTTGAGGTCTATAAGCTTCCTGTATGTTTTGTAGACATCAGTCATTAGGTTGTTCCTTTTATTAACACAACCAAGAAAATAATCCCCTAGGCTAAAGCCAAAAGAAAAGGGTATTCTTATGTTTATTTCCATTGCTTCTAGCCGTACCTCAAACAATATCTATTTTAGTAGATCATTAGATGTGTAAGCAATGGATGAGCATCCATAATTCCGACCCTGAGAAGGCATACAGACTCATCCACAAACATTTTATCGTGTCTACACTCTGCATAGTCCATCCAACCACTGATAGGGTATGTGAGGCTGCCCTCCTATGTCCTTGCAGGATCTTGGTGCATCTATAGTACTAGCACCTGGGCATATATCCAGGAGTATCATACCAGTGACAAGAGAGAGACCATCTTGAAAGTTCTTGAGGAGGTAATTTGACCAAAGCAGATGTCTTTATGCCCCATGATGTTTCTGAAAGATCTTTTTCAGCATCATCCAAATGGCTAAATTAACCTTCTATTCAATTCCTATAAGCATGTATAACAATCAAGCAATGCGCAATTTCTTTGCAGGAATGGTAGAAATGAAAACAGGATTCAGGTCAAAAGCTCAAGTTGGCACATGACTCTCTTCTACACATTGAAACACACATGCCTCTTTCATACAAATTGGAAACATCATTTTCTATCACTACAATGGTAGATAAAAGATTGGTTGTACTGCACAAGTGAGAATTAGAGCTAAGTTCTGTTAGGCTCTTTACTACAACATCTCAAAAACTGATAAAAAGAAAACAAGTCATCAAGCACCAACTACCATAATACTAGCTTAGTCACAACAGATGAATGCAACAGTCTCAGCTAGATTTAAACAAATATATATAAAAGTGTTCTAGAGCTTTCACAAGTAATGCCTACAGCTAGATGCCAAATTATGACTTAAATATCTGTAACAACAGACAACAAAGTTGAAGCCATGATGACTTGCTTCATAATTTACAAAAAGAATATCCTCCTAAGCAATAAATAAAAAAACAAAATTTCAATGCATCATATAACAACTAACCTGCAAGGCAAAGAACTTGGTGTTGAGGTTCTTTGTATTTTGTAGAATGTGCACCACTTGGAGCCACATATCTGGATTGTTTTGCAAGTCCTGCAAAATACGGTCAGCAGCTACCCTCTGTAGACAATAGAGAGGGGAGAAATTTAGCTCTGCAAGCAAAACCAAAACAACCAAAAACAGGAACCAAATTCGAAGACGTCTAGTAAAAAATGAGAAACACCAACCCCCGGTGCAATAGACAATTTGAGCAACAATAATAATCATTATTACCGCATTTCAAATTCAAAATGGAAATAAACCCATCTTTGAAACAAAATATAATACACTTCCATTCAATAATAATTAAGCAGGTCGCTCGCCCGTTCCTTCGTCCGTTTATTTTCACACTTTGCAGTACCAAATACAACATAAATAGCAAAATCCCTCTTAAGAGAGCTTTAAACCCTAAAAAAAAATATAAAGTCCATTGCTGACTAGCTAAGTAGAAACACTCTTACTAAACCCTAAACCTAGGATTGAAGAAGAGTTGAATTGTTATATAGGCCTTCGCATTTGAAATGGAATAAAGAAAACCTGACCTCTTCTTTGGATCCAGTGCCATAGAAGGCAGCTACAGTAGCATCCAGTAAAGGAACATCAATCGCCTGACTTAAATCCCTAAATTTCTCTGCCGCCATAACCAAAGAAGCCATTATTACTGGATTTCAAACCCGCACAAAAACCCTCGCTGCTTCCACCACTGCTACTTCGACCAGCAAACCCTAAGAGAGAGACTAAACGGGAAGGCGGTGTTTCTAGAGAGGGAAAAAAGAGAGAGAAAGTGGAAGGGTTTTATGTTCGTTGTAGTGAGCGAACAGTTTAGAGAGAGAGAGAGAGAGAGAGAGAGAGAGAGAGGATAATTTATATTTATATATGCGCGAAAGACTGCTTGAATTTTAAGCAGAGAGGGGGAGAGATATAGACTTTGAATTTCTAGCTTTTTTATTTAACTTTCCTTTTCTCAATTTTTCATTTAATTCATTAATAAAAAAGCTTGTCAATCCCTAAAATTTTAAATTTTGATTCAATAGAACCCTCTTACAGTAGTTTGATAAGATCAAACTTCTACTTTTAGTTAACATTTAAATGATATCGCATACATCATTATATTTAAAAATATAAAATATAAAATTTGTTATTTTTTAATATTGTTTGTATTGAAAATGAAGAAAAATCATGAAATAATTTGAAAAGTTATGAAAACCACAAAAGATTAGAACTGTAATAAAAGAAACCCTAAAGCTCAAAGGAAGACTATTTTTACGTTTTTTGTAATGTTACTAGCTTTGATACCCGCGCGATGCCGCGGGTCATTTTTTTTACATAAAAAATATTAAAAAAAATAAAAATTTAAAAATATTGAGTTTTTCTGCAAAGTTATACCCAAGAATCTTGGGTTTGGCTACAACGTATGACCTAAGAGTAATATTTATAATATTAATAATAAAATTAAACTTGCATGACCCAAGTTTAAGTGAGTCTGGCTGTAACACCGGACCCAAGTTTAAGTGAGTCTGGCTGTAACACCGGACCCAAGAATATTGGATGTGGGTCTGGCTATAAGGTCGTGTCATAAAAATATGATAATTAAATAGATTAATTAAAAAAAACAAAGAACAAAAATTAACAGGAAGGAAAAAACTAATGAAGAAAAGG
>Ga0307517_10003386_pt1 | contig 24806 bp, 19 predicted proteins | sample 23_EM_MG_FD_194515 | JGI IMG/M metagenome (GOLD analysis project Ga0307517, IMG submission 194515) | Populus trichocarpa ectomycorrhiza microbial communities from riparian zone in the Pacific Northwest, United States - 23_EM | ecosystem: Host-associated > Plants > Roots > Unclassified | place... | reverse complement strand
CATCTACCGACTTGATCATGAAAAAAATGCGACAGGATGGCTTCCATTGTTTCGAGCAATGAATGAGTAGATGTCATCCTGTCTCGGTTCTTTTTTAAACATAGCATGGATAATGAACCAATGCGTGAAAGATTACCTGTATGTGTAATTACTGAAATTTCAATTGATCCAATGGAGTGCGGCCGCCGAGCATGCAAAGTATTATGCATGGCTGTGCTTAGGAAGGGAGCATCAAGTTTTTGGAGGTATCAATGGAAAGGAATCCGAATTAGCTAGGAGCGGCTGTTTTCCTGTCCGAGATATAATTTAAAATGTGTAAGCAGTCTATATAATATATGATTCAATATGGTTGACGAATTTTGAAAACCAAAAGGGTCATTAGAGCTTGTCTTTGCGTGCTTCGAAATTAGTTGACGTTTTCATAGTATACATCTCTCAATGGATGACAAGCCCACGCCAAGATAAGATCAAGACTGTTCTACGCCGATGAAACTATATACGATCCAAATTACAATTTCGGAAGAATACACAATATCGAGGGGATTAAGTGCGTGTACATCGATAGGAGTTGGCTAATGAGTCTGCAGGCTTGGTTTGTAGTGATTAACATCAAGATTATTATAATGCTGGAGAATCTATTGCTCTATGCTGATTACCGAACTGTTGATGAAATCGAAACATATACTTAATTACGATATTGTTTTGGTGTTTTTATTTCCTTCTCCTCTATTCATTTTTCAAGTTTGTCAGATTCGACGACATCGCTGTTATCAACATTTAAAATAAAAAAAATAGAGTATATAACACAGACATCTGCTCATGTCATTATTCTAAAACAGATTTTTATTTAATGGTCCAAGACACAGCAGGCCTTGCGATTTTTCTAGAGTTTATTACTCTTACATACCATCAAACAAACAGGATCTTTGAGAAAAAAAGATATCTACATTGCGTCAGTTTATTAAAGGTTGTTTTGCATAAGGTTACTTTTCAAAAGTATTTTTTATTTAAAAATATATTATATTAAACCAATTGAAAAATATTTAAAAAAATTAACTTAAAGCAAAATTCTTGAAAACTCGGTTAAAAGCTGTTTCAAGCACCCTCCAAGCCGATAGGCTATATTGAGTAATGGGCCTCACTAATAAGTCCAATATAAGATCCACTCACAGCGAGAGGCTATATTTAGCTGGACCCAATATTTCTAGATCCACGAACGACAATGCAAAGCCCGGCTCAACCCTAAGTTAACCCTAGTACGAGGGCAGTCTAGTAAATGAAGTTTGTTGCACCCAACCACATATATAGACCAGCATTTCACGTCTCATGTCTCTCAAACCCAGGCTCTTTGCTGTTTTGACTTGGAGGCGGCTCTGCAGATCGCTCTCTGCATCTCTTCAAGGTGCGTCTTGTATAATTTTAGGGTTTCCATTGCTCGCTTCTTAGCTGTGATCTTCGCAATATGAGTTCGCCGATTGTTTTTTTATTTCTTTCTATCATCCTAACTCAACAGAGTATAGAGCTTTGCTTCTGTGTGCGTATTTTTTTTTTAAGATGCTTCACATGATCTCACCAGCTCTGTTTAGTTTGTTAGAATAGAAAATGAGAAGGCAAATATTGGAGCTTGATTTCGTGATTTCCTCAACCGCTTATTTGTCATCTAAGACTAAAACGAATGAGCATTCGATGGTCTGTTTAAATTTGATTTTCTTATATTTTTTTCTTGGCCTTTTGTGATCGATTATACCTGCCAAGTTTATGTTTCTTTTTTAGTTTGTTGGTTTATTTGTTAAAAGTTTGCGAATATGTAGATTTGAGGTTTGGGTCTAGAATTGCACGTCTTGCAAAGCTATAATGCTGCTAGTTACCTTGTTCTAAATCCTCAGCCTTCTAGTAAACGTGACTCACATTTGATGTGCACTTCAAAAACTCTTGGTAGTCATTGACTCTGCTCTTGTTAAAATTGGTATAGCGGCAGCAACAATGGTGCGAGTTAGTGTTTTGAATGATGCTCTGAAGAGCATGTACAATGCAGAGAAACGTGGGAAGCGCCAAGTTATGATCAGGCCATCCTCAAAAGTAATCATCAAGTTTCTGATGGTGATGCAGAAGCACGGTACCGATCTATTTTTTATTCGCAACCTATCTGGTTATTGGTTTGTTTTTAATTTGTAAATAAAGTGCAATTCTTATTGGGTTCTGTTCTGTAGGTTACATTGGTGAGTTCGAGTTTGTTGATGATCACAGGTCTGGTAAAATTGTGGTTGAACTAAATGGAAGGTTGAACAAATGTGGGGTTATCAGTCCTCGTTTTGATGTTGGTGTTAAGGAGATGGAAACCTGGACTGCTAGGTTGCTCCCCTCAAGACAGGTCAGTTCATGAAGTATATGAATTCACATCAATTTCAATTCCTAATATCAGTTTCAAATGCAAATATTATGCTATTATAAGTCTGCAAGTGGGATGCTTCAGGATCATGCAATTGAATGCTTTTGTGAATGTTAAATCCCATTGAAATCCTGATTAAGTTTATTCCAATATTCATTTGTGTGTGCATGTGTAATGTGATAACATTTGTTTCTGTGAATTTGCAGTGGATTTATCATTGAATTACTCAACGATCATCATTTTGTTTCTGGTCTTGGCACTGTTTATGGCTTTTCATTCCTGACTTGTACATTACATTAATGGCTGGTTATTGCAGTTTGGATATATCGTACTCACAACTTCTGCTGGCATTATGGACCATGAGGAGGCTAGAAGGAAGAATGTTGGTGGCAAAGTGCTTGGTTTCTTCTACTAAACTGGGGGTTTATTTTGGTCTGAGAGCGCAATCCATTATGAGAACTTTTTGGATGTATTTGAAAACTTGTTTACAATAGGATTTTGTTTCATGCTTTATTTGTTTTCATGCTTTTTCCGAAGGCTGTTCTTGTTTACATAAATTAAAGTCACCAATGCTTTTTGTAGCTCGCTTCTTATCCGAAAGCAGCTTATGCTCGTCATTAAAAATATTGTAGTTGGACTTGTTGAAAATTTGATCCTTGAATCAGCATGCAGATGTTTTGCTTTAAGGGCTCTGGTTTGTATAATTCAAGAGTCGATTGCACATCCACCTTCTTGCCATAGTGGTAGCGCGCTGTTCATTCAGGGAAGCACTTTCACATGCGAACTTGTAGTTCATCAACATTCTTGGCCTTTGTCAGTTGTGGAAGGCTTGAACGTATTGCCGGAATACTGTACACTACTTTCGTCAGAGACAAGTAGCCCTTTGGATTACCATTTCTGAACAACACCAGGACATGGTGAAACCTATAAGTTCGGGAAGATTGTAGAGAGGAATGTTGTGGAACATGAGACCTAAGGTCTGCCTGGCGCTATTAATCCACTCGAGGTAACAAAATCACCTCACTGAGAGTAGGGTTGCCCATCTTAATTACGATTAATTAAAGTGACTTGACCGGATAGATGGTATCCCTGAAACCTTTTTATGAGCACCAATCAAAGCGAGTTTTATTCTTTTTGCTTACACTAGGAGATGTCACTTTAATGGGAGGTTCGAATAGATGGATATAACGTCGATGTTTTTTTTGTTCCATTAATCACTGGTGGAAACACTCGTCCGCGGAAATCTTTCAGTTCGTTCTGGGCTGTAATTATATGGCTAGAGTAGGCTTTCCCAAGATTATTTTGGAATTTAATTTTTTATAGTAATTAACAGTGATGGGTCTTATCATGAAATAGGTTATGAAAATTGATGCTGATTTTACCTTGATTAGCAGAGCTTGAGAAGTTCTAGGTAAAGATTGAAAGTTCAAGTGTAATATATTTATAGGAAGGCTAATGCTGCTAATTGGCTCGCTAATTTTTATCTTTTTAAATATTCATTTTCTAGGAAGAATACAATTATTAACGACTCTCCAAAGGGTTTGTATTAATTTTGATATTATGACTTGATTGAAATTATATTTCCTTTGGGCTTTAGCCATAATTTATAGATGAAAAAAAAAAGAACTTTTCCGCGGAAATCACGTCAAGAATGCCCCGCTGGTATTTCAGTCTATTGGCCGCATTGCACCAATATCCTTTCGAGTTGAGATAGCTATTGGGAAAGCAATCCATGGATGGGTTGTCAAAATTACTGCTCTTTCTTGCATGTATGTTGCCAGTTTTGCAGGAAAAAACGAAGATGACACAACAAATATTGGAAAATAATAGAAAAGGGTTCCCATTCACAGGATGTTTAACAAATAAGCTATTTATTGATTCGGGAACAACAGCACGATACAAACCCTAGACAGAATAATGATGAAATAAAAGAAGGCACGTGGAAACTGAATTCCTTGTTCCTTTTCTAATAGACGAAATAAGCTGAAGGTAGAATAAAGGCAAAGATGATACAGAATGTTAAGAATGGCTTAATAATTTGTCAAGCCATAGTGATATGATGCATTGCCAAAGGATAGTAGTTGCCCTGACCGTATAAAAACCATCATGACCTTACTTAAAATGATAATCCTCTTCATTTTGCTTGTCACAGCTTCCATCGCCGCTCTCACTGCAACAACCAGCCTTGAAACCCATGTAAAGGGACTCTAGGAAGGATTCCAGCAGAAAACCGAAATATTGGAGAGATACAGCCACGGAGAGGATTGAAGGGAGATTTATTGGGGTGGTGGTGGTGGGGTTTTTGTAGGTGTAGTCATGGTGCGGGAGAGGATCTTCTAAGCATATACTTTGAAGCACAACTTTTTTGCATTGTCATTGCTTTTCACTTTTTGCTAGCTTTTAAATATTTCAGGAGAGCCCTAAGGCGTTTGTGGAATCTACCTCAGATATTCTGGGCTGTAGTGTAGTTCTCTCTGGCCACTTGGTGTTCCTAGCTTGGCGCCAGGAATTGGATATACACTGCATTAAGCTGGTCTGGTGTAATTCCTGTGCGATTCATCTTGTTAACTTTAACAACTGGACTTCTTTCTTTTTTTTTTTAAAAAAAAAGGACTTCATTTTTCTACAACAGCTTAAGTTTGAACAACTTCGGCGTTTCGCATATCACACTAATAGTTTATGCTTATGTGCTACGTACAGACCATTAAACGAGGGAAATTCTACTTGGTCTTCGAAAAGAAATCAAAACCACCGAAATATTTGCATAGTACTGTATTTTGACATAGATGCGATATCTTCCGAAACAGTTTGATTAGTTACTTGATATTCAGCAAGAATGATCCCACCATTTGTGGATTCCGAGCCAATCTACTTAAGCAGTGACTGGAGATTTGGATCCGTTCAGGTATATACCATATGGTGCCTCCAGATTTTTTACGAAAAAACAGTGGAAGATATACTCGAATGATTAAAAATGCTAGTGGAGATGTTCACATGCGTCATGTACGCCATTAGCTTCTGCCCCGCCCATGTTTATCGTTCATTCATTTGATACAAAACCCCTCCGTCTCGAGTCATCTTGAAATGCTTGATTTTCACCGAGATCAAAAGAATCTCCGGTGAGTAAACCAGTATTGAGTATTGACTACCAACTTTTAATTTAACGAAAGCAGTTGATGCGGTTAAACTCGTTTTTCAAAATATTTTTTCAAGCTTCTTTTTGTTTTAAAAATATTAAATTAATTTTTTAGATAATTTTATTAATTTTAAAAAATATAAAAAATAAATATTATTTTAATATATTTTTAGTTATTTTTTTGAAAAAACACTTATTACTATGTTAGCAAACACAAACTAAGCTTTACTTGAAATGGATTCATATGGAGGCCCCACATGCAAACCTATGAAAAAAAAGAGAAAAATAATCTAATACAGGATATTAAGTTTATAATTTAAATTGATTACCCATTAAACAAAAATTTGAATTGCTCAATTTTATTGGATGGAAAAAAAAATCAATAAGTTGAAACGTTGACTTTGAAAATCGAGCAATTAAGATACTCTTGCAAGATAATATCTAAAAATTTGGAGAGTTTGGTTGAAATATAAAATATCTTATCCATGTAGATTTATATATCTTTTAAAATATAATATTAACCGAAAAGGTATAATATTTTTTTAAAAAATATTTTTTACTCGATCAAAATTATCACAATTAAAACTAAAATCATAACACAATTTAAATTCTTAAATGATCTACTAATTTAAAATAATAACTTAAAACGATAAAGGTTTTTAAATCATTAGATTTATATCAAAATAAATGTTAACTTGTTATTCGTGTCAGCATCTATTTCTGGTGAATATTATGTAATTGAGCCAATTTGATAAAAATGATAAAAAAAATTAATTTAAAGTAAAGAAAAAAATAAAAAAAATTATTTTTTCTAAAAAATATTTTTGAAATACAAAAATAAATAACCTCTTAATAAGAATCTAGAAAAAATTATCCTAAGAAAATATTACACAGTACAATTGTATGACAAATTTACATAATTTTTTAACCAATATAATAAATTTATTTTGAAAAATTAACTTTCATGATAAGAATACCAAGAAGTTTTCCGAAAAACAAAAGGTATAAGGACCAAGTCATTATAATAAAATAAAATAAAAAAAATAGGATGACGAAGTTTGTGATCAGATATTTAATTTTATTAATAAAAAAAGAATCTGCATAGCTCAGTAATAGAGCTGACTTGGCTAAGTAATTGCTACTTGTTTATATTAAAATTTGATTTTTTTGATATTTTTAAATTAATTTAAAATATTAATATCAAAATTAAAATTTTAATATATTTTCAAATAAAAATCAACCATTAGCTCACATAATATCAAAAACGAGCTGAGCATAATTCGCAATTGAATATAATTATAAATCTAATTATCTAACAATGATTAAGCATTTAACGAAGAGGAAGGATCTAATACAACCAAGTCCATCTTATAAAAAGTCCACGTTCACTGTCATTGGCAGAATACATCCTTTGAAAAGTGGAAACGTAATATTACGCGGAGAGAGAGAGAGAGAGAGAGACAAGAAGTCCCAAACGCATTGGACACAGTCTCTCTTTCTTTTCATTTGCTAACCTAAAAAGAAGGTGATCTCTCTTTCCCTGTTTTCGATTTTTGATCTCGTTTTGGTTTCATTTATAAGGGACTTCTATTGTTCATTTCTTTCTTTTCTCTTTCTTTTTTGAATTCAAAGAGAAAACAAGCGATGGCTGCACCGCCAGCAAGGGCCCGTGCTGATTATGATTACTTGATTAAGCTTCTCTTGATTGGGGATAGCGGTTAGTTTTTTTTTCCTTTCTATCTATTATCCTGGGTTTGTTGGATTGGAAGGGCGCTGTTTCTGTTTTGGGGTTTTGATTTGGAATGTGATGCGGTGATCTAAGGGTGTTTTTTTTTTTTTTTTTTATGGTTTTGTCAAACGGTTTTTGGTTGTTTTTTTGGTTTCGTGGTGGATTTAAGGAATATTGACCTGTATGAGGCTAATCATTTGAGGATTTGCTTAAATGGTGTTTGTTCGTGATCTGGTGAGGTGGGGTTCGGGTTTTAACAGGCATTTGCATCAAAAGTGGCAGTGGTCATGTTTATAGCTCCACTCAGCATTGCCAGTGACCTTTCTGTTGGATTGCATGGATGATATTGATTATTATTATTATTATTATTATTATGTTTCTGTGAGCCATTCCCTTAAAATTTGTGTTTGTATGTTTAGTGAATTGAATTTGGGTGAGCAGGACCTGCAATGTAAAGTGTTTTAATTGGTCACAGAGCTTGTAGCAGTTGGTCTTAATAGGATGTGTGCAGCGTTAAGGAAACTTCATGACAGCTTGAAAGTTCCATTATGTACTCGGATGAATGTTATTTTATTTTATTTTTCATTTATGATGCCTGTGCTCTTTTAACAATCAGAGAATCTGGAAGTTTTTTTGTCCGTTCTGTCTCCATCCTTGGCAAATTTTAAGTCATGGTACAGGTTTTCCTTTCATGTTTTGAAGTCTGATCCTATTGTGTTCAAGCAGTTTTATTTATTTATTTACTTAGATCCGTTACATGTTTTAGATTTGGTGATGCTGAGATGGACCATTTATTGAATCATTATTGACTTGGTTTATTTAATTAATTTCCCCATCGAAGTGGGGTTTTGAGAGAGGATTTTGGAGATGGTCCTATCCTGTTCCTTTTTTGAATGAAATAGTAGTGAGCAGGACACATACATGCACTATCAAAATTGCAACCCAGGACACTTAAAAGTAATATTCACTTTGGCCGGTCTCCCACTTCCCATAAAATGCAACTAGATCTTATCCTTTTCCAAGCAGTGACCTCATTGAAACGACACTTTTTGCGTAGTTAGAGATGCTGACCTCTGCTGTATCCATGTTTGCAATTGCATTTGTAAATGCAGATTCATTAAAAAAAAAAAAAGATGAATATTTTATCTTCACAAGGGGGGTTAGATTGAGAATCATTCTCTAGTGGTTGCCAGTGTCTGCTGGGAGGTGGTCTGACCTTCGAATTCAAGTTAATGGCTACATGTAGCCCAAATTCAACCTCATCTAATGGCCAATTGTCGGATTGCATTGAACTTTTTGGTGCAATGGAAATCATCAAGAAAAACTGGGTGGATAAGTGGTTTAAAGTTAATAAAAAAGATGAGTTCAGGGAGGAGAAAGTTTGTATGCGGTAATGAATTCTAGATGTTTTGTGGTTTTTCCTGCATTGTTGATGGAGAAGATATGTACCTGTAAATGACCCTTCTATTTGTCTGCGATGGAGAACTTTTCCCTAAGGAGAAGCTGCAGATACCCCAAGCATGCATTTTACTGATTTGGTAGAATTTTTTACCAAAAAATTGTCTTAGGATCGAGTTTAGCAATTAAAGACAAAGTAGTAACTCTGGCTGTCTATGTGATGCAACCGGCTTCTTGGTTCATTTGTCTCCCTAACTTGAGTCTTGTATGTTGATTCCTTGGTGAAATTGGTAGATGCTACTGTTTGGAGATTAAAGAGAACAAAATAATACTTATTTGAGTTGTCATGATGCAGTAGTTTTAGGCAAATTATGATTCTTTCTTTGCACTGATCTTGAATGACTTGACTTGCTTTTAATGCATCACAGGTTAGTTTGTCAAGTTTCCCCCTTTATCTTATTTGTTTCTTAGAATAGTAAGTGTATGTTTGATTCCCCAAGTATTGAGAGCAGAATGGAAATGGGATTTCTTTCCAATTCCAAGTAGAATTTATATTTTAATTTTATTTCAAGTTGAATGTACTTATAAGAGTGTTAATAACACAAAAGGGAAGCTATTTAGTTCACTTGAAATGTAATTTCTCATTTTTCTGGTGAAATTGCTACCCTTTTGTTGAACTTCACCCCGCAAGATTTATTTGAGGGAATTCCCTCTCAACAAGTGCATGATGAAGTGGTAAATCTTTTTTCCACCTCAAGAGACCCATGTTATTGGCAGTAAAACAGTACTGAAATGGAATTGAAAGGGATTCATATTCCATATTCACTCCTGAACAAATTAAACATACTAGTCAGGTGTTAGCAACCCCACTTGTTGTATGTCGATCAGTGATTGATTTTTGATTGGATTCTTTTTTAAGGTAAACCAGTTGAAAGATTTTTCAGGATTTTTCAATTCCACCAGGTTGCTCCGCTCCTTAATATTTTACATCGGTATCTGCTGGCAGTTCTCATTTCCTGCCAGTTCGTATCTGACTTTAAAAGTAACTTGAATCTATGTGATTTCAGGGGGGATTCAATCCTGACATTATGGGCTGATCTACATACTATGTCCTGTTTTTTTCTTCCTCTTTCATGATTATTTGAAATCCCAGTTCTTGTTAATGTTTTTGTAGGTGTGGGGAAGAGTTGTCTGCTTTTGCGTTTTTCTGATGGTTCCTTCACAACCAGTTTCATTACCACCATCGGGTTTGCTTTCCTGACAACTCTCCCAATTTTTTATTGTGAAACTATTTTAGCATTTTTGGACTTGTGAATGTGGAGTAGTTTAATAATACTAAGTACTTTGGGCTTGCTCATGTGATTTACAAGGGAAAATTGAGGGTGACTGGATTTCATGTCACTAGCTAGTTTCATTATCTTTGGCTCTTCAGATACTGGTGAAAAATTTATAGTGTAGTGATGCAAATGAAGTTCAGAAATTTGATGTCCCATTTTGGTTGTGCTCATGACCATTCCAGGCAGTTTCCTTGGTAGACGATCTGGATATGAATGATGCAAATTAGTTGACATATTTTCAACATATTTAATTAAGAGCCCAATCATGTTTCATTTGCTGAATGCTGGGAGCTCCATTTTAACTATTTTTTTCGAGCATCAATCTGATCCTTTATCTGTACCTTTCTAAAACAGCATTGATTTCAAGATAAGAACCATTGAGCTTGATGGTAAACGGATTAAACTACAAATATGGGATACAGCAGGCCAGGAACGTTTCCGAACTATCACAACAGGTTTGTGTTTGGTGTTTACAAATTCTCTCTGTTTTCAAATTTGCGGTCTTTTCCATAAATGCACATTTGAGCCTTGAGCCTAGAGTTGCTTATGTGCTTTATACTCTTCTGCAGCCTATTACCGAGGAGCCATGGGGATTTTGCTCGTTTATGATGTTACTGATGAATCATCTTTCAACAGTAAATTCTCTTATCGCCTTACCATTAGCCTTCAGATTTTAAGAAATCTTAATAGTTTACCAATCTTGCTACTTTTTTATTGTCAACATGTATTACTTGCATTTTCTGTTTTTTGCGTGGGTAATCAGCATACCTGTTTGTTGCTTGATATTTGTTCAGTATATGTGTTGCATGTATTTGTGTGTGGGTAACCAGCAACATCTGTTTCTTGTTTGCTTCCTATTTCATCGAGATGAATTTGTGAAAGATCTCCTTACAGATATAGTGGAACTTCTCCTTCATCTTGTGGGTCTTTCTTCCATTGTTCAACATCCTTGAATCTCTGATAGAGCTAGTGTCTTTTTATGATCAGATATTAGGAACTGGATTCGCAACATTGAACAGCATGCTTCTGACAATGTCAACAAGATACTGGTGGGAAACAAAGCAGACATGGATGAGAGCAAAAGGGTATGTGCTGTATCTTACAACCTGCAAGAAATGTTTATTTCATTAACGTTGTGGGTTGGATTGCAAGTTTATTAACATGCAGTGAGCCCTTTTTTTGCAAGTTTTCACCCTAGAAGTGTTGAGGAGTCTTGCTCTTTCTTATAATTTAGAGTGCTTCATTGGGGATCCTCATTCAATTCCTCCGTTGTGTGTTCCATTGATGATAATTAGGAAAGACATTCTTCTTTTTTTTCCCCAGGCTGTGCCTACCTCCAAGGGTCAAGCTCTTGCAGACGAGTATGGGATCAAGTTCTTTGAAACTGTAAGTGCAAATATGCTTCTAGAATGGAATCGTCACAGCTTCATCTATTTTCTATTTTCTTACATGCAAAGTATTTTTTGCAGAGTGCTAAGACAAATTTGAACGTGGAGGAGGTTTTTTTTTCAATTGCAAGGGATATCAAGCAAAGGATCTCGGAAACTGATTCCAGGGCAGAGGTAACTTTTGCTTTTATTTTGTAAAACTATATTATAATTTCTTCCACTAGTTCCCTGGTTGGAAAATAGGTTTATAGTACCAAATCCCAGGGGAATTGTTTTTTTACCTCTCTTCTCTTCAAATATTGATGTATTTATCCTTTTGCCTGGTGGCACCAGCCTCAAACAATCAAGATTAACCAACCAGATCCATCAGCCAGTGGTGGCCAAGCTGCCCAAAAGTCAGCTTGCTGTGGTTCATAAAAGGGAGAATCAAAATATGGACCGAGAGGGAAGGTTATGCAAGTGGCACCCATTGGGGTGTCGGATTAATGCTGATGACGATGTGCTGGGTGCATGTGTTGTGCCCTGTTATTTTTCCAGAATACCAACCTTAGTGTGTTTAAAGCAGTATTTCAATATGTGGAATTTATAACATATCTTTTCCCTTTCTGTCGCTTGGGGCTTGAACTCATTTACTGGCTCAATGTAGATGGATTATCCAAATCTAGCTCCCATTTCCTATAAGATGCCTGGTGCTCGTGTTTGTCAGAATTTGTAATCTTGTTTGTGCGCATCTTTGAATGCCATCAATCAAACAATCTACTGGTAAGTTCGTTGTTGAATTTATTCATGTGATAGCTTGTACCATGCCGCCGCTACATGTGGCTGGCTGAATGCTGAATATACTGGCCATACTCATTGAATGCCCGCATATGGATGCACCAAACGAGTAGAAGTAAAACAAGAGAAAATGACAGTTGATTGTATTGCTTGATTTGACAGTCACGCCCCTTCTGCTCCTCTGGAAAGGCCCTAAGCTCCAGACACCCTCATTTTCAACGGAGAAAAGAAAATGTATTGATGTGCATCAAAGCCATTAACTTAGCCGAGCGTGTCGCATACGATAAGACCACTGATCACAACAGTTCTTTTCACGTTATGTTTATGTTTCGAAAGTCTTTTTAAAAAAATTAATTTTTTTTTATTTTTTTATTTTAAATTAATATATTTTTGATATTTTTAGATTATTTTGATGTATTGATGTTAAAATTAATTTTTTTTAAATAAAAAAAATTAATGTATTTTGAAATGCACTTTAGAAAACAATATCAGACTTCTCCAACCAATCGCCTTGAACCTGCTGTCCCTCTGTAGCCCGAACACAGCTCCAACCAGGTGGGCATGGCCACGTGCAGATCGTGGGTTTCTTCGTGTTGGCCTGTTTCTGTCCATCCCTTCTCGGATGCTCGGTGCACTTTGCCCCTTTTTTATTTTATAAGAGCATCTTGCTTGTTGTACACTTGGGCATGGGCGAATCATGCATAAAATACGCATGACTTTCGACGAGGCAATAGCGGTCCCCATTATAGGTAAAAACCACACGTCATTAACTAAAGTGCGCACGTAATGTCCGAATAAAAAACAGGAAGAAAAGAAAACAGAAGCCGTTGTCTTGACTTCTTCAGAATAGAAGTTGGAATTGGTTTATGGTTCCAGCAAGAAAGGTGGGTCCTACAATCTTAAATTCTGAACGGCTCCAATTGTTCTCAGGGTTTAATCTCCATTGGATTCAGTGCACGTTCCAACTGTAACGTGTTAAAGGACCCACTGATAAGTTTTAGGTGAACCATGGTGTTTGTGTGTTTTAGATTTCTGTCATTTCTATCCAACATGGGATTAAGAAAACTAAGTGTGTGGTTTAAACTTATTTTTGTTTAGAAATATATAAAAATAATATTTTTTTATTTTTTAAAATTATTTTTAAAATTAATACATTAAAATAATTTAAAAACATAAAAAAATATTTTTAACAAAATCAAAATTAAAAAAAAAACAATTTCATCGTATTTTCAAATAGATCCCAACATATTAACTTAGAAATTGAAAAGTAACCTTAAATACTATTTGTTGAAATGATTTTTTTATTAATTCTTGATTTTTTTAAATTAATTTTTTAAATATTTTAATTTGCTGTTACCAAAAATAATTTTTTTAAAAAAATATTATTTAAATATATTTTAAAATAATGAATATTTTAAAAAACAACTTTAAGCCAAACCGTTATACTTCAATGCTACAGCAATAAATAAAAAGATGAATGAATGATGTAAACAAATAGCGGTAAACTAGAGAAACGTGCTGAACTGAATTTATGCAAAGCCAAGCCAGGTCAACAACAGGAAAAATCCTAAGAAGCCAGTCGGGCTTTGCCAGCGCTTGTGCCCGGAGGACAAACTATCACATCACCAAAATAAGACAGAGCAGTAAATAAATAAATAACAGAAAAAGGGAAAGATCAAATAAATAATAATGTAAACAATATAGATAAAGAATAACAATTCGAGAATATTGGAAAGGAAAGAAGACGCAAGATATAATTCAAATGAGAGCCCACCATAGTTGGATTGAGGACAGCATCATCGCTTCTGTTTTCCACGGCGACTAGGGTTTTCTTATACTTCTCTCCGGTACGCACGCATTTTCCTTGTGTCCAAAAACATTTCTCTTTTTTCTTTCCCTCAACTCCAGCAGCTCAGATCGTGCTAAGTCACGTTTCCTTGCTGTATGTTGAAAGTGTTATTTAATTTCTTCTACCTTTGGTACTTTAATTATATGATATGATTAGTTCATAACCTGTATTTTGTTTTATCTTAATCCAAAAGAATTAGAGGATTGAATCCAGTCCTTTTGTTCAGTTGAGATGATATGAGTGATTAAGCATTATCGATTGATATTGTTTTTTATTAGTCTATTTATTTCCTAATTTAATGCCGGATTTAAGAGAGGATTCTATTACTATCATTTATGCATTTTCAGCATCAAGTGCCGTTATTTTTTAGTCGCTAAAGTGATTGTCAAGTACTATAGTTTCTTATTGATTCTTTTTGTTTTTTCTGGCTTTGTTTAAAAAGATACATGTTTTTTATGATTGATTCTTGAGCCTGGGAGGTGTATAATCTTTGAAAAAGAATTGGTGGTATTGGGTTAGTGTGGATTGATAGCCATGGCTTGGTTTAGAGCGGGTGCTAGTGTAGCAAGGCTTGCCATTAGAAGGACTTTATCTCAGGGTGGATCGTATGCAACGAGATCACGGGTTATACCTTCTCAGAGTAGATATTTCCATTCAACAGTGACAAAGTCTAAGGAGCAAACTGCGCCTGTCCCTCGTCCTGTCCCTCTCTCTAAGCTAACTGATAACTTCTTAGATGGGACCAGTAGTGTTTATTTAGAGGAGCTTCAGCGAGCATGGGAAGCTGATCCAAATAGCGTGGATGAGTCGTGGGATAATTTCTTTAGGAACTTTGTGGGCCAGGCTGCTACGTCTCCTGGAATTTCAGGCCAAACTATTCAGGAGAGTATGCGGTTGCTGCTGCTTCTCAGGGCTTACCAGGTTAATGGTCACATGAAAGCCAAGTTGGATCCACTGGGGTTGGAAGAAAGAGAAATCCCAGATGAATTGGATCCTGCTCTATATGGTTTCACGGAAGCTGATCTTGATAGAGAATTCTTTTTGGGAGTGTGGAAGATGGCTGGATTTTTGTCTGAAAACCGTCCAGTGCAGACTCTTAGGTCCATATTGACCAGGCTTGAGCAGGCTTATTGCGGGAGCATTGGGTACGAGTACATGCACATTGCAGATCGTGAAAAATGTAACTGGTTGAGAGACAAGATTGAAACCCCAACACCTATGCAGTACAATCGTCAGCGGCACGAAGTTATTCTTGATAGGTTAATATGGAGTACACAATTTGAGAACTTCTTGGCCACTAAGTGGACGGCAGCTAAGAGGTTTGGACTCGAAGGTGGAGAGACTTTGATTCCTGGAATGAAGGAGATGTTTGATAGGTCAGCTGATCTTGGGGTTGAGAGCATAGTTATTGGAATGCCTCACAGAGGAAGATTGAATGTACTGGGTAATGTGGTTCGGAAGCCGCTCCGTCAAATATTTAGCGAGTTTAGTGGTGGCACAAAACCTGTAGATGAAGTTGGGCTCTACACTGGAACTGGTGATGTCAAGTATCACTTGGGAACTTCTTATGATCGTCCAACTAGAGGTGGGAAGAGAATCCATTTATCTTTGGTTGCAAATCCTAGTCACCTAGAAGCTGTGGATCCTGTTGTTGTTGGAAAAACTAGAGCCAAGCAATATTACTCGAATGATTCTGACAGGACTAAGAACATGGGGATTTTGATTCATGGTGATGGTAGCTTTGCTGGGCAAGGGGTAGTGTATGAAACTCTACATCTTAGTGCACTGCCAAACTATACTACTGGTGGAACCATACATATTGTGGTGAACAACCAAGTTGCTTTCACAACTGATCCTAGGGCAGGAAGATCTTCACAATATTGCACTGATGTTGCCAAGGCCTTGAATGCACCTATATTCCATGTAAATGGAGATGATATGGAGGCAGTTGTTCGTGTGTGTGAGCTTGCAGCTGAGTGGCGCCAGACTTTCCATTCAGATGTTGTGGTTGATTTAGTGTGCTATCGTCGTTTTGGGCACAATGAGATTGATGAGCCTTCTTTCACGCAACCCAAAATGTATCAGGTTAGCAAATATATATATATATATATATATATATTCTGTTCACTGCAGCCCCTTTCTCCTCCTTCCTTTGGCTCTCAGTTCATTAGAACCAGCAATCGATGCTACGTTCTGGATGCAACCTTGTATAATTTACAAACTCGTTTATCCTTCACATGATGTTTTTCATTGTTGTTGCTATAATCCTATTTTCTGTTAGTGCTACCCGTTCAACTTCTCTCTTGAGTCGTGTCAAGCAGACTTATGACATTTCTGACTGGGGACCTACCAGGTTATTCGGAATCATCCATCAGCTCTGGAGATCTATAAAAAGAAACTCTTAGAATCAGGACAGGTGACTGAAGAAGATATTCATAGGATACAGGAGAAGGTCCTTTCAATCCTCAATGAAGAGTTCTTGGCAAGCAAAGATTATGTTCCTAAAAGAAGAGACTGGCTTGCATCTCATTGGTCTGGTTTTAAGTCTCCCGAACAGCTTTCACGTGTCAGAAACACTGGGTATGCTGGCAAGTTACTAGTTCTAAATTTAGTTGCCTGTCTCATTTTTTTGCATTTCTATATTGAAATCTTTATGCTTTAGTTTTTTGCATTTCCATATTGAAATGTTTATGCTCTTATGCAGAGTGAAACCTGAGATCTTGAAGAATGTAGGCAAAGCAATTACGACCCTTCCAGATAATTTTAAGCCTCACAGAGCTGTAAAGAAGGTTTACGATCAACGTGCACAAATGATTGAAACAGGGGAAGGAATTGATTGGGCTGTTGGGGAGGCTCTTGCTTTTGCCACACTGCTAGTAGAAGGCAACCATGTTCGATTGAGCGGTCAGGATGTTGAAAGAGGTACTTTCAGTCATCGTCATTCAGTAATTCATGATCAGGAAACTGGGGAGAAGTATTGCCCCCTGGATCATGTCACCATCAACCAAAATGAAGAGATGTTTACTGTCAGCAACAGGTAATATATCAAGTCTTTTTTTCTCTTCTCATGTTGAACTTTCACTGGGCAGAAAATGCCTCATGCTTCCCTTGAATAGATATAGTTTGGTGCCAAAGACTTGCTTGTGGAAACTTAATAGTCTGCAGACTCTGCACTATGTGATTATTGAGACACAGTATTTGTAGTTGAGTTGGTGCTATATAGTGGAATTCCATTTAAGTAATAGCTGTTATGTCTTGTTCACAGCTCCCTTTCAGAGTTCGGTGTTCTTGGATTTGAATTGGGTTACTCGATGGAAAGTCCAAATTCGTTGGTAATCTGGGAAGCTCAATTTGGTGACTTTGCAAATGGAGCTCAAGTGATATTTGATCAGTTCCTGAGCAGTGGTGAATCAAAATGGCTGCGACAAACTGGGCTTGTTGTGCTGCTTCCTCATGGATATGATGGTCAGGGCCCTGAACATTCAAGTGGACGGTTGGAACGATTCCTTCAGGTATTCCCAACAAAGACTTCTGTGCTCTTTTCTTTTCCTTGCATTCTGCTAGATGGTTTCTTACTCCATGGTAATAAGTGGAAGTAACTTTGTCCAACGCTAATTATAAGTTTCAAATACCAAATAGCATAACAAGAGTTTTGTTACAGACTATTCACAATATCAAAGGAAATTTCATATTTCAAAATAAATTCCCCTAATTATTATTATTTTTAGGTGTACAATCCCAAATTTGTTTGTTTATTGTCCTGCACTTGTACTTCTAAGCGATATTTTACACATTGATGCTAAGATCCACGTTGAGATGTGTTGAACCTTCAAGTGGGGAAATTGAAGCAGTAGTTTCACTATAAGTTGGCATGTCCCTGCATAAATTTGATTATGAGAGATTTTAACAAATGTATCTCTCTGTTAAATAAATTACCTGATTATTAGGTACCCATTATGATTACAGTTTAAGGATTGATGTCTTACAACAGCATTTCATGATTATATTTTTCTCACATGTATATCAGGGACTGCATGGCCTAATTGATGACTGCTTAAGCCATGGACCAATCAAAATATTCCATACAATTCATTTCCTTTGTCCAATTTGATTTTGTTGGATGCTCAAGGAATATGAAAGTTTGTCTGATCAGTGGACTTCTCACTTACTTCTTTGTATTCTGTCATATGCATCTGTTCTGGTTTATATAAAGATAGCCCTTAATGATGTCTTATTTTCAATCTCATTGTAGATGAGTGATGACAATCCTTTTGTTATACCCGAGATGGAACCAACTTTTCGTAAGCAAATCCAAGAATGCAATTGGCAGGTTGTAAATGTTACAACCCCTGCTAATTACTTCCATGTTTTGCGGCGTCAGGTGAGGGACTATTATTAATCACTTTCCACTGTCCTGACAGGTTTCTGCATTTTCTCATATGGTTTTTGCTTCATCTCGTAGATACACAGAGACTTCCGTAAGCCCCTTGTCGTGATGGCTCCCAAAAACCTACTTCGTCACAAGGAATGCAAATCAAATCTCTCAGAGTTTGATGATGTGCAAGGCCATCCTGGTTTCGACAAACAGGGGACCAGATTTAAACGTCTCATAAAGGATCAGAATGACCACTCGGACCTTGAGGAGGGTATCAGGCGTCTGGTTCTTTGCTCTGGAAAGGTGTGATATGCGCTTCTGGTTGTTGCTTGTTCTGAATTTCACTATTTTATGTAGACCTAGAGGATGCTAGTTTTGACATTTGAAATCCTTGCATGCAGGTTTATTATGAGCTTGATGAAGAGCGTAGAAAGGTCGAGGCAAAGGACATTGCAATTTGTAGGGTTGAACAACTATGCCCGTTCCCATATGATCTCATCCAGCGCGAGCTTAAGCGATATCCAAGTAATTCTTCTTAAACTTGTAACCTGATATTACAGCAATGTTATTCCTTGTTATCAATTTTACCTTCATGGTTTTATGGGTTTTCTGGTCTCCTCAAAACACATTATATGAGATTTAGTTACTGCACAGTAGAGTAAAACAGTGGGTCAATTTCTTGTAAGATTCCAGCAAGGTGGTAATCATAATAGCCGCAAGTTGTTTGGGGAGATTGGAGTTGGGTGTGTGATTTCATATTTGGGGCGGTTAAACTTGAATTTCTTGTTTCTCTTTCCTAAGCTACCTTATATGTTGACACCTTGAGGAACCATATATTGACGCCTTTTTGTCACTATTTCTTGTTAGGTGCGGAGGTTGTTTGGTGCCAGGAAGAACCAATGAACATGGGCGCATACAGTTACATTGCACCACGCCTATCCACTGCCATGAAAGCATTGGGCAGAGGAACTATGGACGACATCAAGTATGCTGGACGCGGGCCATCTGCTGCAACAGCCACTGGTTTCTACCAGATGCATGTGAAGGAACAGGCTGAACTTCTGCAAAAAGCCATGCAACCTGAACCAATACAAATTCCTAATTGAAGCCTTTGCATACTGTCGAATACAAAGTCTAAGAACAATAATTAAAAATTTATACACCAAAGTTATGTTGGCGTCTTGATACCATTTATATCTCGCCTTGTTTAGGCGGCTGCTTCTTTTTAATCCCTTTCACCCAAAAACCTCTAGCCAAGGGACCTTGGTTTTTTACACGAGCGAAGTTGCTCTTCGAGATGTACTGTCTTGCATTACAAGAAGGAAATGTTTGTCTTTTATTGGAACACGATTTGCAGGAACATGACGTTCTGTTTTTTTTGTTTTTTTTTTTTTTTAGAGCTAAGATTTCTATTCTCGTCTTAGAGCTGACGTGTTTTTTTTTTCCTGGAATCTTATTTTTTGTGATGGTTTCAGGTGCTGAGATTGTTTGGTGTCAGGAAGAGCGAACATTTACATTGCACCCCCCGTCTTTGCACAGCTATGAAAGCAATGTGCATAGGATCCTGGGAGGATATCAAATACGGTGGCAGGGATCCATCTGCTTCCCACAGCCACTGGCTTTCTTCAGGTTCTCAAAGATGAGTAGGCTCAGATCGTCCAGTTAGCCATGCAGCCTGCACCAATCAAGTTCCCCTACTGAACCACCCGTTCAAAACCGCACTCGGATAATAATATATGACCCATTGAGAAGCATAACAATATTACACACAGCCTGCACCAATCAAGTTCCCTCCAAATTGCCATTATTAGTTGTAGAACTACGATGATACAATCTTAATATTGATGCCACCTCAGCATATGACATTAAAGCATTAAGCATTTAATTAGCAGACTTCCGAGATAATAATAATGTAATTATTAAATCTCTGCTGAGTGAATAGACCAGTTATGAGACAAATCATCCTGTAATCATAATTGTTAACCTTTAAAAAATTTAATTGAATGGATACAGAAAAAAAAAAATTCATTTAATCCACAAGGCTGTTTCTTACGTACTGCAAAAGTCACGTGAGACGACACCAACCCCTTCAGATTGCCTGAAGTATGCATGTCATGCATTGATATGGAAATCTATCTAGTTAATTACTACTTGAAAAATAAATCACATACATGGCACTTCTTGCATCTATATCCTGCCACGTGTATGATTTTGTGATTCATTTTGGATACGCCAAACAAACGATTAATGCTTTTGACTTTTGTCTGTCACCCAGCTGCGTCTTCTTCATAGGAAAATGATCCCTGTCTGGTCTGATTGCACCTGCTAATTAAAATCTTGAGTTTGTTGTGAATGCATGATTAGAATACGACCGCGTATTGATGTTATATATATATATATATATATATATATATATATATATATATTAGCAAGCAACATATACAAGTGGATATCATCTTTTTTTAATACGACAAGAGAACTTGAGCTCATCAATATTGGCTTACGAAGAACCCTTACGAAAATCATCAAGAGTCAAATCGTGTGTTTAGAGCTACGTACTCTGGTTATTGATTTGCATTAGTTAATAAGAATGGTGAGATACAGATCAGCATCATTAATTAACCATGGGCTCCCAGATAGTGATCAAACTCGGCTCAAATGAAAACCATTTGCTTTCCTCTTCTAGCTAGGAACAAAGTTTATGGTCTGCCTGAATGCATTAGCGCTTTGCAGTTTTACAATATAGTGGGCAATATTCAATGAATTAAAAGTTAGTACGTAACAGATAAAAGTACGTAATTTAGCACTGATCAAGAATCAAAAACCAGATTAAAAATATTATACTTAATGGTGCGTGATCGAGTTTACACTAACTATAGTACTACAAGAACTACTAACAAGAACCGAGAGGTTTCCTTGCTTTTTGGTCTCTCGTATAACCATGGGCAAGAAGACATCGAATTTAGTAACTAACTACATAAATAGTAAATACAGCTATATTCATCCGAGATAGCGATAGCCGTTTCCTTATCATGGAATCATTGCTAAGCTTGGTATTGATAGATAGTGCTTTCAAAAAGTAGTCTCTGTAAGGTGACTTGGTAACAATATTTCAACTCACACATGCATGCAAGTTGAATCTACAACTTCTTCTTTAATTTTCTAGCTCCCGGCCCTGAATAAGAAGATCTGGATCGAGGATGTTCCTCGTCCTGTTTTCTATGAAGGCCTCTGATCCTTTTTCGTATCAACGATCGATGTTGCAAAACTCTCAATATTTCTCTTGAAGAATAAAATAAAAAACAAGAAGGCGGTGTTGGTTCCTATATATTAATGCCCTAGAGGTAAAGAGCGCATGCAAATCACTCCGTGCATGGCAACTCGAAATTGCTTGAGTATGAGATGGATTGCAATTGTTGCTGAAACTAAGTAAAATATGGCCTCCATTATAGAAAAAAAGATATATAATGAGAAGTTGAAACAAAATGCCTTTGTACTTCACCTGCTTTAATTAATTTAGAGCCACTACTAATCTCAACCCCACAAACCACAATGTTTCTCCTAACTTGACCTAAACTCTCATTGGCAAATCTATTTAATAAATCAAGAAAAAAAGGGCCAAAATCTAGATTAAACTGTTCAATAATTGAATATTCAGTCACTTCCCACCAAATTAATTATCAAGTTCTTACTGAGATATTATATTAAGGAATTGATTTGTAACTGTGGACGGATATATGGCTATCCAATTAGTGAGAATACGAACGCAGCATAGCAACATCAACAGTTCGCATATCATAAGAAAAGAAGAACAGGGTTACGTTATTGCTGTTATCTGATTCACAAGAGGACTGAATCTTCTTAATTTCTACAAATATCTCCCCTAAATTGGATTTAAATTTAGACCACTTGATATGACAATAAATAAATAAATTAAATTAATTTATAGTTATATTTTGATGAGTATTTCTAAACATTAAAAACACATGAAAAAAAAAAACTCATTCAATAATTCATTAGAAGTATTGAGCCATGGTCTTAAAGTGGGAGCTAGTAGATCCCACTTACTAGCTCCCACTAATTCAACAGTTCATGTATAATCTTGGATTTTTCTAGTCATATTTTTTTAATATCTCACATTAATTTATTTTGATTGATAGAATATCAGTATAAGTAATTAATTTACTAGCTACGTGTTGCGTAATCTACATATATAAATTGAGATATTCTCTAATGTTCTTTTGTCATGATTCTTTGCATTCTTTATATCTAAATTATTAAATAAATATAATTTGAATTATTTTAAAAATGATAAACAACTGACATGCATGATTATTAATACGGAGTTATTGAAAACGGTTTCCATTTTTCCATACCGTTGAACCTTCGATCTTTTTTAATGTAGTAGGAGTTTAGAGGATTTTTTTAAAAAATTATTACAACTAATTAAAAATACTTACAGGATAACGCAATTGAAAAAACATTAATAAAATAATATAATTTATATCTACTATGATTAAAAAATACAAGTTCTATAACTTGTTACTATTTAGAATAACAATATTCTTTAAAAAATATTAAATAGATAGAAGAGATGAGAGGGAAAAAAAAATTCAGAGAGATATTATTGTTCTAATTATAATATTATTAATATCATCAAAAATATTTTAACAAAAAAAATTTAATAATATCAAAAAAAATTATTTATAATAACCCAAATGAGTCATTCTTGCCTTAAAAAAACAAGTTGCTTGCCCTTTGAAAATTTTTTTAAACCCAAAATGTAAACTCTATGGTGTAAACTAGTTATTACTCGCACCCCAACAAACATTGCTTAATTAATTGTGTATCAAATAATGATTAGTGACCACATTGGTCATATATAGCACATTAATATATAAAACTTTTTTTATAATTAGACTAATCCAATTGTGCTATAATTATCCATATTTGTTGATCTAGATCATGATCCAGAGACTAGTAGCAGTGTCCAATGAATGAATTGAAGAACCTAAAGTCTAATTCTCTAAACAAAGTTTAAAATACAGATTACAAGTGAGGAGGATTGTTTAAACAACTAATCTTAAATATAATTAATAATAAAATTAATAAAATAAGATTGAGAATGAAATACACATTAATTACAAGACTTAAACTTCGTGAATAAAATTCAAACTTAACTATTTAATTAATAATTCAATATAATCATGATAAAGTAATAAACAAGCTAAACACACGATAGTAAAATCATCGAAAGCGCTTTTTTATTTTTTTAATCTTCGAGCTAGCTATACATGTTTTCTTATTTACTGTTTACAAGCTAGCTGAGCTATTACTCTCGAAATGTCGCAAATAATTTGTTTGTGGCGAAAAAACGTTGTGCCGAAAAATGAAAAGATAACAAAAATTCAGCAACAAGTCAAATCCCATCCCATAACCTTGAATCCTCAAAAAAATGCTTTGTTGCCGAAGTTACATTTAAGAAAACCCCACCACTTTCTAGAGAATATATTTTTCTTGTTGCACTAACCCTTCTTTCCATCCTATCCTTAGTCAGCAACATCGATATATGGTGTATGGTTTTTTCTTTTCTTTTTTCTTTTCTTTTTTTGAAAAATGATTGCTGGTTTTCTTGTTCTAATGGAAGCCAAATGTGATCTTTCATATTAAGGTTTGTTAGTGGAGTCCCTAGACTTCAAATAAAGAGGTATGCATATTGTATTGATCAATCTGCAGGAACATTATATAAGCAAGCTATTCCATCCTCACTCAACTCATAAGCTTCTTCCATATAACTCATAAGCTCTTTACATTGCGAGGAGAAAGATTGATAGATATTGAGAGAGAAAGAACAATTAATATGGCAACAGCGTCGTCCTCTTATGACAGGGCAAAGCCATTTTTGGCTGTGATACTCTTGCAATTTGGCTATGCAGGCATGTTCACAATTACTAAGCATGCACTGGATGAAGGGATGAGCCAACATGTATTGGTAGTCTACAGGCATGCCGTTGCCACCATTGTCATTACTCCATTTGCCTTGGTTTTTGACAGGCAAGGGTTTTTATGCAAGCATTATTAATACTGTTAGTCAAATATATATTATAAGAACTAACTCTATATATTCACTGACATTTTATGACAGGAAAGTAAGGCCAAAGATGACCCTTTCCATCTTTTTTAAGATCATGTTACTGGGCTTGTTGGAGTGAGTATCCTGACTATCATAAAATTAAGAATCTCGTTTTGATCACCTTAATTTTACAAGATTCTTCCAGCATTGATTTTTTTTTCACCTTCGGTTAACTGTAATAGTATTGTGCAGGCCAACGATTGACCAGAACTTGTACTATACTGGCATGAAATATACCACGGCAACTTTTACTTCTGCTATGTGCAACGTTCTTCCGGCTTTTGCATTTTTGATG
>Ga0307517_10003385_pt1 | contig 24812 bp, 13 predicted proteins | sample 23_EM_MG_FD_194515 | JGI IMG/M metagenome (GOLD analysis project Ga0307517, IMG submission 194515) | Populus trichocarpa ectomycorrhiza microbial communities from riparian zone in the Pacific Northwest, United States - 23_EM | ecosystem: Host-associated > Plants > Roots > Unclassified | place... | reverse complement strand
TGCTTGAAAATAATAATATTAATTTGTGTTTTTTTAATGATTTTAATATGCTAATTTTAAAAACAAAAAATTATTAATATATTTTCAAATAAAAAATACTTTTATAAATAATTAATAGTAAACACATAATTGATATGACTAGCAAGTAATCATTTTATATATCAATGCTTTATTTTGACCTTCAAGACTTAAAGAAAAATATAAAAACAAGCTAATATAAAACATAATAATATAACATTAAGTGAAATTCTTAATATTAAAAAATAAATATTAAAAAGTGATTATTATTTTTTATTCATGTATGTATTGTTAATTTATATTCCTATGTATAATTGAAAATAACTATTTAAAATAAGAAAAAAAATTCATAATAATATAATGTTAAGTGAAATCTTTTAATAAATACTATTATTCTTGTTATATATATTGATCTAACTATTAATTACTAATTTTGAAAGATAATTCAATTTATGTCTTTAATTTTACTTTAGTCAGGTTAAACTAAAAAAAAAAATAGTTTAATTATAATCATCAAAATTTATATAGAACTAATTGAAAAACAAACATGTTTATTTAATAAACATTCATGATTCTAGACAATCTACTAGAAATGATAAAAAAATATTATAAAATACTTAAATAATATGTGCAAAGCAAATGTTAAGAAATTAATTAATTTAAATGTGAATAATTTATTTTAAATCAAATAGAAAAAGAATTCAATCTTAATAAGAGGAAAACTAGTACAAAAATACCTTATCATTAGCTATCAATGGTTAAACAAGAGAAAGACAAAGGTATTTAAATTGTAACTAGTAATATTTTATTAATTATTTTTTTAACATATATTGTTTTAAAAAATAGATGTGAGCAGGAAAAAAATTTACAAGTGAAAGTATTTTTTATTATGTTTTATAAGTATAAATTTTATTTTATTTTATTAATATCTTTTATTTCAAATTAAACTTATAAAATAACTAATAAAAAGTCATTAAATGCTATAAAGTTTTTAATATTTTTTTAATATATTTTTTTAAAATAAAAAATCAAGGAGTTGAATGTTATATTTTAATAAAGTGAAAAAACCCCAAACCCTACCATAACAAGAAGGTGGGACCAAGCATGAAGAGAGCAGCAGGCTTTGGCTCTCACTTTTAACAATTTGACCACACACATTGTTTTGTTTTATAACACCAAAAATCACACACTAACATGACACATTCATTGCTGATGTTGTTGAGAGAGAAGGAGACATTAAACACAGAGCAAGAAAAGAAAGTTAGGCAGTCAGGCTACCCCAACTAAGTCTTTTCCTTTTACTAAAGTAATTCCCCCTCCTTAAGATTCTTCACCTTCCCTTCTTACTTCACCTCCTCCTCCTCCCCTCTCTTTCTCTGTAATCTTGAAGTGTCAACTTGCTACAAGAATCCTTCTTGCATGAACTGTTGTTAAGCTATTTTTTCGTGCTGATATCTCTGTAAGTTCTCTATTTTTCTGTCTTTTATATATATATATATTAAGGTTTGGAGCTCAAGTTTTGCTTTTTAGCAGTAAAGTTTTGATCTTGGCTGTGATTCTGAGAGCTGCTTGAGAATCTGGAATGTGATTATGTTGTGTGTTTAACTTCCCAGAAGAAAGTTTATGGCTTGGTTGGTGAAGAATTTGTTCTGTAGAGATATTTGGTAATGAGGGTTGGAGTTGTTGAAATGTAGTTGAAGACATATACTTGGTAACTGCAACTATAAGTAAAGAACATACTTTTATGGACTAATTTGTCTCCTGCTTTAATTAAAAGCTTCATTTGGATGACATTTGTCTCTCCCCCTTTTTTTTCCATGGCTGTATTTTTGAGCTGGATCATGCTCTTTTGCACCATTAGAGTAGCCCGGGAAATTTTGTGTTGGAAATTGGAGACCAGTGTTGCTGCAGATCGATGAACATTCTGTTCTTTAAATGAAGCTCATAATTTGGTTTGAAGTAGGAAGTTATTTTAACTTTGATGCTCTGCGAGACTTGTTACTTGCTGCCACTAGCAAGTTGAGTTTCCATTTAATTTGTAAACTTAGCCATCAATTTCTTGCATATCTTTACTCAATGTAATATACGGCCCTTCATTGACTTCAAATCCTTTCTGCCTTTGTGCATTTGAATAGTAATTTCCTTGGTTTGATTGTGTTCTTTTCAATACAACTAAATATCAACGATCAATACTCTAGGTTTTTTAATCTGCACAAATTCTGGAGCTTTGTGCTGTGAAGTTTTGTGAGGGGTGAAGTTTCAATGTGTCTTTAGATTTTCCTTTTCTCCTATTTAAGGTTTAAAGTTTGATGTTTTTTTTTGGGACTGGCTTATGGAGAGCAGGAACCTAATCTGAGTAAATGACGAAGATAAGTCCAGAAATTGAGGAAAATATGCAGGGAGAAGTAATTTTTCCTGTTTCGGCTGATGTGAGCTTTGCTTCTGATGGGTTTCCAAAATATAAATTAGGACCTGATAATCAGATTATGGAAGAGCCAAAGGAGGACAACAAGGGTCCATCTTTAAAGGAAGTTGTTGAACAGGAAACTATGCAGCTGTCAGATCAGCACAAGCGACTCTCAGTTCGTGACCTTGCCTGTAAATTTGACAAGAACTTGACTGCTGCTGCTAAGTTGGCTGAAGAGGTTATCTAACTTTGTCATTTTTTCCGATGTGGTTTTATTTGTTATTTATGCGTGACACGCACACATGCATGTGCACAATTGAGGAATACTCATTTAACATTGAACACGGCCTTCTTCTTGCAATTGAAATCTATACCCTTTATTTACTTAGCTCAATCAAAGGCCATCTGCCCTTTCCCTTTCAGCTGATCTTTTCTTAAAAGAGTATGTTCTTTTGATGTGGATAGATGACAAAATTACTCATACTTGTTTCTCCGACTTTCAGGCAAAGCTTAGAGAGGTGGCTTCTTTGGAAGGACATGTTCTTTTAAAGAAGCTTAGAGATGCCCTGGAATCATTAAGAGGTCGTATGGCCGGGCGAAACAAGGAGGATGTGGAGAAAGCCATATCTATGGTCAGTCTTTTCCCCCACTTTTTCCATTTTCTTTTCTGTATAAAAGCCATTGATAGGCAGACAGTCATCTATATGTTTCAAGTGGTAACATGTGGTTGATATTTTCAACATGCATTTAACACCTCTGTATAATTTAGTTACCACTTTCAGCTTCTAATTGTATTTTGTTGTTTTTGCTACCAGTAACTTCTGTCTTTCTTTACAATTTACTGAAGAAGCCTTCTTGCAAGTGCATTTATAATTCTGTTTCTACATTTTCAATATGATAATTGTTGTCAACTATAATCTTTTATGCAGGTGGAGGCATTAGCGGTTAAACTGACTCAAAACGAAGGAGAATTAATTCAAGAAAAATTTGAAGTGAAAAAGCTGGCCAACTTTCTTAAACAGGTTGGTCGATAGTGTTATAAATTTGCATATAGATTTAAGGAACTACTTCTTCCTGGACAAATATATCAAGTTGTACCCTTTCATAACTTCAAAGTGTGGCATTTCCCCTTAGTTTCTTATGCTGCTTAGTAAATCAAACATAGGATAGGTTGGACTTTGAGGTTTTGTATCACTTAGGATACTATGTGATTCTCTCATCCTAATGGCCTAACCATTGGTTATCCTAGAATAATGCCTTGGAGCTGTGGTCCTAATGCTCCCCTTTTGATTGATGAGGTTTCAGTAATTTGTGCATGTGAAAACCTTGCGTGAATGCACTTCTTATTTAGCCTTTTCTTGTCCACCTTCTAAAATCCTTAGTATTAATTTTTATTTTATTTTTGTCTCCAGGCTTCTGAAGATGCTAAAAAGTTAGTGAACCAAGAAAAATCTTTTGCTTGTGCTGAAATTGAGAGTGCCAGAGCAGTTGTGCAAAGGATTGGAGAAGCCCTAGATGAAGAAGAAAGGGATGCTCAAAATTCGAAAAACCAGGCTGCTGTGAGTTTTTCATCTTTGAATGTCTTCTATTAAATCATTTGTTGTCACTCAGTTAATTCCATCTAACACACCAAATTTTTCTTGTCTTATTGCTAAAATTGCATATTCTTTCATAAACATGATTTTGCATCATTTTGTTCACTGTAATGCTGGAGATTTGTGGACATGGCATAATGTCATATACCGTTCCTTTAGAAGCTTTGCTATGTTATCTTTACACAGTTACTACAATAGCATTTTGCATAAAACAATACAAATACAAGGTCTGTAATATCAATTGGAGCATGAGATGGCTATCAAGTATGCCATGACAATATCTGTTGACACGCTTGTTACTGCAGGATGTGGAGGAACTAGTTGAGGAGGTTCAAGAGGCTAGAAGAATAAAATTATTGCATCAGCCAAGCAAGGTACATTGATACTGTCCCTTCTCATTTGTGATGGCAGATGGGATATTTATGGTCCTGTCTTATTATTGCATAGAACTGACACACTGGGGTCACTACAAGACTGTTGATTTGATTGGATCATCCTTTTTTACTTCTTGTTTGGTTTGTTCTAATTCATAACATTCAATTAAGTTTTACCCAAATGAGTCATTGTTAGCACATTATGACCCTGCAATTCAAATAAGACTATCCCCTTAATTTTCTACAAATCATGGTCAGCTGCTCTTTTTGTAGCACAAAATTTCTTATCACCAGAAGTAGTCATGGGACTCATTGAAGTGAATTTCATGGTTGATATAGCCCTTTTCCTCTCAATATTTTCAACTTGAACCATATGGTTCGTACTACTGCTTCATTGGTGTTAAGATGGACACTGTAGTTATGCTATCTTCATTCCCAGTCCTTTGATTATGAAATTGCATTTGTAAATGGCTGGCAGTGATCGTGGCTGAATCGTGACAACTGCAAGTTTCATGTAAATAAAATCCATCATTTTAACAGGATGAAAGTTGTTTTGTGATGTGTGATCAAATAGATACTTTGATACATAAATTGGTAAGTCAATTGAGAGAGATTGGTTCTTTGAAAATGGTTCGTGCTCCACTGTTTATGTAATGTTCTATTTACATCAATTACACTTGCACAAATGCTCTATTTGCCTGCTCTTTTGCATTTTTCTTGGTTGTCCTGGGCACAAATATTCGGGCCTAGAAATGAAACTGTGACATGAAGAATGTATATCTCCATTATATAATTGTTCAACTTGCAGAGTTACTTATCATTCTTCACATAACCTTAAAACGATCTATTGATGGTAATTTTAATATTAGCCTCGTTCTTTTTTCTAACAACATTTTATGCGCAAGGCTCATTTTATCCAGTTGTGATAGTGTTATGGTTTCATTTAACAATATTTTATTGACCGTAAGCATACAACACTTTCGCAGGTTATGGACATGGAGCATGAACTTCGTGCACTACGAAATCAAATTCGGGAGAAGTCTATAGTTTCAGTTAAACTTCAAAAAGAGGTTTGTTTTACGTTGTCATAGTTTTCTAAATTCTCTCATGCAAACAATTTCTTTTATAATATTTCGCTTTGGCTGACATGATATAAGTTTTCTTTTAATACATATGTCAGAACGTTGTGCTGATGTTTTCCTATTCTTTTCTAGCTGGCAAAGAGCAAGAGAGCTGAGCAGAATAAATCTGCTCCATATGTCCTAGATGGTTCTGAAACTCTAGGTTCATCTCTACAACTCAAGCCTCGTTCGGATGGTTCTCCACCCCTTTCGAAGTGTTCAGTTCAGTGGTACCGCGTATCATCTGAAGGCAGCCAACATGAAGTTATTTCAGGTATTCAGTTGGATTTTGTCGCATGTTTAGGAAAGATACCTCTTTGATCAATTTGTAATATATTTTGTGTTTTGCTTTGCTTTCTCCCTATTAATGGACGTTCAAAAAGTTCTTCCAGAAGCAGAATGCTCTATTGGTATTGATAATGGTTTTGTATCTCACGGTGCTTTATCTGGAATTTGCTTTGAAAAAAATAGTTTCCACTGTCCAGTTTAGTCTCAAGCCTCCTTAAGCACAATCCTAGATTGTGTCATCAGTGATGAAATTCACTAGGCATTTCAAGCATTGACATTCTTCTCCGTGTCCTTTCTTTTAAGGCTTCCCGTGTATCTTAAAGATGGGAGCCGAGATGATTAAGGAGCCTTTACATTTGTTATCTCGTATCCTTCTCCTCCATCTTACATAATTCAATATTTTCTCTGCAGGTGCCGATAAAACATTTTATGCTCCGGAACCCTTTGATGTTGGCCGAGTATTGCAAGTGGACATTGTTTCAAATGGCCAGAAAGTCAGTGTAACAACTTCTGGTCCCATTGAACCTGGTTGGTGTTAATTATGATCTACAATATCGTTCTTGTGATGCTCTATTATCCCACATGTCAGGATTATAAGGAATTTGAATTAGATAAAAGGAATGGCCAATGGACCTATGCGCAGCAAGGAATTTCTTTTGGGTAGTGAGGACAAATAGGCCCAACTCAATGTTGCACTTGTAGGTCTAGAGGTAGTTTAGTTGCACAGCAGGCCTCTCTCCCTGGCTTGGGGCATGATAGAATGGAATCAAAACGGGGGAAGAATGTGATGCTCCACGGGCTTGGGTGGGGTGTGACAGTTCTGTGGTTGTCCAATCCCTCCTTTTCCCTGCTATTCTTATCATTTTTGTGTAATCTCTATCGGATTGCTAGACAGGGTTCTTCTATTATTAGTGGTGCTCAAGATTTATACTAACGCATCAAATTACTCATAACAGCTGCAGGATTGGCAAGCCATGTAGAGAATCTCTTGAGAAAATCTAGCTTCGAATTTAGCGTATGTGACCTTGTTCTTTCCCTTTCCCTTTCGTCATCTTCCAAAAGCAAACACACTCATGCTAAACACGCACATACGATATTACATGTATTTCACTTATTTTTACTTGGTTTTGACATTTCATGTAATGCAGGTGGTTATTTCCCAGATGAATGGGCAAGATCATGCATCACATTCTGTCCATGTGTTTAATGTTGGGAAAATGAGGATAAAGCTTTGCAGAGGGTGGATTACAAAGGCTAGAGAAATTTATTCAATGTCAATGCTGGTAAAACAACAGGACCAACTACACTGCTAATGAGTTTGTTGTATCTCTCTGACCATTGCCCTTTTCTACCTGCAGTTATGTGGAGTTAGAACCAACAGCAACACTGCTGCAAAGTCATTGTTTTGGCAACCAAGGAAGGGCCTTTCATTCGTATTAACATTCAACTCAGAGCGAGATAGGAATGCAGCGATAATGCTCGCCAGGAAATACGCCTATGATTGCAATGGGGTACCTTTTTTATTCTTTCTATTTATACACCAATACAATCATTTCAGCATTACAAGCTGTCCCTTTCCGTGATATTTTGCTAAAAAAATTTCTCGTCCCTCACGTAAACCCTCGCAATTGCAGGTCATACTTGCTGGACCAGAAGATCAAGCATAGAAGAAAATGTGACTGACCATTTTTTTTATTTAACAAGATGCGAGTATAATCAGGTTTTCACAGCTTGATTGATTGTATTTGTATGTGTGTGTGTTTGACATGGTGAAAGAAGAATACACCTTTCTGATTGTTTTTGGATTTCGACTAATTTGGTTGCTGTCGTTTTAGGCATAGTTTTTTGTTTGCCTAATCCTCTGCTGTAACAAATTTAACCATTTTTGATTGATTGGTTCTTTGTGTCTTCTTGTATATCTTTAACAACTTTGTGCACAAGTTTTGGCTTTTTTCCATCTAGTATTTAACCATTTGTGGTTTTTGACACAACAAGGGTAGAATGAGGGTTGAAGTATGTGCTTGGCGACGCTGTACACCATGTTGAAAGCATCATTCTGATGTTTTACACATGGTGGACCGATTGTGGTTGTTTTTTAAAGTGCTTTTCATTTTAAAATATGTTAAAATAATATTTTTTTTATTTTTTAACAATTATTTTTGATATTATAATTTGAAAACATTAAAAATATATTAATTTAAAACAAAAAAAATTTAAATTTATTCAGAAATATTTTTGAAATGCAGAGCCTAATAGCAATCAATGAGGCTTGTTTTAGGCTAGTTAGGGAGCATGGTGAAAAGAAGATAAAATCACCTGGAGTTACAGCGGAACATTCGGAAGATTTATGAATTAGCACTCAAACAGAATTGTCCATTAAAATAACTCAGTGACATCTGAAGCTTACAAATACTAGATTGATCTATTGTTATTAACCTTCGAGCTTGGTTAGTAGTGTGGTTACGATTGTTTTTTAAAGTATTTTTTACTTGAAAATATATTAAAATAATATTTTTTTTATATTTTTAAAATTATTTTTGACATCAGCGCAAAAAAAAGAATTAATTTGAAGTAAAGAAAAAATAAAAAAATTTAATTTTTTTTTAAAATATTTTTGAAACACAAAAACAAACATCATTATCACCTAATGACCCACTTAATAAAGCTTGGCCTCAAATTAGTTTATATGATCATTTAGGTTAACTCAACAAACTTATAACTCGGTTTTAGAAAAATTTATACCCGCTCGGGTCCATCAATATAAGACATGTAAATATTTTATTAGATGAGCTTCAATAATTAATTAGCTGAATTAGTTAGCTATATTATATTAGTTATTTTTTGAGATTATTTTAAAGAAATAAAGAGATATAATTAAGATAAAAAAATTTATATAGAGATATTTATATTGTTTTGGTATGTTATATATATATATATATTTAATTAACTCAAAAAAATAAATAATAAAATGTACCTTTGTAAATACTATAAATAAAGATGCTTCTGCGATGTGATGGGCTATCCAATTGGTAACTATTATTGTTAAAATAATTAGTTGAGTTGATTTTATATTCTCTCTTAAAAAAGAAAAAAAAGGAAGAAGAAGAAATCCTGGAGCTGGTTAATGCCAAAGGCAACATTTTTACATATGCTTTCATTCTAATTAAATTCCATTAATGTTAGATAAAAGCATATATCATATTAAACATTAAAAATAAACACTGCAACTAATTGGATGCTTAAATTCTGTTGAGTTATTTGTATATTAACTTTAAAGTTTAAAAGGAAAAGTAAAATTCATTTTAAAATCAAGGCTATATTTGTTTCATGTAAAATAATTTGTTTTTGAAAAATACTTTATATGAAAAATGTTTTTTTTACAAATACATTATTTTTCTTTATTTACTAATGTTAACAAAATCTACTTGGAAATAATTGTTTGATGTTAAATATATATATGAAAAAATTGTTAATAAGGAAAAGACAAGAATTAATTAGCAGTCAGACTTATTATTTAATGAAAAACATAATCTCGTAAAATATTTCCATCTTAGAGAATAAAACAATAATTGTTTTTTATCATACAATAGTTTACATCAACAAAGAAAACAATAAATTATTATTATTTTATATTATTAATATTTTTTATTTTTTAATAAATTAAACACTTTTATGGATTTGATTTCATTTTTTTTTTTATGATCTAAAAGGGAAAAGAAATAAAAAAAAAAAAAAAAGAAGAGAAAGAAACAACTCGTTCACCTTAACACTCATGTCACCAAATCTCCATCAAACCATAGTCATAACAGGACACGCGTCAGTATCTGTGAAAGCGGCAAGGTAATATAACTCGTAGCACGGAAATATAATTAAACTTGAAGTGGCATTAGCATATCCATACTTTCTTACCTTGTATGCAATATTTTAACACGACGGTAACTTTAGCCCACGGACTCCAATCTCACCAACGGCTATAAAGCTATGGCGCTCTCTAGACCGTAGGATTAATAATAGATCGGACGGATCAGAATTAAAAATAAATTCGACCGTTGGAAGTGAAGCGGTGGCTCCTCAGCTTCAAAAAGAGGGGTTTCTCTCATTTTTTATTTCCTTATCTCTGAAATTTTCTCAGAAATCAAGATAAAGATTTAGAGAAGAAGAAGAAAAGTTTATAGAGAGAAGTAGGGAGAGATTTGGTTTGTATTCAAAAGTGATTCATCATAGCAAGGGTTTTTCTTTAATCAATCTAAAATGGCTTCAAGGGTTCAACAACATCAACAAGAAGTCACAGGTATTTTAATTTTATTTTCTGTATTTAGTTCTGTTCTTTTTTTTTTATCGATCGTTGATTAATGGTTCTTTTTATCGTTCTTTATAATGGGTTCTTTTCTGGTTTTTAATCTAATATTGGGTGAACTAAAGATACCTTTTTGATTTCAAGGGTTTCTTTTAGGGTTTTTGATTAATCAACCTGGTGATATGATTGAAACCTAAATGCACATGTAAATTTGTTGTTCTTGGTGTTTTTATTTTGTATTAGTATGATTATTGGATTTTCTGTTTGATATCGATGTAGTGATTTTAATTTCGTTAATATTTAAATTGTTTGGGAGATTTATTGTTTTTCTTTGGGTTTATTTGATTACAGATTTTGATTGATTACAATATTTATAGGTTTGATTTACCATCTAGGTGTAGTTTGATTAGAAAGATAAATCTTGGGTTAGATTTTTCTGTTTTCCCTTTTTGGTTTGTTTTCTCTGTAGTTTCTGTTTGGTTGCTGAGAAAAATGAAGGAATCCTACCAGAGAGGAAACAAAAGGCTGACTAAAGTTACTTTTCTTTTTAATTTCCGTTTTAGATTTCACTCATTCAATATTTTGTTGCCTATTTGATGGGGCTTCTAATGAATGATAAATCTGTCACAGGTGAAGCACTTGCAGGTGTAAACAAGAACGTGAAGAAAAATGCAGCAGCGGGTGAAGGAAAAAACCGCCGTGTTCTTGGCGATATTGGTAATCTTGTTACTGTTAGAGGAATGGAAGGCAAACCTCAGCCAAGTCGCCCCATTACTAGGTAGGTTCATCTCTTTCTTTCAGTTATTTATTTGTGTTTTTTAGTGAAAATTGATTCATTTTTGCTGATATATGTGTTCTTTGATAGGAGTTTCTGTGCTCAATTGCTTGCCAATGCTCAAGCTGCGGCAGCTTTAGAGAACAACAAGGTTCAATCTTTTTAAACCAATTATCAGTGTTAAAATTTATAGACTGCAGATTTTGGGTTCTGCGTGTGTGATTTCTGTACTGAGTAGGATACCGGGTTTTCCTTGAATGCAGAAACAAGTCTGTGTCAATGTGGAAAAGGTGCCTGCTGCTGGTGTTGATGGAGTGGATGCAGTGGGTAGGAAAGTTGCAGTGAAAAAGCCAGCGCAGAAGAAAGTTACTGTGAAGCCAAAGCCTGAAGAGGTGGTTGTCATAAGCCCCGATAGTGAAGAGGTTGTTAAGCAAGAGAAGCCAGAGAAGAAGAAAAAGGAAGGAGAGGGATCTACAAAGAAGAACAAGCCAACTCTTACTTCAGTCCTCACTGCTAGAAGCAAGGTGATTATATTGACATCTTCTTTTGAAACTTTTTGTTAGCATATGGAGTTTTCTTGTGTTAATTCGGTCCTTATTTCAGGCTGCTTGTGGTATTGCAAACAAATTAAAGGAGCAGATCATTGATATTGACGCAGCAGATGTTAACAATGATTTGGCTGGGGTTGAATACGTTGAGGACATCTACAAGTTCTACAAGCTAGTTGAGGTATGTTTAAAGAGGAAATGACATCTGCAAGTTATGCATGTATAAAGTGTACATCTCTGCCTGATGTTCTGGTGTTTGTTGATTTTTTGATGCAGAATGAGAGCCGGCCTAATAATTACATGGACATGCAGCCTGAGATAAATGAGAAAATGAGAGCCATTCTTGTGGATTGGTTGGTTGATGTCCACCAGAAATTTCAGCTCTCACCTGAGACTTTTTACCTCACAATCAATATCATTGATAGGTTCCTTTCAGTAAAGACAGTTCCAAGAAGGGAATTGCAGCTTGTGGGCATCGGTGCCACACTTATGGCCTCCAAGTATGAAGAGATATGGGCTCCTGAGGTAACTAACTGTTTAAAACCTTTCCCCTTCAGTGATGGATGAAGTAGATTATTTTCCAGGTAGCTAACTGTTTGATGAATTGAATTTTTCAGGTAAATGACTTAGTGTGCGTTTCAGACAGAGCTTACAGTCATGAACAGATTCTAGTTATGGAGAAGACAATATTGGCAAACCTGGAATGGACATTGACAGTGCCTACACACTATGTATTCCTTGCTCGTTTCATCAAGGCATCAATTCCTGAGAAGGAAGTGAGTTAGAAAAACTCATAATCTAATATATACTATTTGCCTTGTGTGGCAAGGTTTACTTACCTAGCAGGTTTTTGATTTGTTTAGGTGGAGAACATGGTCAATTTTATAGCTGAGTTGGGCATGATGCATTATGACACTACCATGTTTTGCCCATCAATGGTTGCTGCCTCAGCAGTTTATGTGGCTCGATGCACACTAAACAAAACCCCTTTCTGGACAGACACCCTCAAGAAGCACACTGGTTTCTCGGAACCACAACTTAAGTAAGTCTTCATCATCTTTTTCACTAGCAAGGTTCCGGTTTGAATGATTTCATTTGATTTATGGTATTTTTTTTTCTGTCTTTTAACAGGGATTGTGCTGGATTGCTAGTGTATTTCCACTCCAAAGCCTCAGAACATAGACTTCAGACTGTGTACAGGAAGTACTCAAAGCCTGAGCGAGGAGCTGTTGCCCTACTTCCACCGGCCAAAAATCTCTTGCCTGGTGGATTGAGACTTTGAGTTAATGAATGAAGATCACCAAGCTTTTTATTTCGAAATTCACATTTGCTTTATGTGAGAAGAAAATATATATCTGGACCGGATTGTTGGATTAGATTAAATTGTTTGTTGCTGCCCCCCCTATGAGCAATAATTTTTCTTTTCTGATATTAAATTTATTACTCTGAAAAATGTTCAAGGACCTTAGGGGTTTTTTTTATCACATAGAAGTTCACAAATTAGCCATTATTTTTGCAACAAATAAAAAATAATAATTTAAGCTACATCATTTTAATTTAAAAAATCCAATATTTTGGTTGAAAGAAAATTTAGGATCATTAGGGTTTTTATTTTTATTTTTATCACAAAGTATAGTTAATTTCAATTTTTCCCCAAATTTAGTCCAACAAAGTATAGCCTCCTTTTCATAATTTTTTTGGACCAATTCTTAGCCCCCAAATTCATAAAATTCTTTTTGAAATTTCTTGTTGTCTCGTAATATTCTATTCCCGCATGCTGAAAGAGGAGTGGACCATTGCACCCCATTTCATATATTAGGGTTTTTTTATCACACAAAGTACAAATTAGCCGTTCATTTGCAGCAATAATTTCAATTATTGCTGCAAATGATTTCAATTATTCCCCAATTTTAGTCCAACAAATTAACCTTTTTTTCTAGCATAATATTATTTTTTGACTAATATTTGAAAAGCAGTTTTGAAAAGGAACTGACTTTTCAAATTCATGATATTTGTTTCTGACCCCTTTGCACAGTGATAACACTCAGCCACTTACTCTGAACAAAACAGAAACAAATGGAGGATTTTGTAACATTGTGATGTATTTAATGAGTATTGGCCCACTGGCAACAAGAAAAAATTTCTCGTTCTATTAATGGAGAGGGGGGTTTACAGGCCACACTAATGGAGCAAAAAACTGTCAATAAGTTGCAAAATCACCAAATCATTGACCTTAACTTTTTAGCTAATAGCTTTCATGGATGATTAGAAACAATACCTATCTAATACTCTGCAATTTCTCTGAATACATATCTAATCCTCTGCAATTTCTCTGAATTTTGGAAGGAAGCAGCAGTAGATAGAAATGTGTACCTGTAGCATTTAGTAGAACGAGAGATTTTATGAAGCTAAAGCTATAATCACTATATATATACTTACAACATAAAAAAGAGATAGATAAAAACAAATACGAAAGAAAATTATATACAATCCCACTAAAAAATAATAATAAATATCCTAATTAGAGAAAGCGCTATAAAATTTTCTTTAACAGAACAACGTATTCTCTTTTGACAGCAAGCCTCGTTTAAAATAATTGAGGAAAGAGGTGGGAAGTCAATCATCGTGCATGTGGTTCTATTTCAGGTAACTTGTGTGTTCTATGATTCTAGGATGAAAAACAGAACAAAATGCTGTAGTTGGGAATTTGCTTATAAGAGATGTTCTAAAATTATAACTTCTTTAAAGACTCGTCAGGTTCTTTCCAATTTTCAGTGTCTTCGACGTCCCTTTGAAGAGAAAGACATGAAGCAAGGATATAGTGGGCTTAAGTATTTCTGCACAATTGTTGCCGTATGATCTAGGACTGCATACAGTCTTGACGGAGGACTAAGCTGGAAAGTGATGGCTGGGATATTCTCAGTAACTGCAGCTATCTATGGAACATACTGGGACCTAGTCATGGACTGGGGGCTCCTGCAATTTAAGTCGAAGAACTGGTTGCTAAGAGACAAACTTCTTATTCCATACCGAAGTGTGTATTTTGGAGCAATGGTGAGTAAGAATAATGCATGACAAACCAAAATGATTTGATCAGCACTTGCAGAGCAGTATTGACATTGTGGATCTTAAGTTGAAACAAAATGAAGATCAATCATAAAATATAAACCCGGTTCTGATTCTTATGATTGTGATGAAAAATGCAGGTCCTGAATGTATTGCTGAGATTTGCCTGGTTGCAAACTGTCCTGAACTTCCAGGTATCTTTCCCACATGCTCAAACCTTAAGCGCAATTGTTGCCAGCCTAGCGGATTATGGAACTTTTTCAGGTAACATTGAGTTTATTCAAAATGTGCTTAAAATTCCCAAATTCATAGTAAATTCCAAGAGTTAATCTTGTTCACATTCTATTGATAGATCAAGTTGGAGAATGAACATTTACACAATGTTGTCAAGTATCGCGCATTCAAGTCTGTACCTCTACCTTTCGACTACAATGTTGGCTAAGACAAACATGAGTTCCATATTGCATCAGAAAAAAATCAATAGACAGGAAGTTACTTATCCAAGAACAAACAGCAAAGAAAGAAAACACTACAGGGATGTTCTCAGAAGTACGATTTCGGAGGAGCTTGATTGTTTTCTCACTCATTTTTTATTCATTTATTGTATTTAGTTAGGGAGGTCAGTACCCTGTATGTGTAATACTCCTTGCTATGGATATATAGTTATTGAAGGGTTTATGGAAGAGTTTTCAATCCAAAATTCCAGCAGTTTCTTAAGTTAAGTAGTTGAGGACTTAGGGTTAATTGGAATGTGGGTTTTCTCAAATCAATCGGAGTTCCATATTTATCTCCTCGAGCAATCAGATTCGAGGCAACGTTTGTCTGCTCGGTTGGCTCGAAAAAACATAAAAATGATGTTTTTTCAAGCCAAACATAGTTTAAAACGCGACATTAACGAGCATTCGATATGAAAATTAGGATGGACCCTTTGTACCTATGAAAACAAACGTTTCCAAAACAAGAACCTATATCCCCATTGAAAACCTAAGCATCCAATTTCGTTGTCTTTCTTTCCTCTTTAGAGTTTTTGTTATCTATCCCTAGTTTTTTATGTTTACACAGAAAGGTTTGAACCTGAGACCTTTTGATGGAAGGGGATAGTAATGCTAGTTGAGCTATAGCTCATTGGTTATCAAGACCTAGTTGATAAGATCTCTGACATATCAATAATGGAGCAACAATTTATGTCGTTGTTCGAGTTAGCGAAGAAATCAACAGATGTTGTGGCGACTTCTGCTTCAATATTTCCTGAAGTTTATCGACGCTGGATGCTTCAGACCAGCCTTAAGAGGTTCCTTGTAACATCATTTAATTAGGGTTGTTGTCTCCAATCATGTTGCAAAAAGGGTTCAGTATCTCACGAAACACCATGTAAAGATGATCAGAACAGCTGTTTCTTGCTTGCTCGATACTTGGAATAGGAAACTGTACGCAAGAAACCCTGCCATTGTGACGCAGCCAAACCAAGTTCACAGGAAGCAAGGACAGAAAAAGGGTCTTAATAACATGCACCCTAATTCATATTTTATTTCTTCTGCAAGTATTTTTTTGTATTTTTTTTTTAAAACCATAACGACATACAGTAGAATCACAAAGATGACAAAGCTCTCCCTAATAAGTATTTAACACAACTGTATTCTCAAGCCTCGAACTGAGAACTTTGGTTAAGATAGAACAGCTCTATAACAGCTGATCTACGTGCTCGGTGCTTCGAAAAACTACATAAAATAAAAAATTAAACTAGAAATCCAAAAAAAATTAAAAAAACGTCTTAAAACCTTCCCAAATTCAGCTGGTTAAAGCAAGCTGACTTCCTTAAAATTGGGCCTGTAGAACCTCTAACATAATTTGAGCTTAACATGGCCATACGATAACTCACTAAAATCATTAGGATTGTTCTGTTCTGCATGATCGGGCTGAGAGACCAAGGTGTAAACCTGTCATGTGTTATACCAAACCTGCATGGTCCTAGACTAGGTAACTTTCATACCTTGCTTCTCCTCCTTGTCCTTTTAAAAACAAAAACTTTGCATCTACACTGGCCAAAGTTCATTTTTAACATAGATCATTAGGGGCTAGATTTTATTTTAAACTGTTTTTTTTTAATTTAAAGAAAAAGAAACAATATTGTTTTCTTTTAATTATAATTTGGGTTTATCTTTTGATTCATAAATTAACCTATTCAACCCAGGAATAGGGTCGTCCCCTATAACTTATACATGACTTGTTCTACGTTGAAATAGGAGGAGATTAGGATTTCTTTTTGAAAGGAAAGGAAGGACTAGATTGTGATATTCTTTGTAGCCGTCCTACCTCTTTCTTGATGGCTCCAATTTCTTAGGAAAAAAAATACAGGGCTTTTCCTTAAGGCCCAACAGTTGGAAAAGAAACAGAATTTATCGACAAAGAGGGCGGGGCCTTGCATTTTTGGCCCAACATACCTAAAAGGGCCTAAAACCCTGGTCCCCATGGACGAGGGTTTTAACCTTCACCTGTCTCTCTCTCTCTCTTTCTGTGTGCTTGTGTAACCGGAGAAACCCCGAGCACCTGGTTGCCAAACTGGTGAACTCTACCTCCCATCTCTCAAGTCCGACTTTTTCCTTGTTGGTTTTCAAGAAACTCGAAAACCTAGAAATCAGGTTCCCTTTTCATCTCTTCTTTTCCTTTTTTCTCAATCTACAAATCTTTTCTTATATTTGTGTGTGTGAAGAGTTAGAGAGTGCAAAACATGTTGTTTCACAGGAATTCTAGTAAGAAAGTGCAGGTTTTTTTTTTCTTTTTTCTGCTAAAATGTTTTATCTTTAGTAATTTTGAAGACCCCATTAATCCATTAAGAGAATAAATGACGGTGAATACTTTTATTTTTCTTCTTTTATAGGGATTTTTAAGTAAAAGATGCCATCAAAGACAAAGAAGAATTCAAAGACACCATCGAGGCTGTCAAATTCTGACCAGTCTGCTTCATCTCCTAGAACACCATCATTGGCATCTAGTATAGACTTAGAAGCTAGTCAACAAGAAAATATTGCGTTGTGTTTAGAAGAAGCATCGAGTAAATATCCGTATTTGATTGATAAATCTGCTTTCATTGGTCGAATCACTGATGTTGAGGCGGAGTCTAGTACAACTGCAAGAGGTTGTAAGATTTGGCTTTCAGAATCTTCTATGGTTTCTTCTTCTCTTGCCCCTGGTTCCATTGTATCGGTAACTATTATTCTTATTTTTATTAATGTTTTTGAAGTTAATTAAGGTTTAATAGCTGTTTCTGAAGGTGTCTTTATGATTAAATTGGTAGGTGTCACTTGCTGCTGTGGAGAGGAGATTTTCGAGTAGTAGTTTTCCTCTCAGTTCGTTTTCCTATGAATGGTCTAGACAATGTGAAGTGGAATCTGTGGATAAAATAACTAATGAAGCTGGGAATTACTTTGCTCTTGCGACGGTTTTTCCTTCTTGTAAGGTTTGAAAATAAATACAACAAAAAGTTGGTATTAATGTATATAAGCGGTGTCTTTGAACATTATGTGAATATCTGCAAGAATTGATTTTGTTTTGCATATCTGTCCTAGATGATCTAGGATATGAAATCTTTTCCATTTTGGTTTGAAGCATATAGATGGTTGGAATTTTGGGCATTTAAACCCTCAACAAGAAAGGCATTGTTGAAAACGACTTTGACAAGGCAGGAGAAATTTTCTTGAAATTGGGTACAAACATGGTAACTATAGGTAGAGCTAACTATAAATCAAACTTGATAGAATTTGTAAAGTTCTAATGACTGTTTGATTCAAGCTAACAGTTTTACAAATCAATTCAGGCTGTTTCTGAGAGAAAAACTATAGTTTTTTTTATCATCTCCCTCCCTGAAGTCGATAGATGTTCTGGGATTTGTTGTTTGATGTAGCAAATTTATGGAAATACTAAAATTTTGCTCTTTTATGCTTTCTTTTCTCCAGGTTTCCAAGAATGGAGCCCGGTTGTCATCAAACCTTGCCTATATGATGGGATGCCCTGCTTCAGGCAAGGTTGTATTTGTTCACACTATTAGAAATAAACTCCTAACTGATATTGTAAATGGGAATGATACGCCAGAAGGTGCAAATGCTGATGATCTTTCACTTCATAACTGCAATGAATTGTATCTGGAGCTAGTTCCTTTTATGGACAGAGTAAAAATGAAGAGTGATACTATGTCTGCAATGAAATTATCTGCAGAAAAAAGACATGACAGATCTGAAAATGGCATGATTTCATCCCCGAAGACACCGTTGTGTCAGCCAAAGCTTAGCTCTCCTAGTCCCATTCACTTAACTTCACCGATATGTGAAGAAGCAGCATCCAATATATCCAATTCAAATGGCACAGATGTTGGTTTGCTGAATATCAAAGAGGTATTAGAGGATGAAAGTGCCAAGAAACTTCTACAGGTCTGTGCTACGTCATGGTTGTATTCTCGTGTTCTAATATGTGGAAATCTTGTGGCCATCCCAGTGCTTTCAAATCTTTGCATTTTCCGTGTCAAAAGTGCAAATAAATTACCTGCAGATGGTAGTGATCAAGATTTGATGAAAGATAGAACTCATGGGATGCAGCCTCAAGATTCTGAAGAATTGAGCCATATGAAAGATGCTTTTTCCATAAACCGTGAGACAAAAGTATATTTACATCAACATATGAACTCAACGGCTGAAAGGCCACAAAAACAAGGTTTGCCATTAATGCAAAGTGAATGTATTAATGGTAAAACAATTATAGGAAATGAGAGATCAAAATTGGGTGGTCTACATAAGGAATATACAGTTTTGAAGGACATAATTGTATCATCCACGAAGAACACTTTGTCATGGTATGTTGTTTATTTTATTTTGTTTGAGATTTTTTTAAACTTGCTGAGTTAAAAATGTTTCTTTTGGTAGCATGATAATATCTGCAGGAGTTTTTGTTGTTTTGATGTGGTTGAATGACATAAATGCTGCCATTGGAACACCCATAAGAGATGAAGAGTCTGGATGCTAAAATGTTGGGACTGTGCATGATGGTACCCTGCTATTCAATAGGATATCATAGGGATCACGGGATATTTTATATAGTGTCTATTGTCTAATACAGTTAGCATACTCTAAAATCTTACTCCTTTATTTCTAGCCAGGAATGCTTTTCAAAATTGTGAAATCTCTAAATTGCCGATGAATTTGAAACACATTACAATGAAATATCCAGAGCTTTCCCAATGCTGAAACTATTTAACAAATCACTTCACTGCATTGCAGACAATTGTTTTGTCTTTCACGTTTTTGACTTTGAAATCCATGATCACTCTGTTGATAGTGGGAATGCTTTTTTCATCAACACAAAGTCCCATCTGTATCAGATTGCTCTGTTGTGTGTGCTTGTCCCTTAATTATGTGGTTTGGCCGTGTACAGTTCCACTGGATTTGCTTATTGAAGTATATTGTTTGCTCTAAATGAACGTCATTCCATAAATATTAATCTAGAGTTCTGTTGTAAACTAGCATTAAATTAGATCTTAGATCTTAGTGCATTTAGGTGAAAGGCTAAACATTAGGCAATCTTGGTTAAAAAGATCTGAAAAAAATAATCAATATTTTGAAGTGGGCTTGATTATTCAACACTTCTCGTGGAGGGGGAGAACTCCCCTTTTCACATTGTAATTTATTTGCTTGTCTGTCTCCTAGATTTATATTTTTATCTGTACTTCTGGATATATACCCAATATCATATGTGGACATCTTATCAATATATGATATGGTACAAATTTACTGCTTTGGGAACTTTTAGTGTTGATCATTGATGCAAGTGTTTTAGTTTTGGCTTACGAACTACAAAGGGAGTGCTTCTTCACGGCCCACCTGGAACTGGAAAGACTTCTTTGGCTCGATTATGTGTCATTGATGCTGGTGTCAACCTTTTCTCAGTAAACGGACCTGAGATATTTAGTCAGTATTATGGAGAAAGTGAACAAGCAATGCATAAAGTTTTTGATTCAGCCTGTCAATCTGCACCTGCCGTGGTTAGATTTTTTTCTTTATTCCCCCCCTGCTTCAAACCTAGTAAGCATCGAATAAATTTGTTTTGAAGTGAAACAAATTGATTATAACTGTTTGAGGCACTGTTGTCAGAATGTAGCATTTTTTGGTTAGGTATAAAAACATTCTTTCTAATGTAGTATTTTCTGATGAATTGCAATTGTATGACTTATGGACATTAATGAATGGGAACCAAGATCATTAAAACAAAAATGAAGGTGTTGACCTTTACAGTTAGCCTTCCTCTTAATTTGTGTACAAACTGATACATCATATTTAAATTTGAACATTAATGTTTGGATTTGGAACTATGAAATCGTGAAGAATATGTCTCTCTGAGCCTCAGTTTACAGTCCCTTCTATTCCTATATGGCTAACTAATTATTGTCCCTTCTATTCCTAGATGGCTAACTAATTACTGTGCTTTTAAAGGTGTTCATTGATGAGTTGGATGCAATTGCACCTGCACGGAAAGATGGAGGTGAAGAACTATCTCAAAGAATGGTAGCTACATTATTGAATTTGATGGATGGGATTGCTAGGACTGATGGACTGCTTGTTATTGCTGCTACAAACAGGCCTGATAGTATCGAGCCTGCACTGAGGCGGCCTGGAAGACTTGACAGAGAAATTGAAATAGGTAAATAGCAACACAAATTTTCTTTTCCTTTTCCTTTTTTTAATCCTAATTACTTGGTAGGCATTCCACCCCTATGCTTGCCCAGAGTTCAATTTCTTCATCTGAATGATACCCATGCATGAGATTTCTTTCCTCACTGTCACTATGTTCCCAGTTTTGCCATATTGATCTGATGAGCACCTCAATGAATGAAAAGAAAAGAGGGGGGAAAACCAAACATAACATCACCTTTATCCTGCCATACCTGTTTATTTAATTTCTTTTTTCATGCAGGTGTGCCTTCTCCCAGCCAACGATTGGACATACTTCATACTCTTCTAAGTGAAATGGAGCACTCAGTTTCAGATATGCAACTTAAACAACTTGCCATGGCTACTCATGGTTTTGTGGGTGCTGATTTAGCAGCCCTCTGTAATGAGGCAGCTTTGGTTTGTCTCAAGCGTCATGCTAGATCCAAAAAATCTGATTATAGTTCTCGTTCCAAGGGATCATCTATTGCATATGAAGGCCATTCTGACAGCATGGTGAAAGGATCTGATTGCTCAACAGGGGCAAGAGATATGTTGAGGGATGGTGCAGATTCTGCATCTTCAAGCACCTCACATTTGCCTGTTTCCTTGGAGAACCTGTCATCTTCTTGCTCGGACGGAGATGTCTCAGAGATCACAGATAATACAGAGAAAGGAATTATTGCTTGTCCTAGAGAGGAATTTTTGGTGGAAGAAGAAGCCTTGTTGAACATTGTTTCTGAAGATTTTGAAATGGCCAGGATGAAAGTGAGGCCTAGTGCCATGAGAGAGGTATGATTGATATTTCCATATTGCTTAAGAACAAGGGTTTTGATCAAACTACAGTATCTCGCTACCTGAATATGGAAAAGTTACTTTATGGTTGGGCATTACACCAGAAAGCCACCAGTTACACTGAATGCTAGGGGTCCAGCGTGATTGTCATGTATAATGTGCTCTAGAGTTGAGAATTGACTTTTGAAGCATAGGGGACTGAACACTTTCTTAAGATTACTTGCAATATGGGAAGAGTCCCTCTACTTCCCAAGACCTTCCCTCTTTGTTGTACTCATTCTGTGGTTACATACACTAAGTTGAAGGGATTCTTACATCATACCATATGATTCATCTTCTATTATTTAGTGCTAACATTTCCTCATTTTGATTCTTGGAGAATCTCATCTATGGAGTACTCTACTCTTGAGTTCCACAACCATGTAGTAGGCAGATTTTTTGACCTGGAAGTAGGTCATGTTCTGCCACATTTTTTTGATTAAGGCTATTGGAGTTTGTATCTTTCAATTATCAAAAGAACTGGGATACCAGGTCAGAACAATAAGCTCCACTACCTAAATCAGAATGTGACCTATAAGCTGTTCTACCTGAACTTTGGCATATCACATTCATAGCACCCAAGTAATATTGGAACTGAACTTCTCAGATTTTGGTACTTAATCCATTTTAATTGTCACTCTATATTCTAGAAGGATTTTATATTAACAGGTGAAACGAAAGTATAATGTAATGTTGCTTGTTACTCTACTTGTTTTTCTAAACTTGCTCTGTATATAGGTAATCCTTGAGGTTCCAAAAGTTAATTGGGAAGATGTGGGCGGCCAGGGGGAAATAAAAACCCAATTAATGGAAGCAGTGCTATGGCCTCAAACACACCAGGATGCATTCAAGCGCATTGGTACCCGTCCCCCAACGGGGATATTGATGTTTGGTCCCCCTGGTTGTAGCAAAACTCTTATGGCCCGTGCAGTGGCTTCTAAAGCAGGATTGAATTTCCTTGCAGTGAAGGGTCCAGAACTTTTTAGCAAATGGGTTGGTGAATCCGAGAAGGCTGTAAGATCCCTCTTTGCAAAGGCAAGGGCAAATGCTCCATCAATTATATTCTTTGATGAAATTGATGGCCTTGCTGTTATTCGTGGGAAGGAAAGTGATGGGGTTTCGGTTTCAGATAGGGTTATGAGTCAACTCCTTATTGAATTGGATGGTTAGTAAGTTTTATTAGTATCAAACTTTGTCAAACTTTTTGCTTGTGGGATTTTGGTAGTGCATGTTATAGATTGTTTAGCATCTGCGCAGCTCATAGATTTAGGATCTTGAATTTTCTTGTGTGATGACTTTCCTGGTGATGTTTCACTGATTTTAGCTAGGGAAATTATCAACATCTAATTTATTTTGGATATTCCAAATCTTTAGTCCTATATCTTTGAAATTAATAAATATTTCATTGGTTGTAGGCTTGCAACAAAGAGTTAATGTTACTGTAATTGCTGCTACAAATCGGCCAGACAAGATTGATCCTGCCCTTTTGAGACCAGGTGCAACTCTCTCTCACCCTCTCTATCCAAGCACCCACAGAAATGTACTGTTGTACTGCTGCAGCCTGCAATCATGGTGCCTTCTTAATTGATAAACAATTTGAACAGGGCGCTTTGATCGACTGTTGTACGTGGGACCTCCAAATCAGAATGACAGGGAAGACATATTTCGTATCCATTTGCACAAAGTTCCATGCAGTTCTGATGTCAATATAAAAGAACTAGCTTGTCTCACTGATGGGTGCACTGGAGCTGATATAGCATTAATCTGCCGGGAGGCAGCTGTTGCAGCCATTGAGGTTTTCTTAAGTTCTTTCCTTATCTTCTTGTATACTTCACTTTGTTGTTTGTTCATGTAAAATTTTCCTTGTTAGCAGGAGAATATTGATGCTTCGGAAGTACCCATGCAACATTTAAAGACTGCAATTCAACAAGTCCAGCCAACGGAGATCAATTCTTATCAAGATCTATCAGCAAAATTTCAGAGGCTCGTTCACTCCAGTGACAAAGATGAATTGGGAAACCAAGAGTGCTCGAGCAGGGCAAACTCGTTTTCCATCAGGTAGATATTTCTTCTCTGAAAATTCTCTTATTTCTTTTGTTTGGTCTGTGAACTGGAACAGGAACATTCCACTTGGCTTGGATGCACTTTAAAAACGACAACCCTTTCTCTTAAATCTTAATGGTGTAATCCAGAATCATGAAATTTCATGCTTATCAATTTTCTTTTCAACAAAAAGCTATTGAAAGGTTTCTATCTTTTTCTGTCAAAAAACTTCACTCTAGTAGCACTCTGCAGAAATTCTCTTCCAAGGTGACTTATTTTTTCCTGTCACATTGATATGACAGGACCATAATAAAATCCGCGATGCAGTTCTTGAATCGTTCCTCTGCCTCAGGCTCTGGGCAATAGCAATTATGCAGTACGTTTTCACACATCTCTTTCATAAGCAGCAGTGGACCACTGTCTGGTCTGCATGATCGCAATTGAGTGGAAAATGCTTGCCTGATTTAAGCTTGGTCGTTAGCTGAGTTTTGGATTTCACTGGGGTGTATGGGGCCAATACCACCGACACTTTCTTATGAAACATTCACTCAGTAGTGAAATGCAACTGAAAATTGTTGCTGTGGTGAAATTATGTAATCATAACGTCAAGATTGTTGTAGATTTGTCTTGTTAAGCATCAAGTTTTTACTACACTGATTTTCAATTCATGGATAAAGTTAGGGCTAAAGAAATATAGCGCTTGTAACTTCTTACCTGAAGCCAATGCTGTAAAGTGGGTCGGGACTTGTATTAA
>Ga0307517_10003383_pt1 | contig 24818 bp, 23 predicted proteins | sample 23_EM_MG_FD_194515 | JGI IMG/M metagenome (GOLD analysis project Ga0307517, IMG submission 194515) | Populus trichocarpa ectomycorrhiza microbial communities from riparian zone in the Pacific Northwest, United States - 23_EM | ecosystem: Host-associated > Plants > Roots > Unclassified | place... | reverse complement strand
CCGGGAGGTGACCCGCGTGTATGTCTGCAACTGCTTCGGTGTGACCGAGGCGCAGGTCGCGAAGCACGCGGAGGGCGGTGCCTGCACCCCCCGGCAGATAGCGTCGGCCTGCAAGGCGGGCACCGACTGCGGGTCGTGCGTACGCCGTATCCAGGCCCTGCTGGGCCGGGGCGCCTGCCCGCGCCGCGAGGCGGCCGACCAGGGCGAGTCGATACTCACCGAGCTGACCGGAGTGGCCGCGATGGCCGATCTGGAAGACGCTGCCTAGCGGGCTCAGGCCGGGGCTCTAGCTGGGCTGCTCGATCTGCTGCGCGATGTAGAGCGCCTCGCCGAGCTGCTCGATCAGCTGCAGCTGCGTGTCGAGGTAGTCGATGTGGTGCTCCTCGTCCTCGAGGATGTCCTCGAAGATGTTGGCCGACGTGATGTCGCCCTTCGTGCGCATCACCTCGATACCGCGCTTGAGGCGGTCGATCGCCTCGACCTCCACCTGCCGGTCCGCCTGGAACATCTCGGTGACCGTCTGGCCGACCCGCACGTGGAACAGCCGCTGGTAGTTCGGCAGACCGTCGAGCATCAGGATGCGCTCGGTGATCTTGTCCGCGTGCTTCATCTCATCGATGGACTCTTCACGCGTGTACTTGGCGAGCTTGGTCCAACCGTTGTTGTCCTGGATGCGGTAGTGCAGCCAGTACTGGTTGATCGCGGTCAGCTCACCGGTGAGCTGCTCGTTCAGGAACTCGAGGACCTCGGGGTCGCCCTGCATCGCAGAGGCTCCTTCCAAAAACGGGGGAACTGGCGGGTGCGCCGCATGATTGCACCGGCGCGAAGACGTCGTCCAGTAAGTGCATGCTTAGTAGGAGTTGCCCGAATCCGTCCAGAGCCGGTCATGTGCACCACCCCCGGTCTGTCAGGATGGAGTCATGGGTCAGAGAGGGGTCGAACAGTCCGAGCTGCCACCGGGCCAGCGGCTCCAGCGCGGCTGGCCGGTCACGCACTACGGCCCGGTGCCCAAGTTCCGCCCCGAACGCTGGGAGTTCAGGGTCTTCGGCGCCACCGCCGACGGCGACAAGCACTGCTGGAACCACGAAGAGTTCACGGCCCTGCCCTACGACTCCGTAGTGGCCGATCTGCACTGCGTCACGAAGTTCAGCATGCTCGGCGCCGAATGGGGCGGCATCCCCGCCCGCACGATCCTGGAGACCGCCCCGCCCGCACCCGCCGTCACCCATGTCATGGTCTGGGCGGAGTACGGCTTCAGCGCCAACCTCCGGCTCGCCGACTTCGCGGCCGACGGCACCATCTTCGCCACCCACAAGGACGGCGAACTCCTCACCGCGGAACACGGCTTCCCCCTCCGCCTGGTCGTCCCCCACCTGTACGCCTGGAAGGGCCCGAAGTGGGTCCGGGGCGTCGAGTACATGACGGCGGACCGGCGGGGATTCTGGGAGGAGCGCGGGTATCACAACGTGGGTGATCCCTGGCAGGAGCAGCGGTACTCGTACCAGGAAGGGCCCGGCGAGGGTCCCGAGCTATGAGTCTCTGAGGGCTACGCGTCCCTGAGCTTCTTCAGCCGCTCCACATCCGCCGCGTGCCCTTCCTTGCCGCCGGGCGTCTCGATGATCAGCGGTACGCCCGCGGTCGCCGGGTGGGTCATCAGGGCACGGAACGGGTCCTCGCCGATATGGCCGGAGCCGATGTTCTCGTGCCGGTCCTTGTGGGCGCCGACGACGTCCTTGGAGTCGTTGGCGTGGATCAGTTTCAGCCGTCCCTCGCCGACCGTGTCCACCAGCAGATCGAGGGTCTGGTGCATACCGCTCGGGCCGGTCAGGTCGTGCCCCGCGGCGAAGATGTGGCAGGTGTCCAGGCACACGCCCAGCTTCGGATGGGCGTCCAGCGCCTCGAAGTACGGCCCGAAGTCCCAGGTCCGGGAGCACAGGGACGAGCCCTGCCCGGCCGTCGACTCCAGGAGCAGGAACGGGTCGTCGTCGTGGGTCAACTCGTCCAGCAGCGGCAGCAGATGCTCCCGCACCTGGGCCAGCGCCACGGCCCGTTCCCGACCGCCCGTCGCGCTCCCGGTGTGCACGACGACACCGAGCGCGCCGATCTCCCGCCCGCGCCGCAGCGAGTGCCGTAGCGAATCAACGGACTTCTCCACGGTGGCCTCGGTGTGCGAGCCGAAGTTGATCAGGTACGGGGCGTGCACGTACGCCGGGATCGACTCGGCCTCGCAGACCGCGCGGAACTCCTCGTCCTGGCGCGGGTTCCCGACCGGTGTGGCCCAGCCGCGCGGGTTGGCGACGAAGACCTGCACGGTCTCGGCGGCCAGCTCACGGGCGTAGGACAGCCCCACGGAGTGGAGACCGCCGGCGACCGGGACATGGCCGCCGACGGGGTTGCGGGAAGGGAACTCAGGGGCGCCGGAAGGGAATTCGGGGGCGCCGGAAGGGGACTCGCTGCTCACCCGTCCAGGGTGTCACGCGCGCGTGCCGCCCCCGTCACCGGATGGTGATCGTGATCGTCGACCCCTTGGCGGCCTGTTCGCCCGCGTCCACGGACTGGCTCTTCACGGTGTCGCCGAACAGACCCAGGATGCCCCGGTCCTCCTTGACCTTGAAGCCGGACTGCTCAAGGAGCTTCGTCGCGGCGTCGACGCTCGCGCCGACCACGCTCGGGACCTCGACCAGCTCCGGGCCCTTGGACAGCGTCAGCGTCACCGTGTCGCCCTCGGCGGCCTGGCTGTCGCCGGCCGGGGTCTGCTGGGCGACCTGACCCGCGTCGTATTCCGAGGTGATCTCGGTGTCCGACACCGTGACCTTGAGGCCGGCCTCCTGGAGGTCGGACTTCGCGTCGTCCAGGTCCTCACCGGTGACGTCGGGCACGTCGACCGCGCTGCCCTTGCTGACGGTCATGGCGATCGCCGAGCCCGCGTGGCGCTCGGTGCCCGCCTCGGGGTCGGTGCTGATCACGAAGCCCTTGGGGACGTCGTCGCTGAACTCCCTGGTGACCATGCCGGCCGCCAGCCCGTCCTGCTTCAGCAGGGTCTGCGCCTTGGCCAGGCGGGTGCCCGTCAGGTCGGGGACCTTCACGGTCTCCGGGCCGTCCGAGATGGTCAGGGCCACCGAGTCGTTGTCCCGGATGCGGGCGCCGGACACCGGGTCGGTGCTGATGACCGTGCCGCGCTTCACGGTGTCGCTGTACGCGTGGTCGACCTTCTTGACGTCGAGACCGGCGTCCTTCAGCCGCTCCTTCGCCTGCGCCTCGGTCTTCGCCAGCAGCGGCGGGACCTTGGTGAACTGGCCGGAGTTGATGTACCAGACGCCCGCCCCGACCCCGACGATCAGCAGCAGGGCGGCGACGATCGCCAGCAGCCCGCGCCGGGGCCGCCGCGCCTCGCGCCGCCGGGGCGGCAGCGGCGGCCCGCTCTCGAACCGGCTGGTCCGGTTGAACGGGGCGCCGGGCTCGTCGTCCTCGTTGACCGGCAGCGGACGCGGCACGGTCAGCGAGCGCGGGATCACACTCGTACGGTTCTCGGCGTTGGGATACTCCGAGGTCAGCGCCTGCGGCGGCACCGCGTCCAGCTGCTCGGTGCTCAGCCCCGACCGCGCCTCGCGGACCATCCCGAACAGCGCGACCGCGTCGTACGGCCGCAGGTCCGCGGTGCGCGCGGTGGCGGTGGCGACCAGCTCGTCCAGCTCGTACGCCAGCCCCGGCACGAGCGCCGAGGGCGGCGGGACGTCCTCGTGCAGGTGCTTGTAGAGCACGATCGCCGCGGAGTCCCCGTCGTGCGGTTTCTGGCCGGTGAGCATCTCATACAGGACGACACCGCACGCGTACACGTCGACCCGGGGGTCGGCGGTGGTGCCCTCGATCTGCTCCGGCGCGAGATACGACACCGTGCCGAGCACGGACCCCGTGGTGCTGGTGACCGTGTCCACGGACCTGACCAGCCCGAAGTCGGCGACCTTGACCCGGCCGTCGTCCCCTATGAGCACGTTCTCCGGCTTCATGTCCCGGTGCACGAACCCGGCCCGGTGCGCGGCACCGAGCGCGGCCAGCACCGGCTCCATGATGTCGAGGGCGGCCCGCGGCTGGAGCGCCCCGCGCTCGCGCAGCACGTCCCGCAGGGTGCAGCCGGCGACGTACTCCATGGCCAGATAGACGTACGACCGGTCGGCGCCCTGGTCGAAGACCTGCACCACGTTCGGATGCGCCAGCCGCGCCACGGACTTCGCCTCGCGGATGAACCGGTCCACGAAGTGGGCGTCGGCCGCCAGCGTCGGGTGCATCACCTTGAGCGCGAGAACCCGGTCCAGGCGGGTGTCCACGGCCCGGTAGACCGTGGCCATCCCGCCGACGGCGATCCGCGCGTCGACGCGATAGCGGCCGTCGAGCAACTGCCCGACGAGAGGGTCATGAAGGGTCGTATCCACGCAGGTGAGTGTACGAGCCGAGGCTGACAGCACGGCGTTTTCGGCCGGTTTCGGGGCGGTACTGAAGCCGACCTGTGACGGATACCTCATGGTGGGGCGGGTATCCGGGGCCGGGCTGTGCGGTTCGGCGGGTGGTGCGTGGGCGGGAGATTCAGAAGGCGGGGCGTTCCGGGTCCAGGCAGGCCACGCCGGTTGTCGGGGAAGACGCCTCGGCGAAGTACCTACGGGGGATACGCCCCGCCCGGAACGCCAACCTCCCCGCTTCCACCGCGCTCCGCATCGCCGACGCCATCAACACCGGTTCCTGCGCCCGCGTCACCGCTGAGGCAAGCATCACACCGGCACACCCCAGCTCCATCGCGAACGCGGCGTCGGACGCCGTACCGGCCCCCGCGTCCAGAATCACCGGCACGCGCGCGTGCTCGGTGATCAGCTGGAAGTTGTGCGGGTTGCGAATCCCGAGCCCCGATCCGATCGGCGACCCGAGCGGCATGATCGCCGCACACCCGACGTCCTCCAGCTTCCGCGCCAGCACAGGATCGTCGTTCGTGTAAGGCAGCACCGTGAATCCGTCGTCGACCAACGTCTCTGCGGCGTCGAGCAGCTCGATCGGATCGGGCAGCAACGTGCGCTCGTCCGCGATCACTTCAAGTTTGATCAGTGAGGTCCCCAGAGCCTCTCGCGCCAGTCGCGCCGTCAGCACCGCCTCGCCCGCCGTGAAGCACCCCGCGGTGTTGGGCAGCACCCGGATACCGAGCCGCTCCAGGACGGACAGCACCGAACCGTGCACGGAAGCGTTTACGCGCCGCATCGCGACCGTCGTGAGTTCCGTCCCGGAGGCCACCAGCGCGCGCTCCAGGACGTCGAGGCTGGGCGCACCACCGGTGCCCATGATCAGCCGGGACGTGAAGGACGTGCCACCGAGGACGAAGGGGTCGTCGGCCATGGGTCAGCCTCCTTGGACGGCGGTGAGGACCTCGACGCGGTCTCCCTCGGAGAGGGAGGTCGACGGCCACTCCGCGCGCGGGACGACGGTTTCGTTGAGGGCGGCGGCCACACCGGAGGGGGCCGGGGTCAGGGCACGCACCAGGGTGTCGAGAGCCGTGCCGGGAGCGATCTCCCGGGGCTCCCCGTTGACGGAGACGTTCATACGGACTGCTCCATGAGTGCTCCGGCGCCGAACCGCTTCGGCGTGAACGGGCGTGCCTCGTCCGGGAGTTCACCGGTGCTGAGCGCGTGCGCCAGGGCATCGCCGGTGACCGGGGTGAGCAGCACGCCGTTGCGGTAGTGCCCGGTGGCCAGCAGCAGGCCCGGCAGGGCGGTCGGGCCGAGCAGCGGCGCGTTGTCGGGGGACCCGGGGCGCAGTCCGGCCCGGGTCTCGGTGAGCGGGAGTTCGGTGATCCCGGGGACCAACTCGTGGGCGTCGCGGAGGAGTTCGTAGACACCGCCGGCCGTCACGGTCGTGTCCCAGCCCAGTTCCTCGCTGGTCGCGCCGACGACCAGTTCGCCGTTCTCGCGCGGCACCAGGTAGACGTGGCTGCCGCGCACCATGGCCCGCACGGTCCGGTTCAGGAACGGCGCGTGACGCTCCGGCACGGTCAGCCGCAGCACCTGGCCCTTCACGGGCCGTACGGGCGGCAGGACGTCGTCAGGGACGCCCTTCAGCTGCCCGCTGAGGCTGCCGCCCGCGAGGACGACCTGGCCCGCGCCCAGTGCCTCGCCCTCGCGCGTGAGGACCCCCGTGGCGCGGTCCCGCTCGACCGTGAGCCGCTCGGCCCACGTCCGGTGGAGGACGACCCCGGCGCGCTCGCAGGCGGCCACCAGCGCCCCCGCCAGCCGCCTCGGGTCCACCTGATGGTCCCCGTCGACCCTGAGCCCCCCGCGCACACCCGGCGCGAGCATCGGTTCCAGGCGCCGGCACTCACGCCCCGACAGCCACTCGGAGTCGAGTCCCGACTGGTGCTGCAGGGCGTGCAGTTCGCGCAGATGGGCGCGGTCGTCGGCGTCCAGGGCGACGGCGAGCGTGCCGCAGCGCCGGTAGCCCAGGTCGAGGCCGGTGAGGTCGGTCAGCTCGGCCGCGAAGTCCGGGTAGCGGTGCGCCGAGGCGAGGTTGAGGGTGAGCAGGGTCTGTTCGCCGTAGTGGAGCTCGGTGACGGCGGCCAGCATCCCGGCGGCCACCTGGGCGGCCCCGCCGCCCGGCTCGGGGTCCAACACGGCCGTGGAGAAGCCGCGTTGGGCCGCGCGCCAGGCCGTGACCAGGCCGATGATTCCGCCCCCGACGACGAGGACGTCTGACGTACGTGTAGGCATGGGCGTCCAGCCCCTCCCTTCGCCGGCATGACCCGGATCAGGTTCGTACGGTCGGAGGCCGCCAGCCTCCCTCTCAGCCCGGTGCGTCCGGACTCCCGCGAGTGCTTGTACGTTGGCCACCCTAGCCCGTACCCCATGTCCCAGTAAGGGAGCCTCCGTCCATGACCCGCTCGCTCGACGGCCTCGTGTTCGCCCCCGTAGCGGACCAGGCACCGGGGCAGGTCGGCACCCGCACCCGGTTCGCGTACCACGAGAAGGACGGCGAGATCTGGGCCGAGTACGCGGGCGGCGATGTCGTGCGCGGGCAACTCGTCGGCACGCGCGCGGGGGATCGATTGGACTTCCGGTACGTGCAGTTGAAGACGGACGGGACGACGTCCAGCGGGCACTGCGTGTCCGAAGTGGTCGAGTTGTCCGACGGTCGCGTGCGCCTCGACGAGACCTGGGAGTGGGAGTCCCAGCCGGGAAACGGGACCAGCATTGTGGAACAGGTCACCTGACGCGCCCGCTGCCTGACAAATTGTCAGGTGTCTATGGTGATCGAGTGAGCGAGCAGACGCGGGACCAGGGCACGGTGACAGGACGGCGCGTGGTCGTCGTCGGCGCGGGCATGGCCGGGGTGCAGACCGCGGTCGCGCTACGGGAGCAGGGCTTCACCGGCACCGTCACGCTGATCGGCGCGGAACCCCATCAGCCGTACGACCGGCCCCCGCTGTCCAAGGCCGTCCTGCTCGGCAAGGCCGAGGGCTCCGCCTTCGACGTCGACTTCGAGGCGCTCGGCATCGAGGTGCAGCTGGGGCGCGAGGTGGTGGGCCTGCGCCCCGCCGACCACGAACTGGACACCGCCGAGGGCCCGGTGCCCTACGACGTCCTCGTGCTCGCCACCGGTGCCGAACCGATCCGGCTGCCGGGCGCCGACGGCATCCCCGGGGTACATCTGCTGCGCACCCTGGACGACGCCGAGCGGCTGCGGCCGGTGCTCGCCCGGCAGCACGACATCGTGGTGGTCGGCGCGGGCTGGATCGGCGCCGAGTTCGCCACGGCCGCGCGCGAGGCGGGCTGCGCGGTGACCGTCGTGGAAGCAGCCGACCGGCCGCTCGCGGGCGCGCTGCCCGCCGAGGTGGCCGCGCCGATGACCGCCTGGTACGCCGCCGCCGGAGCCACACTGCGGACGCACGCACGCGTGAAGCACATCGAGCCCGGCGAAGTCGTGCTCGACGACGGCTCACGGCTGCCCGCGGGCGCCGTCGTGGTCGGCATCGGCGCCCGCCCCGCCACCGCCTGGCTGACCGGCTCCGGCATCGAACTGGGCGCCCACCGCGAGGTCCTCGCCGACGACGGCCTGCGCACCTCGGTGCCGGACGTGTACGCGGTCGGCGACTGCGCCTCCTTCCCTTCGGGAAGGTATGGCGAGCGCCTTCTGGTCCACCACTGGGACAACGCCCTCCAGGGGCCGCGCACGGTCGCCGCGAACATCGTGGGGGAGACCCCGGCGGTCTACGACCCGGTGCCGTACTTCTGGTCGGAGCAGTTCGGCCGGTTCGTCCAGTACGCCGGTCACCACGCGTCCGCCGACACCACCCTGTGGCGGGGCGACCCGGCCACCCCGGCGTGGAGCGTCTGCTGGCTGCGCGGCGACCGTCTGGTGGCCCTCCTGGCGGTCGGCCGCCCCCGTGACCTGGCCCAGGGCCGTCGGCTGATCGAGTCGGCCACGCCGGTGGATCCCGCGCTGCTGGCCGATGCTTCTCTGCCGATGAAGGCGGCTATCACCTAGTTCGTCCCCCCGGGTCGGACCGGCCCGACTTCCGACTGTCAGTCCGGGATGGCACGCTGTTTACGTGACCGAGATTGACGCAAAGATCGATGCTCTCGTCCCCGCCTGGCTCACGCTGCCCGACATCGCAGAGTTGCTCGATGTCGAGGTGACGCGCGTGCGGCAGCTGGTCAAGGACGGCCAAGTCATCGCCGTACGCCGTGGTGAGAACCGCGCGCTGCACGTCCCCGCCGCCTTCATCGACGGGGCCGAGCAGAAGGTCGTCAAGGGCCTCGCGGGGACCCTGACGCTCCTGCGGGACGACGGCTTCTCCGACGAAGAGATGCTCGAGTGGCTCTTCACCCCCGACCCCAGCCTGCCCGGCACCCCCGCGCAGGCCCTGAGCGAGAACCGCGGCACGGAGGTGAAGCGCCGCGCCCAGGCGCTCGCCGTCTGACCCGCACGACCGACCGGTGCACGGGCCGCGGCGACGCGAGGGCCTGCCTGAACAGGCCCCGCCCGCGGCCCGTGCGCGACACCACCACACGACGAGCAGGACAACGGGGGACACAGCCATGCCCGACACCGCCGCAGCCGCCGCCCGCGCGGAACTTGCCGACGCCCGGGTCTACCTCTGCACGGACGCCCGCCGACGCCAGGGCGACCTCCCGGAGTTCCTGGACGCGGTCCTGGCCGGCGGGGTCGACATCGTGCAGCTGCGCGACAAGGGCATGGAGGCCGCCGAGGAACTGGACCACCTCCAGGTGTTCGCCGACGCCTGCGCCCGGCACGGCAGACTCCTCGCGGTCAACGACCGCGCGGACGTCGCCCACGCCGCCGGTGCCGACGTACTGCACCTGGGCCAGGGCGACCTCCCGGTCCCCGCGGCCCGCGCGATCCTCGGCGAGGACGTTCTGATCGGCCGCTCCACGCACGCCGAGTCCGAAGCGGCGGCGGCCGCCGTCCAGGAGGGCGTGGACTACTTCTGCACGGGCCCGTGCTGGCCCACCCCCACCAAGCCCGGCCGCCACGCCCCCGGCCTCGACCTGGTCCGGTACGCGGCCGCCCTGGGCACCGACCGCCCCTGGTTCGCCATCGGTGGCATCGACCTCGGCAACCTCGACGAGGTCCTCGAAGCGGGCGCCCGCCGTGCCGTCGTCGTACGGGCGATCACGGAGGCCGACGACCCGGGCGCGGCGGCGGCGGAGTTCGCGAAGCGGCTGCGCGGGCTCTGACGGGCGTCCAGGAAGTCGCGCTGTTGTCCGATGGGTGGACAAGAGGGCGACAAACCGGGCAAATTCGCGCTTCCGGTTGGGTGACCGCCGCCCCCTGACTAACCTGCGGGTATGGCTTTCGGGACCGCATCGACCAGGACTGATCGCGCACGGACCGTGCGCGACATGCTCGCGACCGGCAAGGGGACGTACTCGTTCGAGTTCTCCGCGCCGAAAACCCCCAAAGGCGAGCGGAACCTGTGGAGTGCGCTGCGGAGGGTCGAGGCGGTCGCCCCCGACTTCGTCTCCGTGACCTACGGCGCCGGCGGCTCCACGCGCGCGGGCACCGTCAAGGAGACCGAGCAGATCGTCGCCGACACGACGCTCACCCCGGTCGCCCACCTCACCGCGGTCAACCACTCCGTCGCCGAACTGCGCAACATCATCGGCCAGTACGCCGACGCCGGGATCCGCAACATCCTGGCCGTGCGCGGCGACCCGCCCGGCGACCCCATGGCCGACTGGGTGGCGCACCCGCAGGGACTGACGTACGCGGCCGAACTGGTGCGGCTCATCAAGGAGTCGGGCGATTTCTGCGTCGGCGTCGCGGCCTTCCCGGAGATGCACCCGCGCTCCCCGGACTGGGACACGGACGTCGCGCACTTCGTCGACAAGTGCCGGGCCGGCGCCGACTACGCGATCACCCAGATGTTCTTCGAACCCGAGTCGTATCTGCGGCTGCGCGACCGCGTCGAGGCCGCGGGCTGCGGCACCCCGGTCATCCCCGAGGTCATGCCGGTGACCAGCGTGCGGATGCTGGAGCGGTTGCCCCAGCTCAGCAACGCCGACATCCCGGCCGCCCTGAAAGAGCGAATCCTCACAGCCAAAGACGATCCGGCCGCTGTACGCTCGATCGGAATCGAGTTCGCCACCGAGTTCTGCGCCCGGCTGCTGGCCGAGGGAGTCCCCGGACTTCACTTCATCACGCTCAACAGCTCCACGGCGTCACTTGAAATCCACGAGAACTTGGGCCTGCACCACCCACCGCGGGCCTAGACCGGTCGCTCCGTAATACGACACACTGCGTAGCGGCCACTGGGAGAGGGGCGTACATGGGCTGGACGGTCCTCTACATCGCGTTCGGCGTCGTCGCACTGTGGTTGCTCGGTGAGGTGCTGCTGCAGTACAAGGCACGCCTGCGCTGGCGGCTGCTCGCTTTCGTCGGCTTCCTGGGCGTCGTGCTCGGGGTGCTGATTCCTTCCGTCATCGTGATCGGCCTGGGCGCGGTGGCCTTCGCCGTCGGTCAGACCTACGTCACGCTGTCGTTCCGCCGCGGCTTCGAAGCCGGCTGGGCGGTCTCCGGCCGGCCGGGCGCGGGCGGCATCAAGCGCCGCCGCGGCGAGCCGGACGAGCAGGACCCGAACCTGGACGCCTCCGGCCCCACAGGTGCGGAGAGCGGCTTCCAGGAGTACGGCCAGAACAAGGCCGCCTTCGGCCAGGACGACGACTACGACCGCGACGACGTGTTCACCCCGAATCGCCCCGTCGCCCCCACGGCCGCCGAGACCACCTCGGTCTACGAGCCACAGCCCCTCCCGGACGACACCGGTTCCTACGGCGTGTACAGCGCCACCGCGTACGCGAACGCCACGGACCCCAACTACGAGGGTGCCGACCAGGCGTACGCCGCGGCGGCCGCGGGCCAGACCCAGGACCAGGCCTACGCGGCGGCCGACCAGCAGCAGTACGGCTACGACAACTACTCGGGCTACGACCAGCAGCAGTACGGCTACGACACGACCGGCCAGCAGCAGTACGCGGCCTACTCCGACCCGTACATCGGCACGCAGACCTACGGCGGCACCGGCTACGACACGGGGTACGACGGTCAGCAGCAGTATCCCCAACAGGGCTACACGCAGGACCAGTACGGCAACGCCGGCTACGGCGGCGAGACCCCGGCCGGCGGGGTCTGGGTCCCGCAGCAGCGCAACGACGAGACCTACGGCGGCGAAATGCCGCCGGAGCAGCAGTACCCGTATCAGGGCGACGGCCAGCAACAGCCGCAGCAGCAGCCGCAGTCGGGCCCCGGCTACGACGAGCAGTACCGTTTCTGAAGCCTCCTGAGACCCTCCTACTGAGATCTGCTTACTGGGACCCTCTGAACTGGGGTCCCTCCACGATCAGTCCGGCGACCAGCGCCCCCGACATCCCGGCGTGCGCAAGCCCGCCGCCGGGGTGGGACCAGCCGCCGACCCGGTAGAGCCCGGGCATGCGTGTGGTGTTCGCCGGGTGCAGGAAACGGCCCCGCCCGGCGGCGAGCGAGGGCGCGGGCACGGCTCCGGAGCGGGCGCCCGTCTCGCCCTCCGTGTGCTTCGGGGTGCGCACCTCGTGCCACAACAGGCGCTCCCGCAGCCCGGGTACGGCGGACTCGGCGGCTCCGAGGAGGAAGTCGGTGTAGCTCCGGACCGTGCGCTCCTCCTCCCAACCCGCCTCGCTCGACAGCACGGCGGACACCACCACCGACTCGTGCTCGCCGTCCGGCGCGAGCGCGGGGTCGTCGGGGCGCAGCACCGTCACCGTGGGACAGCGGGGCTCGTCGCCGCCGGGGGAGGTCAGGAGGTCCAACTCGGCCTCGCGGTCCGGGGCGTGGACCACCGTCCGGTGAACGGCCCCGTCCTCGCGCGGGCCGCGCAGGGCCAGCAGGAGCGTGAAGCGCACCGGCCGGGGTGCCTCCGGGTCGGCCCGCACATCGCCGTCCTCGTCCAGCGGACGGTCCGTCAGGGCCCGTAGCCGCGCGGGGTCGACGGCTGCCACGACATGGTCCGCGTCGACCATCGTCCCGTCGGCGAGCTCCACCCCGGCCGCCCGCCCGTCCTTCTCCAGGACCCGGGTGACCTCGGCCCCGAAGACGAACTCGACCCTCCTTGCCACGCACCGCTCGTACACCGCGCGCGCCAACTCCCGCATGCCGCCCCGCACATACCAGGTGCCGAAGGCATGCTCCATGTACGGCAGCACGGCCGCGCTCGCCGGAGCGGTCCGGGGGTGGAGGCCGTACGCCAGCGCGTGGCTCTCCAGGAGGGCCGTCAGGCGCTCGTCGCGCAGCTCCCAGGCGCCGATCTCGGCGAGTGTGCTCGCCCTGCGCGTGCGCAGCAGCTTCTTGTGCGGGACCGCCGGATACGGCTCCTGGTCGGCCAGCACCGACCAGTTCGGCCACAGGGGCTCCTCCAGGAGGGGCCTGCGGGTGCGGTCCCAGGCCTCGCGGGCCCGGATCAGGAAGTCGCCCCAGCGCTGGCCCGCGCCGCCGCCCAGGGCCTCGTCCAGGGCCGTGACGACGCCCGCGCGGGAGGCGTTCGGCAACGACACCGCAGTGCCGTCCGCGAAGACGTGCCGGGAGGAGGGGTCGACCTGGACCAGCTCGACCAGGTCCTCCAGCGGCTCCTTGCCGGTCTTGATGAACAGGTCGCGGTGGACCGCGGGCACGGGCAGCAGTCCGGGGCCGGTGTCGAAGGAGAACCCGTCCCGCTCGAAGCGGCGCACCGCACCGCCGTACGTCTCCGTACGCTCGTACACCGCCACCCGGTGGCCCGCGACGGCCAGCCGGGCAGCGGCCGCCATCGCGCCCATGCCGGCGCCGATCACCGCAATCCGTGCCATGCCTGCGACTTTATCGGCCGCCACTGACAGTCCGGCCACGGGCTGTCACCACGGTGGCGGGTCCGGTGGCCGGCCGGGCGGGTGTCCCACCTGCGCGGCGAGCCGTTTCTCCTCCCGGCGCTGGGCCCGGCGGCGCAGGAAGCGCCGGATCCGCGAGATCAGGAAGAACAGGACCGTGAGCCCGGCCACCAGCAGCACGGCCGCGATGATCGCCGCCGCCTGGGGATGGAACATCGCGAACGAGACGATCCCGCCGACCCCGAGATCCTCCGCGAAGCTCATGATCACGTTGCTGAACGGCTCCGGCGAGGTGTTGATCGCCATCCGCGTCCCGGCCTTGACGGTATGGCTGGCCAGCGCCGACGAACCGCCGATCAGGCCCGCCACCACATCGTTCATCGAACCGCTGTGCCCGGCGAGCACCGCCCCGACCCACGCCCCGGCGGCCGGCCGGATCACCGTGTGCACGGAGTCCCACACCGAGTCGACGTAGGGGATCTTGTCGGCGACCGCCTCGCACAGGAACAGGACGCCCGCTGTGATGAGGACCTCAGGGCGTTGCAGCGACTCGGGGACCGCGTCGGTCACTCCGGTCGCGCCGAAGATCCCGAGCAGCAGCACCACCGCGTACGCGTTGACGCCGCTGGCCCAGCCGCTGGTGAAGACCAGGGGGAGTACGGACACGGAGGCGATAGTAACCACTCGGCAACACGGCGTCCTGGGCCTGAGTGCGTACGGCTGAGTATCCGTACCTAGGGAGTGAGATGAGTACGCGCGCGGATGGGGTGCGACCTGCGCGAACGAGAGAGTAGGGGCACGGAAAGGGGCGCGGCTCCGGTACCGCCGACACGGGGCGGCGGAACGGAGCCCGCGCCCTTGGCCGCTCCTTCCGCCGAACCTTCGGCGGAAGCGAGGCACGGGGGAACCCTGGACCGACCAACGGGGGTTCCAACAGGGGGAACGTACGGGGGAGCACAAGGGAGCGCCGGTTCGAGGTGGCCCGCGGGGGACGCGGCCACAACGGACCGGCGCTTCTGTGTGTGCTCAGCGGTCTCCGCTCACCCGGCCCTGGAGCAGCCGGGACAGCGCCGAGTGGACGTCGTCCAGGGAGCGCTCAGGCTGGAACGACTGCCAGTCCAGGGCGGCCACCAGGACCATCCCGACCAGCGCCGCCGCCGTCAGCCGGACATCGATCTCGGGGCTGAACTCGCCGTTCGCCACGCCCGCGTGCAGCACGTCCTCGATGGCCGCGTTCACCTGCTGCCGCACCACCATGAGCGTGGACTGCCAGGCGCGGTTGGTGCGATACAGCTCGGCCACGTAGAGCTGGGTGAAGGACGGGTAGCGGGCGATGAAGCCGAGGCCCGCGCGGATCATCGCGTCCAGGGCGGCGACCTTGCTGCCGCCGTCCCGCTCCGTCTGCTCGGCGGCCTCCCTGAGGGAGGCGGTGAGGAGGCCCACGCCGTGCCGCAGCAGCTCCTCGAAGAGGACGGACTTGCTGGCGAAGTTGTAGTAGACGGTGCCCTTCGCCACTCCGGCACGCTCGGCGATCTCGTCCACCGTGGTGGCGGAGAAGCCCTGTTCGGCGATGAGCGTGACGGCCGCCTCGTAGAGCTTCTGCCGGGTGGCCTCGCGGCGCGTGCTGCCGCCCGACGGGGTGCTGCTGCTTTCCATGGGCCTGATTGTCACAGGCCCGGCTTCCGTCGCGGGCACGGGTGCCCGGGTCCTGGGCGCGGTCACAGGCTCAGCTCCGGGTGCAGCCGGTCCAGCGTCCACACCTGGCGGCGGCGGGCCGACAGCGCGGTCAGCGCGAGCGCCCCCGCGGTGAAGGCGCCGAGCACCACGCACGCGTGCCACACGGGTCCGAGGCCACCGCCGGTGATGAGCCTCCGTAGCGCCTCGACGACGTAACTCATCGGCAGGAAGGGGTGGATCGCGTTGAAGAAGCCCGGGCTGGTCTGCACCGGATAGGTGCCGCCCGCCGACGTCAACTGGAGCATCAGCAGGGCGAGTACGAGGATCCGGCCGGCTGCCCCGAAGCGTGCGTTCAGCCACTGCACGATGGCCGCGAAGCACGCCGTCACCAGGAACAGGAAGCCGACCGTGCCGGCCGCGCGTGCCATCTCCAGGCCGATCGCCCAGTGCAGTACGGCCATCAGGGCCACCGTCTGGAGCACCCCGACCGCGACCACCGGCAGCCAGCCCGCGAGCGCGATCCGCCAGGCCGAGGCACCGGCGGCGAGTGCGCGCCGGTTCATGGGCGCGATCAGCATGTAGGCCACCATCGCGCCCACCCACAGGGACAGCGGGATGAAGTACGGGGCGAATCCGGTGCCGTAGTTGGGCGCCTTGTGCAGGTCCTGGGTGGCGAGTTGGACCGGGTCGGCCATGACCCCTGTGCGCTGGTCGCGGTCCTGCTTGTCGTAGTCCGGGATCTGCGCGGCGCCGTCGTGCAGACCGCCGGCGAGCTTCCCAGAGCCGTCGACGAGCTTGTACAGGCCGCCGTTGAGGTCCACGGCACCCGTCGTCAGCTTGCCGACGCCGGTGTCCAGGGCGGCGGCGCCGGTCTTCGCCGTGCCGAGCCCGGTGTGCAGGGTCTTGGCGCCCGCGGCGACCTTCCCGGCGCCGTCGTTCAGCCTGTCGATCCTGGCCACCGCGTCGTCGAGGTCCTCGGAGAGGTGCGGGGCATGGTCGGCGAGTGCCTGGGCCTGTGTCTGGAGCGTGCCGAGGTTGGCGTCGAGCTTCTTCAGGTCGCCGTTCTGGTCGGCGACCAGGCTGTTCACGTCGTCGGCGACCTTCGCGACGTCCGAGGCGGCCTGAGCGGCCTTCTTCAGGTCGGGGCAGGCGTCATCCTTCAGGACGACGGTTTCGCAGCGCGCCTTGTAGACCTCGTCCAGGGTGTTCGAGGCCGCGTGCGCGCCCTTGGCGGCGACCGGAGCCGTCTTCACCAGGGTGCCCAGGTTGGCGCGGATGGTCTTGGCCGAGTCGGCGACCAACTGGGCCGTGTCCCCGATGGTCTTCTCGTTGTCCTTCAGGAAGGGCCCCACCTTGTCGGCGACCCCGTCGACCGTGTCCGCGAGGGTCTGCGTCCCGGCCGCGACCCGCGCCGAGCCGTCCGCCAGGTCACCCGCGCCCGTGTCGAGCTTCTTGAGGCCCTTGGAGAGCTTGCCGCTGCCCTTCTTGGCGTCCTTCAGACCGTCGGCGAGATCCTTGGAGCCCTCCTCGGCCGTCCCGATGCCACCCGTGAGCTTGTCGGCGCCGTCGGCCGCCTTCACGGTCTGGCCGTGGATGTCGGAGAACGAGACGAAGATCCGGTCCAGGAAGCTCCGCGAGGCCTTGGTGGACGCGGCCGTCCGCACCTCGCTGAACACCGTCCGGGAGATCTGCCCGACGATGTAGTTGTTCGCGTCGTTCGTCCGCACCTGGAGCGCGCCCGTCTCCGGGGAGTCGCCCGCACTGGAGGCGATCCGCGCACTGAAGTCGGCCGGCATCGTCAACGACAGGTAGTACGTGCCGTCCTCGACGCCCTTCCGCGCGGTGGCCGCGCTCACCTCGTGCCAGTCGAACGTCTTGCTGTCCCGCAGCCCCTCGGTGATGCTCGCGCCCGCGGTGAGCTTCTTCCCGTCGGCGGTGGCCCCCTTGTCGTCGTTGACAAGCGCCACGGGGATGCGGTCCAGGCGGCCGTACGGGTCCCAGAAGGACCACAGGTACAGGGCGCCGTACAGCAGTGGCAGCAGCAGGAGGGCGACGAGCGCGGCGCGCGGCAGCTTCCCCCTGCCGAAGCGCCTGAGCTCAAGCGCGGCCAGTCGTGGCGCGTGCATCGGCCTTCTCCGTCCCCTCGGTGGACACCGCTACGACAGTCGTTCCGGAATCGGCGAGGGACCTCAACAGGCCCCAGATCTCGGCCCGTTCGGCATCCGAGAGCTTGAGGTCGACGTCGTCCACGCCGAGCAGCGCGGGCCGCCCGACGAGCGCCAGCGCAATGGACAGCCGCACCTCCTGCGACCGTTCCAGATCCCGTACGGCGGTCCGGGGCCCCTTGGGCAGCGCCTCGCGGTCGAGACCGGCCGCGGTCAGGGCCCGCTCGATGCGCAGCCCCGCCTCGACGGCCCGCTCTGTCCTCGGCCGCAGCAGCCCGCGCACGGAGCCCCCGAACCGCCGTTGCAGCAGCGCCCGTTCGCGCAGATGCTCGCCGACGGTCAGTGCCGGTTCGAGGTCGGTGACCCCGGCGACATTCGCCAGGGCGCTGACCCGGCGTACGGCCGCCGACTGCTTCGGGAGCGTGAACTCGCCCACGGAGGCGGTTCCTTCGGACGCCTTCATCCGCCCGGTGAGCGCGAGCAGCAGGCTCGTACGCCCGGACCCGGACGGCCCCTCGACGGCGATCAGCGAGCCGGGCCCGGCGTCCAGGGAGATCCCCCGGAACGCCCAGCCGCGCGGCCCCTCGACCCCGAAGTCCTCGGCCGTGACACCGACCCCACCCACGGTTCCCCATCCCCTGTTGCCGGATTCTTTTGAACTGACTGGTCAGTGCGAAAAGTAACCCGAACCTTCGATCGAAGCAAAAGCGCAGGTCAGAACGGATTGTCAGTGCCATACCTCACGATGGGCACATACGGCACTACCTGACTGGGCGTGCCGTCACACGACGACAGGAGGTTCGTCATGGCCCACCCGTCCGCAGCCGCCGCCCGCCGGCGCCGCGCCGCCGGCCCTGCCCCCTCACTGACCGGCCCGGCGAGCGACGTGCACCCCGTGCTCCGCCGGGCCACGGCCCCGCCAGCCGCCCTCGACCTCCTCGCCCAGGCCCGTGCGGGACTGGACGAGGCAGCAGTCCTCGAAACGTCGAACGAGCGCTACGCGACGGCCCACCTGGCCGCCCTGCGCACCGCCGCCGCGGTACTCGCCGCGCGGGTCCAGCCGGAGCCCACGGCCCGGCGTCGCGGCCGTATCCGCAGCGCCTGGGAAGTGCTCCCCGAGATCGCGCCCGAACTCACCGAGTGGAGCGCCCTGTTCGCCTCCGGCGCCCGGCGCCGCGCGCGGGCCGAGGCGGGCATCCAGGGCGCGGCGACCCGCCGGGACGCCGACGACCTCATACGCGACGTGGCGATGTTCCTGCGCCTGGTCGAGCGGATGCTCGTCCTCCAGCCGGTCCTGCCCCAGCCCCGCCAGGACCCGGAGCGGCCGGGGGACCGCGCCGGGTGAGCCCCCGGTGGTCGCCGCGCGCGACACATGACCAGGTACGGCACCGGAGGCAATAGGGTGGAGGGCGCCTGAAGCCTTCCCTCCGCCCGCACCCGGGCCGGGGAGGCAGCCCGTTCGCTCCGCCGTGCACAGGCGGTGCCGCGCCGAGGAGTCAACTGCCGTGTCGGACCCGAGCCGCCCCCGCGCCTCCCTCCGTACCGCCGTGGTCTGGGACGTCCTTCAGGACGCCCTCGACCGCCGGGTCAAGGCCACGGGTCGGGACGCGCTGGACGTCCTCGACACCGGAGGCGGCAGCGGCAACTTCGCGGTGCCCGTCGCCCGCCTCGGGCACCGCGTCACCGTCGTCGACCCCAGCCCGAACGCGCTGTTCGCGCTGGAGCGCCGCGCCGCCGAGGCCGGTGTCGCCGACCGCGTGCAGGGCGTCCAGGGCGACGCGCACGGCCTCTTCGACGTGGTCGGGCGCGGCGGCTACGACGCGGTGCTGTGCCACGGCGTCCTGGAGTACGTGGACGACCCCGCCGAGGGCGTCCGCACCGTGGTGGCCGCGCTGCGCCCCGAGGGCGTCCTCAGCCTGCTCGCCGCCGGGCTCGGCGGTGCGGTGCTCGCGCGCGCCCTCGCCGGGCACTTCAAGGAGGCCAGGCAGGCCCTCGACGACCCGAACGGCCGCTGGGGCGCCGCCGACCCCGTCCCGCACCGTTTCACCGCCGAGCAGCTCGCCGGGTTCGTCGAGGGCGCCGGCCTGGACGTCGGCGCCGTGCACGGGGTGCGGGTCTTCGCCGACCTGGTCCCCGGAGTGCTCGTGGACACTGAGCCCGGCGCCCTGGACGCGCTGCTGAAGCTGGAGGCCGCGGTGGCCGAGCTCACGGCGTTCCACTCCGTGGCCACGCAGCTTCATGTGCTCGGCGAGACGCGGGGTGCCGGCGAGGCGTGAGTGACCTCCCGTGCCGGACCCCTGATCAGGGGCTCGACAGCACATGGAGTACGCCACAGGCCCCCCGATCGGGGGCCCGGCGCCGTATGATCGAGGGAGACCGGTCGGCATGACGGGACGGCCGCTGGGGAATGGAAGCTTCAGCGAGCCGGAACGGCCATGGCGGATTCCGGTTGGTCAATTGGCGTAGAGGGGCGGGTTTCACGGGGGCGATTCCCTGCCTATCCTGAAGGGACCCCCCGGGTCGCCCCGGCGACTGCACGATGAGGAGGACTCCGTGCCGCTCTCGGAGCACGAGCAGCGAATGCTCGAGCAGATGGAGCGAGCGCTGTACGCCGAAGATCCCAAGTTCGCGACAGCGCTTGAGGGAAGCGGGCTGCGCACGTACACCCGGCGACGGGTCTACCAGGCGATGGCCGGCTTCCTCGTGGGTATTGCGCTCCTCATGACAGGAATGGTCGCCAAGCAGATTTGGGTCAGCGTGATGGGGTTCCTCGTCATGCTGGGCTGTGCGGTGCTCGTCGTGACCGGCTGGCGCAAAGCCCCCAAGCCTGGCGAACAGCCCGCCGCGGGCGCACCGCACGCCCGCCATCAGGGACGGCAGCGGCGCTCGGTGATGGATCGTATCGAGCAGCGCTGGCAGCGCCGCCGCGATGAGCAACAGGGCGGCGGCCAGTAGCAGCACCGGCCCCGCGGAAGCAGAACACGCGGCGCTCCTCAAGACACGAGTGAGGGGGTGACCACCGAACCGGTGGTCACCCCCTCCCGTATGCCTGCTGTGCCCTCCGGGCCGTGCCCGCTAGCCCTGCTGTCCGGACGGCTTGCGCAGGGTCGGCCGCAGCTCCGCCGCCCGTGTCGTCACCGACATCCACCAGGCCGACAGCGCCCACACCACCCGGACGGTCGAGCGCGGGGCGACCAGTGCGCGCAGCCGCGTGGAGCGGCCTGCCGTGTCCTGGAACCCGACGACGACCCGCCGGACGTCCTTCGCGAGCCCCGCCGCCAGCTGCGGCCGAGGCGCGTACAGGACCTGCTCCACGGCGTCCGCCACGCGGTGCACCGAAGCGGCGGACGGTGGGTCGAGATGCCCGAGTCTCACGATCCGGGCCGCCGCCTTGCGCGGGGTCAGCGACTCGTCGGGCGAGATCCCGAAGTCCCAGGCGGTATCGGTCAGTTCCTCCCACACGGCCAGTGTGTGGATGGCCGCGTCCGCCTCCGTACGACCGTGCGCTCCCAGCCGTACGGAACGCATCCGGGTCCGCCACAGCATCGGCGCGAACGGGATCGTCAGCAGCAGAAGTGCGCCCAGGCCCAGCGCCACCATCTGCGCGTACCACCAGGGACCCCGCGGCCCACCGCCCGTGGCGAGTGCCGGGGCCTGGCTCGTGCAGCCGTCCAGCTTCCGCTGCTGGGCCGTGCAGCTCTCGCTCGCCGAGGGGGCCGTGGAGGGCGCCGTGCTCGTCGAGGTCGAGGGGACGGCCGGGTCCGGGACGTCACTGCCGGGCGTGGTCGACTGGGTGTACGACGGCACCGAGCCCCGGTTGGGGGTCGGCTCGAAGCGGGTCCAGCCCACGCCCTCGAAGTACAGCTCGGGCCAGGCGTGCGCGTCCTTCAGGCCCACCGACACCGTGCCGTCCGCCTCCGGGGTGCCGGGCGCGAAGCCCACCGCGACCCGGGCCGGAATGCCCAGGGTGCGGGCCATCGCCGCCATCGCGAAGGAGAAGTGGACGCAGAAGCCCTGCTTGTCCCGCAGGAACTTGGCGATCGCGTCGCGGCCGGTGCCGACGTCCACCTGGGTGTCGTACTGGAAGCCGCCGGACACCGCGAAGTAGTCCTGGAGCTTGACCGCCTGCTCGTAGTGACTGGTCGAGCCCGCGGTGACCTTGCGGGCGGTGTCGGCCACCACCGCGGGCAGCGACTTGGGCACCTTCGTGTACTGGTTCCGCATGGCCGACGACGCCTGCGGCGCGGCGGCCAGCTGCTCCGCGGTCGGCTGTACGTCCAGGCTGGTGACCGTGTAGCTCGCCCCACGCGTGTTCTGGCCGTGGTCGCCCACGACCGTCATGCCCACGGGCTCGTAGCGCCAACTGCCGTCGATGTTCACGCCGCTGGGCGGATACGGCATCGGCAGCCAGTCCTGGGCGTACCAGTCGGCGGCCGAGATCCTGGTCGTGATCTCCGAGCGCTTGACGTCCTCGCCGAGGCCGGTCGGGGTGGGGAACTTGCTCGGCACACTCTGGATGTGCCGCTGGGACGGCTTCCAGGTGGTGCCGTCGAAGTCGTCCAGGGACACGATCCGCAGATACAGGTCCGAGACGTCGTCGTTCGGGGAGGTTCGCACGGACAGGACCTGGCGGTTCTCGTCCACGTTCAGGCTGTCGCGCAGCGAGACCAGCGGGTTGACCGCGGAGATCGTGCCGCCGCCTCCGGTGCCCGCGCCGACGCCCGTCCCGGCGGCGTCCAGCAGGCCGCCCGAGATGGTGGGCAGCGGCAACAGGGCGATGGCCATCGCGACCGCGCCGATCCGCCGCCCGGTGCGCACCGGGGCGAGCGGTCCCGCGGACTCCGGGCCCCCGGTGGTACGGGGCGCCCCGCCGAAGACCCGGCCCCACTGGGCGAGCCGGTCCCGGCCCTCGGCCAGCAGCAGCATCAGATAACCGGCGGCGGCGAGCAGGAACCACAGCCAGCTGACGCTGCTCTCGGACAGTCCGGCGGCGACCGAGTACAGCGCGAGCAGCGGCAGTCCGGCCGGCGCCGCGCTGCGGAAGGTGACCGCGAGCGTGTCCACCGCGAGGCCGATCACCAGGACACCGCCGATGAGCATCAGCCGGATGCCGTCGTGCAGCGGTGCCGGGATCGCGTACCGGGAGACGTCGTCGGAGCCCTGCTGGAGCAGGTCGGCGAAGTGCTGGAAGGCCTCGGGGCCGGGGACGAACCCGGCGAGGGCCTGCGCGTGCGCGAAGACCAGGGTCAGCATCAGCAGCGTGACCAGCGCCTGCGCTGCGACGGTCAGTGGCCGGGCCAGCGGCACCCGCCGGGTCGCCGCGCCCACGCCGGTCTGGATCGCCAGCATGAAGGCGGCCTGGACGATCCAGGTCGCCGGGGAGACCAGCGGCAGCAGGGCGCAGGACGCCAGCAGTGTGGCCACCCAGGCGCAGATCGCCAATCGTGCCCGCCCGCTCATGCCCATCCCTCCCCGAGGCCGGTCGCGGTGATGCCGTTGCGCTCCCGGTCCGCCATTTGCCACAGCTCCGTCAGGGACGCGCCGCGCGGTACGCCCACGGCGGTCCAGCCCGCGTCGCGCAGCAACCGCAGCCGCTCCTCGCGCTCGTCACCGGGACCGGCCACGTCGGTCGACTCGCGCACCCAGCCCTCGCTGTCCAGCACGAAGGCGAGGGCGCCCCCGCTGCGCTGCCGCATCCGGGCGACGATCGCGGCCTGTTCCTCGTCGAGGTCGCCGAAGAAGGCCACCAGAAGCCCCTCGTTCCCGCTGCGCAGGACGTCGTAGGCCCGGGACAGACCCGCGCCGTCCGAGTGGTCGATCACCGCGAGGGTGTCCATCATCAGCCCGGCCGCGTCCGCCGACTCCTGGCTCGCGCCCGCGAACCCATCGGCGTCCTGGCCCGGCACCGAGTTGCCGGTGTCGCTCAACAGCCGTACGGAGAAGCCCCGTTCCAACATGTGCACCAGTACGGAGGCGGCGCCGGAGACTGCCCACTCGAAGGCCGAGTCCGGCCCTTGGCCCGCGAAGGCGATGCCCCGGGTGTCGAGCAGGACCGTGCAGCGGGCGCGCTGGGGCTGCTCCTCGCGGCGCACCATCAGCTCGCCGTAGCGCGCGGTGGAGCGCCAGTGCACGCGGCGCAGGTCGTCGCCGTAGCGGTACCCGCGCGGGATCACGTCGTCCTCGCCCGCCAGGGCCAGCGAGCGGTTGCGGCCGTCGCCGTAGCCCTTGGCCTCGCCGCTGAGGCGGACCGGGGGGAGGGCCTCCACGCGCGGGATGACGGTGAGGGTGTCGAAGGTCGAGAAGGAGCGGGTCAGTTCGCACATCCCGAAGGGGTCCGTCAGGCGGAGCTGGAGCGGGCCCAGGGGGTAGCGGCCGCGCAGGTCCGAGCGGACCCGGTAGGACACCTCGCGGCGGCCGCCCGCCTCGACCCGGTCCAGGACGAACCGGGGACGCGGGCCGAGCACATACGGCACCCGGTCCTGGAGCATCAGCAGGCCCGTGGGCAGCCGCGAGACGTTGTCCATCCGCAGATGGACGCGGGCCTCGCTGCCGGCGGGCACGCGCGCGGGGGAGAGCCGGCGGCTGCCGGCCACCCGGTAGCGGGTGCGGTAGAGCACGGTCGCGCAGACCAGGGGCAGCACGGCCAGCAGCAGCCCGACCCGGAGCAGATCGCTCTGCCCCAGGACGTACGCGCAGACCGCGGCGGCGATACCGGCGGCCAGGAAAGAGCGTCCACGGGTCGTCAGCCCGGCCAGGGCCGTACGGACACCGCCCTTCTCGTCCCGGTCGGTCTCCGCCTCCCCGGTGGTCATCACAGCCTCCGGGGCGGCTGCTGGCCGTACCCGCCGAGGCCCAGGCCGCTCTGCGGGGCCGGCGCCGCGGGCACGGGGGTGCGCTGGAGGATCTCCTGGACGACCTGCTCCGCCGTACGACGGTTCAGCTGGGCCTGGGCGGTGGGCAGCAGGCGGTGCGCGAGGATCGCGACCGCGAGCGCCTGGATGTCGTCCGGCAGCGCGTACTCACGGCCGCTCAGGGCTGCGGATGCCTTCGCCGCGCGCAGCAGGTGCAGCGTCGCGCGCGGGGAGGCGCCGAGTCTGAGGTCGGGGTGGTTGCGCGTGGCGGAGACCAGCTCCACCGCGTACCTGCGCACCGGGTCGGCGACGTGGACGCCGCGGACCGCCTCGACCAGCTTGACGATGTCGTGCGCGTGCGCCACCGGCTGGAGGTCGTCCAGCGGGCTCGCCCCGCCGTGGATGTCCAGCATCTGGAGCTCGGCCTCCGCGCTGGGATAGCCGATGGAGACCCGGGCCATGAAGCGGTCGCGCTGGGCCTCGGGCAGCGGATAGGTGCCCTCCATCTCGACCGGGTTCTGCGTGGCGACCACCATGAAAGGGCTGGGCAGCTCGTAGGTCTGGCCGTCGATGGTGACCTGCCGCTCCTCCATGGACTCCAGGAGCGCGGACTGGGTCTTCGGCGAGGCGCGGTTGATCTCGTCGCCGATCACGATCTGGGCGAAGATGGCGCCCGGTTTGAACTCGAAGTCCCGCTGTTGCTGGTCCCAGATGGACACACCGGTGATGTCCGAGGGCAG
>Ga0307517_10003381_pt1 | contig 24824 bp, 34 predicted proteins | sample 23_EM_MG_FD_194515 | JGI IMG/M metagenome (GOLD analysis project Ga0307517, IMG submission 194515) | Populus trichocarpa ectomycorrhiza microbial communities from riparian zone in the Pacific Northwest, United States - 23_EM | ecosystem: Host-associated > Plants > Roots > Unclassified | place... | reverse complement strand
TGCATTCGTTCACCCTCGTTCATCCTTTTTTCCTTTTCCAACATCCTCTTTTTCGCGGCCGCGTTTCGCTGCCGTTCCCTTTCTTTCCTTTTTTTCTCGATGGCTGATTCGAGGTCAGCAGGGAGGGGTTCTCCCTTTGCTTCTAACTCATTTGCGGCGGAAATAAGTTCCTTTTGACGCTCACTGCGTCGCTTTTCAACCATAGTTACCCACAAGAAAAAGGCGCACTGACCGGTACTCCCTGTTCGACTCCGCATGGCTTTTCTTCACCTTTCCAGATGAAGAAACGGGTTCAGGGCGGCGTTCTGTCGCGGACGATGATTCGTGAATGCGTCCTGAAGGGAAATCTCTACGACGCGTTCGCCTGGTGAGCCCGCGTTTAGATGAATGAACGACTGACTCAAATTCTACGTTAACCTCTTGGTTTACACGTCTCCTTTTTTTCGGTGGAGAGAGAGTGTCCCCTTCACTCTGTGTTAAAGAATCGCCATATAAAGGTTGTTCCATAACGCGTGGACACGCTAATAAACATGCAACACGCTAATAAACATGCATCACGCCAATAAACATGCATCACGCCAATAAACATGCATCACGAGACGTCACAAACATCCCGCGACAAACATCCCGCGACATCCCGCGACAGACATCCCGCGACATCCCGCGACATCCCGCGACATCATCCCACGACACCAGCGCTGCTTCTGGAAAAAATAGAAGATCTTTGTATGTTATCCCTGTAGAAATATTTTGTCTTGAAATTGCTGCGTGTGATGGCTGTATAGCAGAGAGAAGCTGGAGGATGAGATGAAGAGCTTGATCATTAAATATTTGATTCCCAGCTATTATCTTCTGTATGCAAAAATACCTATTCATTTCCCACTCACGAACCTGCACTCCTCAAACATCGTCACAGTAAAAAAATCATTTTCGCACGTGAATAATAGGAAAAGCTGAGGTATGCATGGTCAGGCACGCGCACGCAGTGGCTTTATGAAAAACGGATGCCCAAAATCTACGAACGCTTACGCTTACGATCGAGGCGAGGGCCAGATCGTCTTCAGCTACGAACGCTTTCAAAACCTTCGGGTTTCGATTTCTTCGCAAGGAAACAGTTGGACCCAAGATGCAATCTGACCTTTTCATGCTGCGGTACACATCCATGAGCTGTTCTTTTATTCTCACCAATTCCTTTTTAGCTATACCGATCAACGGCTGAACCATTCATCATCGTAGAACGTGATATAGGCTCCAGGGAAAGGAGATAGATCAAGGATCCGGCCTATGAGGGGTCATATCTACTTTGTTTGGCTGTGGGAATGCTCACGTGGTCACGCGCGCAAAAAAAATTTCTTATGCAAACGACTGTATTCACTTTCTACAGCCCCGCGCTCAACACATAGGCCTCGACGCGGACGCACCCAACAAGGTAAGCTTTGAACCCGCTGGCACTCATTACTTGCTTCCTCCCCCAACGCTACGCGCTTATCCGTACCAATTTACCAAGAGAGCCACGGTTTAAGGAATCCTCGAGCCCGGGAATACACTTACCTCAGTGCACTTATAACTTTTGGTCCTTTTTGCCCCACCATTTCTCAAGTAAACCGCGATGAAGAGTAAAACACATGCGCTGATATACCCACTCTCTAGGTCCGGCCCAAATGTGGGAAGCCCACGCCATTGCCGTCGCAAACCAAACCTTCGACCTTGAAAATGCCATTCGTGAAGCGATGGAAGAAAGGGAGGTCGACGACCTTTTCAGCTTGTCACCCTTGTCGTCGCCCGAAATAACCCCACCGTCCTCACCGCGCCTTTCAACACTCGACATAGGCCTGGCACCTCCGGTAACCCCGTCGAGCACGCCAACCCAGCTTCCAGTCCTCGAGGATCTTGAGAGGGCCAGTCCAGCAAATCGGTTAACAAGTCGGAAGCGGCGCAAGAAAGAGCAGGGGCATGACCATCGACGGAAGAAGCGCCGTGAAGAGAGGGAAAAAGATGGCTGCCCCAAAGCTCGAGAGGCAACGCGTCAAAAGTACGGTAATTTGGCGGTCCCACAGTTCACTGCTGCGAACCTGCAAGCAGCTCCAGTGGTCAAAACCGGCTACACCGCTCCTAACCGCCTCAAGAAGGAGAAACCGGCCACCTTGGCGGTACCAGGGCATCAAACCTGCTACACCACCCTAGACCGCAGCAAAATAGAGAAAAGGGTCTACACGCTTGAAGAAGTGGTTGGGGTTCGCTCCGCTTGGGGTCTAAAGTTGCAAAAATGGGATGGAAAGTGAGTCTACTCATTGGTTCACGGTTGACCTGCGCTGAGCAACCGTGAAGGACACCCATGCCCATTTACGACCTAGCGGGACGCATTGTTGCGTTGTTCGCCGGCCGACCTGACGACCATAACTGGCCAAGGTTGCAGGCGCAGGCTGCGAAAGAACTGGAGGAAGCCCGGCATCGCACACACCAGACAGATGCCACCCATCGTCGTGGAGACTTTTCCACATTGCGTTGCGGCGTGAGCCATGGTGGCGGTCGGACTCGCCCCATGAACTTTTGCAACAGTAAACAGACTGCTAATGTATTGAATGAGCTCAACAACTCTGAGCCATTTGTCCGCCTTGCTGGTTTTGGCTCATGTGCGTACCCTCCCTTATGTGGATGGGGGTTTAACTGATTTCTTGAAGCGGTTTTTGCAACATGGGCCCCTTCCCTTTATGCCTACTACGAAGAGATGCTTGGCCAGCTCTTTGTGCATGATCCGACGCTCCGCCGTGCTTTTGAGAAAACCATTTTCACCGCCACCACCTATAACCTGGGCCCCAAAACGGCTTGTGAACCCCACCTCGATTCTGGCAACCTTGCCTTTGGGTGGTGCGCCATTAGTGCTCTTGGGGATTTCGACTTTACGAAAGGTGGCCACCTGATTCTTTGGGAGCTTGGGCTTGTCGTAGAATTCCCCCCTGGTTCCACGGCCCTCATACCCTCTGCTCTTGTCACCCACTCCAATACTGCCATTTCAGCCACGGAAAACAGATACTCTTTCACCCAGTATGCAGCAGGCGCCCTGTTTCAATGGGTCGACCACGATTTCCAGACGGTTGAAAACTACCGTGCCACCCACTCACCACATGCTTTGCAGGAGTTGGATGCCGCCAATAAAAACCGCTGGGAACATGGACTCGCCCTGCTGCCACGCATACCCTCAGTTTGCCTTCGTTAAATGTGTAGATTTCATGTTATAAAGGTTTCTCTATCAATATTAGCTTGATTACTGCTGTCTCTCAGATCATAGTCCCCCCATGGCCAAGTGGGAATAATCCAGAACAAAAACATGGTTCAAGTATTAAGTTGTTTGAAGGAATGGTTAAACTGGGATACCTAAAATATGGAGAGAACCTTGTCACTGATGATTTCCGGCGGTATTTGGCCATCCCATCCTACTTAACGTTCTAGGCACTTGCCTACCACGACACCCCCAAGCCCATGACTTAAAGGCCTGAGACACAATCCCTCCACATGTCACTGAATTAAAGTACGTAGCACATGAGGAAGCAGAGGTCAGTCTACTACATGACACCCATCCAATTGCAAAGAGACTATGAACTTGAAACTGTCACCTATTATCACTTCAATGTTGTCGGCACCAACAATATGTTCTATTCTAGATATAGTAGCGGTTATTGGTTGCAATCAGAAACCCCTATTAATTTAGATAAAATGTGCAACGCTTCTGGTGAAATTACACTAAGTAGTATCACTTCTGCGCTTTTCATTCCTCATACTACCATTAGTAGTAACCATTGTCGACTTTATCACATAAACCTCAGGATAGGAGTGGGAAGAATAAACGGTTGTGGGCATTGCCGCCCGTCGGCCTTACAGTGAGATTATCTTAACGAGTTCTTCGGAACGGAGGCAGAGATAAGGGAAAGAGGACACGAGATCGACTCCGCCCACTACCTGAACCACAAAAAGAGAATATACAATAAAAACGTGAATTAAATTACATCTACCCGACAGAAGACCCAGCCACTTGGATCAAGGCAGGCAAGGGGGAAAATGGAAAAGGAAGCAGACCACGGAACCAATCCACAGACACAAGGAAATAGAAGAGGTGTGATGAAACCGGGCAGGGAACGGAGGACAGATGCGGTGGGGAAACGGAGACACAGGCATAGTAGGCGGAACGGGGCCAGAACGAGCTAGAAGGCCACCTGTCAACACGAACCAGGGAACCACAAAGACGATCGATGAGCTCTTTTGCGCCTCAACGGCCAGGAAACCGACGAAGGTGGGCTTAAATTGGAGCGAGGAAGTTGAACACTAAGAACAAGTTAAGCATCGCGCACAAGAACATCACGGGCCGTTGGAATATAAAGCCGCGCTTACATAAAATTAACAACTTGACCCATCTTCAAAGCTTCGCGTCTCGAACGTTACCACATGATGCCTCCATGCAAGTTTGATATTGTCCTTCTCGTCCTAGGTAAGAGATTTCCAATAATGGGTTGTCTCTGTCACTGAGAATCGATAGTCGTCGTTTTGGTCGTCCTAGTCGTCGGTTTTGGCGTTGCGATAATAGTGAAGATTGACAGAACACAGTGCAAGCATAACGTAGATGTCGAAGGCAGTCGTTTTCGAGCGGATCACAGATGTGCATAATTGTTTGCCTAATGTCGGATTCACATTGACCCGCAGCTACAGCTTTAAACGAGTATACAATGTTTAAGAATATAGAAGCTATTACCGTGTATGGTGGAGGTAAGTCCTTTTCAAAATGCTGTAGATGGGATATTAATGATTTAATTTAATTTTGCTTGTCTCTAACCCCTGGTCACCAATTTAACCGCTGCTTAAAATCTTAATCAAATAATACATATACACCTTGACATATATAAATGGAACAAGTTTTCAACCAAGTCGTCAAACATAAGTGCAAATGCTGCTAGGCGCACGTCTTGATGATCGGAGATGAACTATATAAGCAGATATAAATGTGAATGATGATGGTGGCGGTGTTAGTTCCATCAATTTCTTGTTTTAGAAACATTCGGAGTTGAAAACTCTGCATAGCTTTTCTTCTTCCCACGTGAGATGTCCCAAAGATTTATCATGATAGACAGACTTAGGTGCTCCGCACGGCCTAGATTTTGTTGCACTACGTTGTGTTACATAGGAAAATTGTCAGGTCTCACCCATTTTGACTTCATGGGAACGACCTTACAAGCTACAATTCCATGATGAATAAAAATAACTTGAGTGCACTGTGTGCTCATAAGGCCACATTCTATGCTATACACGAAGCGAAAACACTGGTCTACAGAACACGAAAAAAAAAGAGTAGCCAAGTAAATCGACAGAAGAGTTCTTGGATGAACGAAGGGTATCCACTAAAGTGTCAGGGCATGAGGCACCAAATAATTATAACTTCGTGAGATGGGCTTTAGCAGGTCCATGTGATCAGAACAGATCGCAGCCAGCTGGAAAGATGTGGAATTCATCGAGAGCCTGAAAACATATGACTGTAAGCGTTTAAACTTTAGACAGAGGCAGGGAGCGTAGAGGATATTTCTTGTTGACGACAACTCCGCAGCAGAGGTCGGGGGACAATTGCCCACCTGGACGCAGTCTCTCCAAGCAGCATAAAGCAACATGACAAAGCTGTTTGCTTCTGGGCTAGGTCACGGTTCCATCTGCTCTGACATGCAGGTTCTGGTTTTTGATTCCAAGGACGCCGCGAATGCTGTCTGCCCAAGCAACATATGTCTGGTCGAAGGCTGAAGGACAACCATTCGGTAAGTTGTAGCTCCGAGGAGTGCGCTCCCTGCAACCTCCCCAAACCCATGGCCATGCAAGTCCCAATCAGTGGGGTAGTTGCGGAGTAGTCCTGTATCCATGGGGGCATTTGAGGCGCCATCGATGATCCCGTATCGAGTAAGCGTGTCGATTGCGGTGCTCTGCCACTGGTCATCCTCGATCCAATCGGACTTCATAACGGTGGCCAGGACCCGTGTCATCCCAGCAGCAGCCCAGCCATGTCCCGTTGACCAGAACCCCAGGTCTTGGCTCGTGGGCCCGACGATATGATGCCAGACACCTTTCCATGAGTCTGTTATGTTAGGTTTAAGTATTTGACGATATAGACCGCATTGCCTGACTGTTTCGTTGAGCAACTTCAGATTTTGTTTGACAACCACGATCGATCTCCCGATTTGCAAGCCAATTTGGGCGCTCCTTTCGTTAGCGCACGCTTCAGTATTTTCCAATAATACAGAAGGTCAAGACGCGACTTACCGAGGGTGTTCAAGTTGGATGCGCGGTTGTGCTGGTAAGGATGACAGAAAGGCGTGTGAAGATGCTCAGGGTTTGGCAGGCAAAGTTCAGACTTCGGGTAACCAGTTTCCCCAGTTTGCCGGTTTGAGTTGCAAGGACACTGGCGCGCTGCCGTGGCGAGACGCAAAGGACTTCAAAATTCAAAATTCGTCCAGCGGACAATCGTTCAAAAGGCTCTGGAAGGCGAACAAAAACCTTCGTTTTATATTATGGATCAGTGACACCAACGAGATTGCTTCACAAATCGGGTGCACAAGCACGAATATGAAGACGAAGTAAGCTAGCTATGAAGTAGTGACCACATAAAGTACATTTCTCAAATAGATCAGCCATCTCTGTACCCGATACTCCCTCACCGACCTGAAGACGGTCTATGACCTCCTGTTCCCGAATTAAGGGTCCCCCAAAATCGAGGGTCTGAACAGTAGACGGAGTAGCAGTAGCATTTCGGCGTCCTCGAATCCTAGTATAGGCTGTCGATGCAGGACGAGAGCGTACTATAGTAGCTCTCATACGCCGAGCCTCTTCATCCAGACGATCCCGATTGCGTTCACGAGCACCAAAGTCACTCGGGAAAAGACCTATGAACCAGAAAGTTGAGTTAATGAATAGAAGGATTGGATGGCAATTACCCTGTTCTGCAGGCGAGGAACCAGCTAGCTGGACGACCCCGCAGTGTTCTGATGCGTGTTCACCACAGTAACCTCGAAAGTACGGACCACGCTGCGTACTCTCAATAGACCGAAACTCTCTGCGGAGGCTATCCATGTCAGGAGTACCAGTGGCTACCGAAAAAATGAGTAGGTGTTCTGAAGACAAATGGAAAACCTACGAAGAGACGGAAGATGGTCATATTCGGACTCATAGACGGCGGTTTCGTAGACTCGACTTAGGTTGACTAAAAACGATAAGTACAGGCCGAATTAAATTGAAACATAAGCAACCTACTTCGAAAGCTGCATACAGATGGACGATCGTTACAGAATGCATAAATACTTCCACTTAGAGCTTCGACGATGCGGGTGGATCTGGAACCACCAAAAGTCAGGCTGCAGAAGCATGACCAATGGAGTCCCCGGTTTCGAAGCCACTCTCTTATTCTGTGAGGCAGAATCCGGCGGCCATGATATATTGGCCTAAATGTGAAGATAGATTATAGCAAATAAGCAAATCGAGAATACTTACCACGCAATAACTACATATTCTCCAGCAGACGGGCTGAACACGACCAGTTCTGTACTCTGCGACTGGAAAAAGGTGCAGTCGTCATAGGGTGTTGTAAGAAAATCAGGAACTTGCCTCCTGATAAACGACATCAGGGTGCTCAAAATGGGCACAAAACGGAGGGAGACACAAGGAAAGAATTTGACGCATATAAAACCTACGACGGAAGTTTCGAGAACGGCTCATTTCGAGATTAGAGTTCGTGACACAGACGGAGCAACTGGCATCGGATGGGGGTGAAGACCCGAAGTCTTGGATGAGTGGAACACATGTTTGACCGTGACGTTATGGCATTTCCGAACTGAGAACACTTTCAAAAGTAGAAACCTGACGTTATGCCAGCATTTCCAAATTTAGAAACTCACTGACACTTTCCAGAAACAGTGACTCCCAAAAAATTTCGACAACCCCGAGTTCACTGGGCAACCTCCTTTTGGAATTCAAATTAAGTAGTAGCCAAATCAGTAGACGCATTTAGACTCGTGACCAGCCGCCAAAATGAGATACCCCTCGATTTGACGACTGGAAAACCGGGACTTCCCGTGAGTGAGTGAGCGTTACGAGGTTCGGACATTTCCGACCATTCCCAAAAAAGCAGCTCATCCTAATGAGGAAGGTCAAATTTGGCTGAGCGCAATGACATTTCTCTCCACCTCGTCTACCATGGTGCCGAGACCAACCTTCAAAGACAAGTCTCAAAGAGCGACTGCAAAACGGCTTTCCATGAAGTCTGAAATACTTGCAGGAAGTGAAGCAGACTCGGAAAGGCTAAACAAATTTACAACAGCAAAACGAGACGGTTTCAACAGCTCAGTTGTTCAAAGGTCATATCTCTGCAACTTGAATCTCAATTTTAAGAAGAGGTTATTATTTATGATGTACAAACGAAGGTAAAAGGGAAAGGAACGACAAGAGGCAGGCCATGGTCGATGTGCTCGGCCAAATTTTGACCTTCCTCATTAGGACGACCTGCTTTTTGGGGAAGGGTCGGCGATAGCCGACAATCGTAACGCTCACTCACCCACGGGAAGTCCCGGTTTACAGGTCGTCAAATCGAGAGTCATCTCTTTTTGGCGGCCTGTCACAGGTCTAAGACGCATTTTGCCAAGTCAATATGCATATGACCAACTTTGCTTTCGGCGTGTAAAAAGCATCCGGAGATCAAGACAATACTAGTAGGGGCTAGCTGAACAATCGTTGCGATCTTGGATCCTACTCGACGCCTGAACCCAAAAAGGATACCCGGACGTAAATGTAAGGTCTAAACCGACCTAAACGAAAGTCACGAAGGCAACGCGGCCTAGGCCATCCCTTCGAGCGTGTCACTCGTGATTATGAAATGGCTGACTTATGGGGCTTCACCATTTGAAAAGGATTACTAAGTATAGTAGTTTCGAATACATTATTGCAATCCACAAGCTTTTACACCAATGCGCATTCGATCAATGAGGGAGAGAAATCACTGAATTATTTTATACAAAGATGCCAAGTAGAAGGGTACGAGTACGCGGTAATCGTAACGAAAAGAGTCAGTGAAAAAAAGTCTCGTCACAACAAGAATCTCCGACCGCGGTCGCCACTGAATCATTAGCCCACTGAGTGTTTTCGTTGTGAGGTGTGGTAGGTCCCTGAACAAGGCAAGGTGTAAGTGGGAAAGCGCCAGGCATGGGAAGATAACCCGAACTCGAGGAACGCGGAGACGGGAAAACGCATTTGCGTTGTCGTTGTGCTGGAGTCGGAGGTGAGGGGTCCGGACTCCCATGGGCCTGGGCAAAGGGCGGACTGGCCTCGTCAACTTGGTAGGAAGCCGGGAGCACGCGGTCCAGTTCTTCGTCGGAATCGAATACAATGACTACGCGACGGGTAGGAGCACCGTCGCGACTTTCGTCCTCCGATTCGGACGAAACCTCAACGACTTTCTTGGAACTCGCTTGGAGGGTGGACGTCTGAGTAGATTTGGAGTGATACGTCAACTCCAGGCTCGATTTTACTTCCTTAAGTGCCTCCACGATGATTTCGTATCGACGGCGCCTTGCGAGTGCAGCTCGGTCGGCGGTGGGGCACCCGGCGGGGTTATTGGCTATTCGAAAAGGTGAGCAGCCAATGTGATGGGAAAAAAAAAAGTAACATACTGAGAGTCGAAGCCATGCTGGCAGGCTTGGGGTTGATGCGTGATGTTCCATAAGGTTTATAGTAATTCGAGAGATCTGGGTCAGATCTGAGAGGAAGGTCGGCGCGGCCATCAGAACCGTTTGAGAATTAAACAGTAAACAGTAGAACACACAAACCGGTTCGAAACGACGTGTTGGAACCGCTATTAATCCCGGTAGGGCCTTTAAATGCATCTCCCAGGCTGTCCTCGCAACCGAACAAATCATTTTGCGGTACGTCAATTGAGGCTTGAGTTCCTACCATATTCTTAATTTTTTCCTACAGAAGTAAGATGGTGAACCCTGGTGTTTTTCACGGACTCAGGAAGGACTTTTTGACCGGGGAGAAGGTGACTTACAGCAATGCCGTTGCAGGTGGCTACGAGAAAGACACTGTTGCGGATATTCACCGTCGCTTTTTCAAGCGTTTCCCAGTCGGTCTTCCGCTCAGCGAGGAGCCGTCGGCTGAGCACTTGGCATCCGTGAACGACGCAGACGCAGACCCTGACGCTGAGGAGCCAGACGAAACCGACTTGACCCCGGAGGAGCGTGCGATTGCAGGGTCCAAGCTGGAGGAGCGAGTGAAACTGATTATCCTTCGAAAGGGCGTACGTGCCAGTAATTGCTTGATTATGTTGGTAATCTAATCGCCTGTCTAGCAAATCAAAAGGTGGCTAGAATACCAGTACATGAAGGATCATGCCAACGCCGAAGGCGCCTCTAAAACCAAAGCCGACGATCCGTATCGAATCCTCTTGGGGCAGTTAACAGGGGCGTCCGATAAAGCCCCTCGACAGAAAACCGCGGTCAACATTTGGAGGAAATCGTGCACCCAAGAGATCGAGCAGGAAGTGACACTCCGCGCCAAAAGAGACAACGTAGACAAGAAGAAGTTGGCTCCAGTGCGCGAAAAGGTGGCGAAGGAGATGTTTGAAAAGTTGAGTTTGGGGGACAAAGACAAATGGACCAAGCAGGCGAAGGAAGACCACGAGGCCGAAATCAAGGAGTGGAAATTCAAACAAGAGACAACATCACCCCTTTCCACGAGTCCTGCAGATCGCCAGAGGTGCGCAAGTCTCTTTCTTCTCTGTGCCGCTATCTGAAGATTTCAACAGGTGTATTCAAAATTTGACCTGCTTTGTGCAACCAATTTTGGATGGCATTTGTGCCGCTACTGGGTGGAAGGCATCTCTAATCGCAGGAGGTCCTGAGCCTGCCCATGGCGGCAGGCTCAATATTATCAGGTGTGTAAAGTTTCCTTCACCTGTTCACGATTATTAACACATTATAGCATTCATTCTGGTGTTACAAGTGGGGATGTGCAAATGAACTTCGGTCGAGCAGAGCAGGCGCGTTACAAGAAATATATCTTCCCAATTTTCGGTGATTTCCTCCGAAAATGCTACAGTATGTCAATTCTATTCTTTTCCAATACCATTTTTAAAGATTTGGCCAGCCCCAGAAGAGTGTCGTGCATCTGCCTTGCCGGCTGAAGAAGACCTAGAAGGCATGGACTTAGAAGATGTCAATGACTCTATACCCAGATATCCCGGTGGTCCCGTTCGTGAATTCGTAGCCCCTTATCCGTCAACTTCCGCTGGGGATCCCGATCTTTTTGCACAGAATTTGCCGCCTCCCGATGTCGATACCACCAGTGGATATGGGCCTCGTCGTAGCACGCGCGTCCTTACCCCATCGCCATCTCCTGCCGTGTCGCCTCTGAATCCACCCTCTGCTTCTACTGTGACTACAGACAACCCCTTCCCTTATCTGGTCGACGAGCTACCCGATCTTCGTTGTGATGGTAGACAAGATAAAGGCTCCGTATCAGTTGTACCCGCCATTACTTCCAATTCGACCGTAGCAATGCAACCGAGGTTGAAAGCCACTGCCCAACGGGCGGGATCGAGGCAAGGGCTGGGAGTTCAAGTCCCAGACGCAGGGCTCGCCTCTGTTAACACAGTGAACGGTGCTGCACGACGTGAGCAGCTCAAACGAGCTCATCACGAAACTTTTGGTACGGATGAAGACGATCAACTAGAACCACGGGTGTCGCAGCGCAAGCGTGCTCCAGCTCAAGATTCCAAAGCAACCGCCGTTGTGAATAAGTCAAAGTTGTTGAAGCAGCCGAGTCGACATACGAAAGGGGCCAGTCTTTCTTCAGCGCCCCCTCTATTTGCAGCACCTCCTTGGTTTTTGAGTGTCCGCAAATTGTTTTCGGGTCAAGGACTGGGGAAAGAGTGGGATGAACTTATTTCAATGTGGGCAACGTTTGAGGCAAAGGAGGGTTACAAAGAACTTGGTCGCCCCACAGCTTCGGGAAGACCTGAAGTTGTCTCCCAATGGATTTCTCGTGCGCGGTCTGTGACTTGGCGACCCAACATCTTGGACGTCAAAGGCTACGAAGCGAAATACAACGAGTGGTGGAAGCGCCTCCAACCGGATTGGCGCGTCGTCAATGGTCGGGTGGATGTGAACCTGACTCGGGGTAATTGGGAGTCATTGAGGATGCCGGGTTTGAATGGCTTCCTGAGCATAATTTCCGCCTTATTTTATTGGGGGTTGGCCGTACAAGGAAAGGCGACCCATCATAAGGCCTGGCTGTCTGCTGTACAAGATTGTCATCTTGTCATTTCCTTGCTCTCTGTTTGATGTATTCTTTATGCTTTTCCAGTTATTTTCCTAGCCCTAACCCCATGGCATGTCACATGTAAGCCAGAAAATATGTCGGAGTATCAAATACACAATGGACCCGTTTAACGACCTTCAAGACCTCGCTTTGCATGTACTTCTCTTTTCTGCCCTCTGCTGTATTTCAATTATTAAGCATACCATACGCAAATCTCGGCCGTCTCAGAATGACCCTCTCAACTCTCCTTTGGCACCAAACAACGAGTGGTCGGAACAGGAGATTTCCGACCTTGTCGATTATCTCTTCCATCATCTGAGCACGGATCCTGGAGGCAGTTTCCAGCCTGGAACTTATGAGAATCTTGCTATCCATCTGGCTCAAAGACATCCTGATCACAACAGGACTGTTGAAGCAATCCGATCTAAATTTAATTCTGTAAGAATTTTTTGGATATCGAACTATATGTGGGCTTATAACATTGTAGCTTAAGGAAACTGTTACCACCATTGATCATTACAACAAGATCTTTGGGAACAGCCCAAAGCACGATAACATTTTGATTACTCCAGTTGACCAAGAGGCATTGGATTCACATCTCAAAAGCGCGCAGGGCAAGGTGATTTTTTATTTTTTATTTTCTATTTTTTACTGATTATATCTCATCGCGAATGAAGGCGCTTAGGGCTCTTATGTTATACTGCAACAATCCATTTCCTCATTACCACAAATTAAAGGTCCTGATGGGCCAAGTGGCTGGGAGCAGTGAAGCGGAACACCGTTCCAACATTGCGAATGCGGTGCAATGTATGGAAGGCCTTGTCATCGGATCTCACTCCCCCACTACTCAGCTTCCGAGTCAACCACCACAGGCTTTATCGGAATCTGCGTGGTCTGGTAACACAGTATCATTTGCTCCCTCGACACCGTCGACTCTTAAAACACCATCCACGCAATTATTTCAATCGCAGGCCCTTTTGTCCTGCGGTTTCGAGCCAGAACGTCAAGCTTTTCGTGATCATTCTCCGATGCCCCCCTTGCGTCCGTCGTCGGCATCAAATCACGGCAAGCCTCAATCTGCTCCAGCCACTCCCTTATCAACGTTTCCCTCTCAGCAACATCCGGCATCCTCTCATGCTTCGGGAAGGCCCGTCGGATTGGAACCTCATCCCCGTAACCACCAATCATCCACATTGTCCACGCGTGGGCTTAAGGGAAACGACCCTGCGATCGACGATGACTCCTCTCACCTGTTTCCTGAAATCGAAGGGGCTTCATCTATGGCGCTCGTAGGTGTCGCGGGTGCCATGAATCATTTGGTGTCCAATATTCGACCTCCTTACGAAACTACAAAGGAAGCAATGGAGTTTGTTGCGGCAGAGTGTTCTCTGTCAGAAGAGGAACAGGCGATTCTTTGTATTTATTATGGGAAACATACGACGGAAGCAGCTGCTTTGTCGCTAATGGGAGGTAGTCTTCGTCGCACAGTTTTCAGAAAAGTCCTTGAGGGGCTACCTTCTGATTTTTGTATTGGGTTCAAGGATGACGCAGTTCAATAAATAAGCATTCCTGTCACTGTAATAAACATAAATGTACAACAGGGAAAGTGCAGCCATTCACAGACTAGAAGAAAGGAATCGAGTAGTATGTTGCCAGTTCGTTTAGGATCTGATGGGGTGGGGCTCGGTTTGGCAAAACGCTGGTGGGTTGGCGTTGCAATAGCGACAGTAGTGGGCTCGTTTTTGGGTGGATGGTGGTCGGCCTTTCAAAGATGATGGTGATAGGACTCCTTTTGGCACCTGGATGCTCAGTTTGGCCACTTTTGTATGTAATTTACTATTTTGATATTCCTTTGTGCCGGTGCATTTTTATATGAAAAGTAAGGCTCCTCCCTGTCTAAATTCATCAACATGACCAGGCTCCTAGACGTTTTTGGCGGACGGACAAATCCGTGATGGTATTACGTAAACTTAGAGAGACAACTCGCGATAGAGAAGTGGGGTTTCGACCGGTCGGATTTACGTAATACCATCATGATGATCACGCAAACGAGCGATACGAGAGGCTCGGTACACCACCCGTTTCACCGTCGGATCAATAGTATAATACGAGATCTCTTCTATATTTGGCCATTACCAAGCAGTACAATGAATTTCCCAAACAGATGTGCAGAATGAAAACGAGAACGAATCTTCAGGGAATTTGAAATGACCTTGTTCTCAAGTTCGACGTGTCATGACGGTCCAATTATCACACTTCACATGTGACAATGCTATCCCAAATTTCATCAATAGGTTTCTAACAAAGACATGAATTTCCTGAATAAAACACAGATCAACTAAAGGAAAATGTTATCATCTTCATGATCCTCAACTGCGCCACCGTACTCATCGTTATCGTCGTCGTCATCCTCATCGCCGGCACCACCCTCCTCACCAATCTCGCCTGTCAACTGGTTTTGGTCTTGAGGTAAATTAAGATCCTGAAGCGGCGCCTGCCAGATCGTTCTGAACTGTTGGGACAGCCCCTTGTGAAGCCTAGCTTGTTTATGAGAGTATGCGAGCAAACCCTCAGCCAGGTCATCGCCAGCTGGCCGGTCCTCCGCCTTCGACAACCACCACTGAGATTTCCATTTCAGGAATTCAATCACTCGCCGCATTTCCTCCTTGAGTAAAAGCACCTCCTCCCTTGCGCGGTTGGCACGGGCACGACTTTTGGCCCATTCTATTTGAAGAATTTCATCCCCGTCACCATCCGGATTGACCGCAGTAAGCCAAATCCATGAGAATGTCCGTCGAGTTTCACCAGTGCCATCTCGTCGATCACGTTTCTCCGGAAGAAGGTCGAAGTCCTCTGTTTCCATCCCCTCCTCCTCGATGTGAGTGGAAGCATGCCCATCCTCGAAAGTCCCAGGTCGACCCCTTTTCCTGCTTAACTTATTAGGGTCTTGATAACTCCTGACGTCGGCGTCTGCAAGGACTTGTAACTCATTCTCCCATTTCCCAGGACCTGACAGCTTGAATTTTGCAGCCCTTGCAGCCCTATACTTCGTCGCAGTGGCCCTTGCTCTCTCATGGACTCTCTCGATGATCGCTCTCGAGCGCGTTCCCTCCCTTTGCCCTCGAATATTCTTGTGCTTGAATTTGATGAGGCGACTTTTGATTTTCAAGATATGTCGGAGGCTATCTAACGCGTCGTGGCATTGGGCCGTGCGTAACTTCTCTTCAATAGTTGGTAGATCTTGTGCAAAAACTTGTTGCCTCAATTCTTTAGGTACTTGGGAAGGAAGCCCCAGGTCAACGTCTTCAGGTCGTTCAGCGGAAATGAGGGGGACACCATCGTTCCCATGAATATCGGATTGATATTGCAAGAGTCCCGGCATATAAAGTGGTTGAAGCTTCTCCCAAATGCGGATTCGAGTTGAGAGCTGATTTCGCTGTTCCGTAAGCCCTCCTTCCTGAGTGGCTGTCGCATCTGCTTTGAGGTTTTTGCATAAATGTTGGATTCGCCGTCTGTGGTGTCACGGGTTTGGTTAAAAAAAGGGAGTAGAGGAACAGAGTATGACCTACTGCGTGTCTTCGATATCCAATGCCATGACAATGAAGGAAGATGCGCTTGTGGAATGCAAGGATGTTCCACCAGCTGCGAGTCGCCTTTCCTCATCTTCAACCAACTCCTTTTTGGCCTGGGCCTCCGTCATAGCTTGAAAGTAAAACATAAGAATTAAATTAGGTGCCAAACAGATAGCCACCAACCAGAGTACTTGGATTGATAGGGATTCTTCGTTGTCGTTGAAAATCCGTCATTCTCCCAGTCAACACATGCTGCCTCCCATTTCGTAACTAGCTCTGCTGATAGTGATGAAGTCAACCCTCGATGGGCCTCCCCTTGAATGTTTCGCTCAGCCAACGCATTTCGATACTTCCTCATGAGCGTCGTGCCCATGGTGTTGTATTTTTGCCAATTCCAGAAGTTGAATTGGTCGTCAAGAATGTCATGTCGTGAGCCTGGTCCCTGGGTCTTGGTGGAATTCCCAATAGCATTATGGCCCGCCCAAACCCTTTCTGGGCACTCAAGGTCCGAAAGACCGACGCCCCGGATGTAATTTAATGAATACACCTGGTGGTTTGCAGCCACATGCATAGGCTCATGAAGCTTTGGGATGGCCGGGATAAAGGTGGTAGAGGCAGGTAGATGCAGCTCAGGGGGCCAATGCGCGGTCATCCGCTTGAATAAATTCACGAACCATTGACATGCAATGTCATAGCTAATGAGAATGAACAGAAGTGCTGTTTTCTGGATAGCCGATGCAAAGATATAATCCATATTTGCATATCTGTAGGGACGTCAGCATGCTTTCAAGGAGGTTAAAAATTGCATACCTCTCCCCCTTTTGCAAATTACCCACACCCAGAGGCAAAACCATTTCTGACCTTCCACAAAAAACTCCCCCAACACCCGTATACCTGAGGCCACGCGAGAAACGGTTGTTAGCCTGTGCAAGTGCCTGAAAGCCAACACAAGTGCTAATCTAAGAATCATCATTAAGAGTATTCATCATGGATTGGAGATGTTGGGTGGACTTGCATCATTATCATCGCTCCTACTCAATACATATCTCTCGTATGGCTCCCTAGACACCATGTAGGCCATTCCAATTCCAAGACCTGGGTCTTGCGAGTAATTTGAGACGAGTTGATTTTTCAAGCGAAAATTGGCATCCATGCAGACGAACATCATGTAGAGGAAGCTTCGCGTTAATGTTAGCAACCAAATAAATACGCCAGTGAGTAGCCTTACCTGAGAGCAGCTGTATCTCGCCAACCCTGTGGAAGATTAATTTCCTCATATGGGCAGGAAGGACAACGAAGGGCCAATTCGCCGGGTTTCGTCCCTTCTGGCCCTGTTGGATCATGCGCCCTCCCCCCCCACTTCAAAAGCTTGAGGTGTCTCCACTGAAGTAACATCCGAGATAGGGGCCAGTATTTTGATTTCGGAACGTTAATACCGGTGTTATTTGTAAGTTTTTCGAGGGCGAGGTAGGAGTGATAAGTCGACGCCTTGGTCGTGAGAGAAAATTTATGGAGCAAATCAAGCGCTTGAAATGTTGCGCAGGTCTTGATACGGCACTGGGATGAGGGATAAATTCGTCGACGAAGTAACTGAATATGCTGGGGGGTCGCGCGATTGCAGCCGCAATACTGGAACGCAACTTCGTGCATGCCATTGGTGTGGATGACAACCAGCGAGCTTTGGCAAGGTATGGGATTCTGGCAGTACATGTTGGTGTGGTTGAGCTGGATTTTGAGGCCAAGAGACTTCAGCGATACAGTCTCAAATAAACATCCATCCCATTTCTAGTTAAATGGATAAATGTCATTACCGCATTGAGCTAGTAAATCTTACCTCAACCCTATGGAAGGGTAACCTCTCATGGCGTCGGACAATGCAGGACTTGCAAGTGAGGTCAGGAAGGAAGCATTCATTACAGCGATATACTGCCTGACAAGGAACACCTTCACGGCGGGCAAGGCAGTCAGGACATTGTGCGGTTCGAAAATCGCCACGACCAGCACCACGTGTCATCTCGTCTAAGAAAATGGATCGATAACTCTCCTTCCAGACAACATGAGGTCGCTTCTGAAATATGCGGAATAAATATAACGAATGAGATTGTGGACTGATGCGAACTCACCGCTACTTTACTCCTCGGCTTCTTTTCCTGCTCAGCAGCTTCCAGGGCAGGGTCAGGTTCCTGCATGATTGGCGTATCGACAGATTCGTTGTACCAGGCGTCGTGTGGATCCAAGGCAAAATTCGGATCGTCCAACGGAGCCCACGATGTCGCCGTTCTCCAATGTTCGTCCGATTTATGAGTAGTGCGTGTTGGGGGGGCGGTGAAGTTTCGGCCAACCTTCCTTAAGTGGTCCTCTCGTGCGTGAACATCAAGGAAGAAGTCATTCTCAAAGGGTAGAAGTTGTTGGTTGGATCCCCCCTCAACCGTAGCCCTATGTCGCTTACTTGGGCTCTTTCTTGGGCTGGTCATGAAGAGTTGATTGACACACCGGTGACCGGTCCACGCGCACTTTGGCCCAGACCTTGTACCGGCCCGGCCCAGCACAACACCGCATTTGCACCCGCGATGCACTTACACAAAGCCCATCGACGACACCAATGCCAGCATTGCACTCACACCTGCACCTGTGCTTGCACTGGCACTGGCACCAGCACCCACACCTGCACTCGTACCTGAACCGTGACCCGGGTTGGCACCTCACTCAAACCTGCACTTGCACTTGCACCCGCACCTTTGCTTGCACCTCGAAGAATACCATACAGAAGGACACTTTGGGGGGTTAGAATTGCTAAGGGTGGTGTGTGAGGTGGGTCAACTATGTTTTCCATTCTGATTAAACATCATAATGACCAAAATGTCAATCAGAGGGCAAGTGTGTCGCATTCGCAATGTTTTTAGTTAGGTCATTTGGCCCAAAGCGTCGTGAACGTTGCTTTGGCCTACTAGTCGTTAACACCCCAAAGCGTTTTATGTACTTAAGAAGAGAATCTTATTATTCAACAGATGGTGAGAACCTTATTGCGCGCATCCGCTCTCGTGAACTCGTGTTCCTGTCCCCGATGCTGTACGCGATGCCCCTCTTCGACTCATCAGTCCTCTTCCTTCAGCCGATGGACCTATTAGTTGTGGTTCTTGCCACACAAACACAGAAAAGAATGTTGCTGGGGCTCGTGCTTGCATTGAGCACAAGTGTAAGAAATGTTGCACTCAGGCATTTCACGACGCTCTCTCCAGAAAGCTGCCCCGCGATCCTTGCAAAGCACATAAATTATCCTCAGTTAATGGCTGTGCCCCAACACCAGCAATCCCGCCCAGTATTAGTCAACCATCTAGTGCTCCCGCACCTCCCAACCCATCTGCCTTTGCATCTACCACTGCTGCTGCACTCCACCAGCCTGCAGACGCTCAATCATCAACTGGTGCAGAACTCTCGGTTACACAGCCTTCCATTATGGAAGCGTCTACCAGCAGTGCTGCAGCCTCACAGCCTGCAAACTTACAATCGTTGACTGGCATAAATCCATTCCTTACACAACCGGCCTCAGCTACTGCGGGTTCTAGTGGTGCCGCTGTGTCTCTCCAGCCCACGGACTCACAATTACCAACTGGTACCGGTCTGTTATTTACACAACCAGCTTCGGCTACTGCACCATCACGAGCACAAAACCCCACTTCTAGCCAACGAGCACGCCCACTGAAGCAGCCCCTTGGCCCGCTCTGGCTTACTGCGAAGAGGACGGCTGATGGCGAGGGAGAGATGGACGATCTCAAAGCGCGGCGCTCGCAGATGGATGAAGAACTCAAACGCATGGTAGATATTGTCATATATTTTAAGGTGCGTTCTCTGTGGACAATGTTGTCACTTTCTTCTTATCTATCATAGCCTGACATCCAGCCAACCATTCTCACATCCTTTGTTGACACGTTCCCTCGCCTCAAGCTCTCAACACTACCTCGTTTTATAGAAGACTTTGGACCTTCTAATACCACATCTTCGATGTCTGGATTGGCGGGGACTGGAGAACCATCACCCCGTCCACTGTCGTCTTCGTTGAGACTGATGTTAATCTCATGCTTCGTCATCGCCCATCCTTGCTCGAACAGATTCCGCTTGATAAGTGCCCCGGGATCGAGCAAAGGCTTTCAAGTCAGCCTCGCGTGCGCTCCTCAAAACGTTCTGCTGAAACAAGTCTGGTTTCTCTGATCAAGAAGTTGCCTCGGATAGAAAGGGGTCCACTTACAACTGCAGCAACTTCAGAGGTATCATCTGTGGTGGCAGGTCCTGGCAGGTCATCTGTTCTACCTGTTCCAGCACCTTTACCCTTGTCGTCGTCTCAGCCTATTACATCTGTAGGCACTGCTCCAGTGCCGGATCCCCCATCTCTGACACTTTCGGCCAAACCTACCACTCAGAGCCAGACCACCGGCGTCGTTGCTTCTGCTTCAAGCAATGATGATGATGATTTCGAGGAAGGACTGGCTGGGCTTTCGGTGTTGGCCTGGAAGAATGGGTACGAAGCAATTGCGAAGCTGATGGACGATGACAACATCGGAGGCTATTGCCTTTCCTAAAGTCTTTGGATTGAGATATGTGAAGTCTACAGCATGCAGCTATAAACGTGATTGGAACAACGCACCTCAGGATTTCAGTCTAACCACAACACTGTCAACTTCTGTCCGTTCTATCTAGTATTGCATGCCCGATGGCCAGGGTCGTTCCGCCCGAGACAACAAGAGCCATTTAGTACGTTCCTCTTTGTTTATCATGTTCAATTGACTCAGATAACCCTTTAGGCCTTGAGCGCTTGACCAGTGGCGGTTGTGTCGCCCCTCATTGGACAACGACGCACATTTGACAACAAGAACGACACGAGGCCCTGAGTACTTATTGCTCTCTCAAAAGGCGCTGTTTCCTTCCCCACACTAAAAGCCAACATTGACCCAAACATCCAGAAGCAACACCACGACGCGATGATGTGGTTGCGTCCATCAGCATCGACAATCCTTCTGCGCAGTGCAATTCCTGGCTTCCCAGGCAAAGCATTGCAAGTTCGACCTGTCCTTCCTTATGGTGCCGAAATTTCAAATATACCCATACACACGCGTCGGCACAGGCTCAGACGCATACTTATGCCTTCACCTCGCCCAATCAGGTAAATGCCTATGGTGCACCACCGCCCAGACATGGCTGCTCACGGGCTCACGCATATCTCCTCAACCACAAAAGAGAATCCACGAAACAGCTTCTCAGGCTACTCACCGCATCTTCGTCTCCCTTAGCACCTTTGAGCATCAATGTCTCCGATGGAGAACGAAGTGCTCAAAGGTGTTATTGGAGTGTTGGCTGGGGTCGATTCGGCGCTGAGGAGGTATGGAGGTGTTGTTGAAAAGGGGCGGGTCAAGAGGATGGCGAGGGTTGAGGAGGTTGAAGGGGTCATTGGTGGTGTTGGCTGGGACGGACAGATCACTTGATGTCCATTCCTTTTCCGGCTGGTGGAAGCCTCTACTATACCAACGACCTGGAGAAGGTGGAAGGGAGGACGGGCATTCCGCTCAACGACAAGCGCTTCTGCGTCGGTCCCAATGCCAGGCTGCATATGTGGTACGCAAGGAGGTCGCAGCTCGACGTGGACAGGGGACCATGTACACCACTCTCTGCCTTTTTCCGGAACTATAGATGAAAACGCCAAGGCAGCGCTCGTAGCAGCAGCTCGCAAGGAGCTGGTGTATCTGGAAAAGTTCTTTCGACTACTACTACCATTCCAGCGTGAAAGAAGGGACAAGGAGGTCACCTTCAGACCACATCAAGAATCTCGAATGCTACCTTCTCATCGCACCCTTGTTCGTCCCCAAGAACTCAGCCCTCCATCATTTCCATATCAATCATCCCGATCTCCAGCATAGCAATGTCATCGTGTCAACGTCGCCCGACTCTAACCAGTTGAAAATCGTGGGCCTGCTTGACTGGCAACATGCCTCGATCCTACCCGCATTCCTCTTCGCTGGTAGACCAGGTCACTTGCAGAACTATGATGACCTGGTCTCGCAGGCTCTCACCCCACTGCCCTCACTGCCGGCGAACATGGACAAGCTCGACCAATCCGAGCAAAGCCATGCGATGTCACGGCTGCGACAGCCATCATCCAACTCACTGTCTCTCTTACAAACAAGAACTCTTTCTGAAGTGCGGATAGTATGTGGGGAATAAGGAAACGCTGCAGCCAATCAGGGCGACGAAGGGTTTCCCACCAAGTTGGGTCAAAGTGGTGTTGCGGAAGCTTCGGTAGAAAAAGCAGAGGGGGAAGGTCGGAAAGACACGCTCCAGCCGCATTCATCATCATCGCGCCTCACCACACCAACCCTATGCTATGAACACCAACGACACAACTCCGAAGCAACAAAGACCTCCCCGCTGTTTCCCTCTGTGTACCTCTCTCCTCAGCCGCATTGTCATCATCATCATTGCGCCTCACACCACACCAACCCCAGCCGCTATCAACGCCAAATGACACTGACTACACACAACTCTGAAGCAACAATGACCTCCCTGTTGTTTCCCTCCCTCCTCCTCCTCTGCTGAGCCACAGTGCTCAAACATTGATGATTGATCTAGGCGCTGTTTCTTTCCCCTTACCAAAAGCCGACATTGACCCAAGGCCCTGCCATTACCCCCTCCACTGCCACTTCCAATCCCCGTCCCACTGCTGCTGCTACAGCAGCCATCGTTGTTGCAGCCGTCGCCACCTTCGCTCATTGTCAAACCATTTGAGAGAAGCTCTCAATGAACCTCAATGCAATGGGCACAGTATGGTGTGAATATTCTCTGTAGAGATAAACAAATCTGTAGTAGGGTATCTATGTAGTGCAAAGCAAATCCTGTCAAGGAATTAAATAAGGGCAATGGCCTTTTTTACCTAGTTCCTTTATTATGATATGATTTTGTCATTTGACCATTTCATCAAGAAAAAAGTCATACCTATCAGCCTGCATTTCTCATACGATGGCCTGATATCCTCCAATTCATACATTTGTCTGCTCGGCAGCTGATGAGTTGAAACACCAGGATTTTCCATCATCAGTTCGAAGCTCTGGCCAGATGTAAGGGTTGCAGTTTGCTCCACAATCAACATCCAACTCCTTGTGCTTCGACTTGAAGCGGAAAACATTGACAGGAAGCGCACAATTTTCAAAATATGTATTGCCTTCATTCTGTAGCATGGCGACAATCCGACAATTGTTGTCATGCCAGAGAACAAACGGTAGTGATGCCTTTGTTGGAAATAGGGCCTTCCAAAATGTCTATAGCAAACTTAGTTAGTCTGATGAAGTAGTTCTTGGTCAAAAATGTACATGAACGCCATTTGGAGCCTCCGAGCCATAAAATGTTGCCCATCCTAAGATAACACCACATGAAAATACACAAAGTTCCTCATTATGTGTTTGTCACCTTCCAAAACAAGCTTTAACAGTGCGATTACCCAGTTTCTAACTTGTCATCGCAGAGTCCGAGTCCATTGTTAGAAACCACTTCTTCGTCGTCAGATCTGACCCCCTCCTGCAAGTCTTTATCTGATTCAGGCATCACAAGTGAGTCATGAGTTAGTGAGAGGCGGAGACGTTCCAATCGTTTTTAAGTTGAAACATAGCCTTTCCCCTTTCCTGGTAATGAAGCTCAGCTGCACAGTGGGAGATATCTGCACATGTCTTGAAATTGGGCTCAGAGGGATTTCCACACAATTCTACTGCACAAATTTTGTTACAGTCGGCAACATTTCCTTGCAGTCATGTACAGCACAAGCTGCACAACATGGGTGACCAATAGTTACACCATCTGCAACAGTTGACCGAATTGGATCTACAGGTAGCAAGTTGTTGAACAAAATCAAATAAATCTAGGTGGAACAAACATACAGTAATTCCCATCTTCTCCATCGAAAATATGGCAACAAAGGTTACAGACATGATTCCATGCCTCCTGTCCAGGTCCAGCCATCCGAATATTCCAAGCCTGAAGGGCAGGGAGAAGGCGCTTTGCAGGTAGGGAAGCTACACTGTACCGTCCGGACGGTCTACCGAACGGATACAGTGTATCCGTCTTACACGGTTCGCTAGAACGCCACCGAATGGGCCATATTTTGGCTGGGACTGGCTCGGATACACTGTATCCATCTCAAACGGTTCGCCAGAACAGGTCCCGACCCAATTTACAGCCGATTCGGGCAGAAATTTAAATTATTTAATTATGGATACAAGAAAACCCGAACCCGAATCCGGATTCCGAGTGACATCAAATCAACAACTCAGGCTCGGAATAGCTCGAAAACTAGAAATATCTATTGCCATAATCTTTCAACATGTATATTAAATGCATTAGAGATGTACTGAGGATAATAAGAGGTCGGAATCGGGTATTTGAACCACTTAGACTTGGGCCCATGTGTCCAGACATCATACAACAAATCTAATCAGGCCAAAATGTCGGAATCGGGTATTTGAACCGATTAGACTCAGGCCAATGTGTCTGGACACTGAACAACAATTCTGAGGATGCTAAAATGTTTAATTCGGGTATTTGTACCAATTGTACTCGGACCAATGTGTCCAGACACTGTGCAACAATTATAATCGGGCAGAAATGTCGGAATCCGGTATTTGAACCGCTTAGACTCGGGCTAATGTGTCCGGACACTGAACAACAATTCTGAGGATGCTAAAATGTTTAATTCGGGTATTTGTATCAATTGGACTCGGGCCCATGGGTCCGGACACTGTGCAACAATTCTAATCGGGCAGAAATGTCGGAATCGGGTATTTGAACCGATTAGAATCGGGCCAATGTGTCCGGACACTGAACAGCAATTCTGAGGAGGCTAAAAAGTTTCATTCAGGTATTGGACTCGGGCCCATGTGTCCG
>Ga0307517_10003380_pt1 | contig 24827 bp, 39 predicted proteins | sample 23_EM_MG_FD_194515 | JGI IMG/M metagenome (GOLD analysis project Ga0307517, IMG submission 194515) | Populus trichocarpa ectomycorrhiza microbial communities from riparian zone in the Pacific Northwest, United States - 23_EM | ecosystem: Host-associated > Plants > Roots > Unclassified | place... | reverse complement strand
GTGCTGTCGTACCGTGGCTTGATGAAATGGAAAGATCTGCCCCAGATTTTCCAGGAAGCTGTAAAGGATTGTCTTCGTTTGCCAATGATGCGGGAGTTACACATTGACCGCTATTGCGACGACTTTCCCGTCTCCATGATCGACATCCACGCGAATATCGACTGCTTCTCGCTTTGTGGGACTCCCGAAGTATCCGAAGTCACAGACACCACCTACCCTCAGCTCAAATCGCTTTCAATCACAGGATTCTATTCCGAACTCCATCACATCCCTTTCGGCGCTTGGGCGAAACCACGTATTACTAGGCTTCAGTCACTAAAATACGACTATTCTAGTGATAACACGCTTTTGGAGCTCCTCGAAATTTGTTCGGACACACTCACTACTCTGGAACTCACACTTGGGAGCTCAGTGGACTGGCAATGTGAGTCGTCTGTACATCCGTAGTCACCTCTTTTTTTTTACGGTCTCGCATTTCTATCGAATCAAATGCCAGATAGCACAACAAGTTACTTCAATTCCCTCAGGGTTCGGAATGCCCCGTTACTATCGATCAATCTCCCCTCTCACCTCCAAAACCTCACCATTCGTGCACTCATAAGATTCTACTGTGACTCTGACCCTTACGAGTCCTGCGAGTCCTTTCTCCCCGCAGCAATCCAAATTCTTAAAGCTGCCCCCCCACTGCATCGCGTCACCCTCGAAATCGAAGTTGATCTCACAGACGGTGACCCAGCCATTTTCGATGATGTTGATCTGTCGCCCCTCTCAGCTTTAGCGGACTCTCCGAGATCCTTTCGCTGTATCGATCTTCATTTCAACTGTGACTGGGATTTCACGCACACGGAACTCGTTTCTCTGCTCGCGAACGAAAGAGGACTCGCGGAGCTGATGGAGCAGGGTGTGCTGGTGGTCCATCTGAACGACACCTTTCAACACTCACACTTCGGCTCTCTCTGACTCTATTCTGTGCAGGAAATGTGCTCATCCGCTCACATTTCATTGTCAAGGTTCTCAGTCGTTTCCAGTGCGTTCTGGTTTCATGTCGTGCCTTTCTAGACCTCATATTAAGTACTACATGATTATGTTCCCCTTGTCGCATTGTATATTCCCCAGAAAACCTGTGTGTTGAGACCGATTCTGTGTTGTGCAAACTCTGAGGTATCTGGATGGCAGGTTGGAGCAATTCGGATCACGAAACAGCCCGGGATTCAGACAGACAAAACTGTTTTGTCTCGCAAGTTGACTCCAACTACAATATGCAGTTTCCTTTCGAAATCTGGAAGAAGATAGTCTCCTATCTACCTGTTCAAGAAGTCAAGAAACTTTATGCTGTCAACAATGCTCTTTTCCGTATATCAATGGATTTGCGTTATCAAGAAGCAAGGCTTTCAAGTGGTTCCAAAGCTTTTGTCCGCAAGAATTTGAGGGTGTTCCGGTATGTCATATTTCAACTTGTATAAGCTACATACTAAATATGACTGCTTCTAGCTATCCACACCTCTCCTGTCGACCAAAGTCATTACATCTTGACCTGAGTTTGATTGCAGAATCACTCGCAAAGATGAATAAGAAGAGTTCCTTGGGGCGAATAATTCCACTCATTGTCAATTTTGCAACAAGAAGCAAGTTTGTCTCAGTCCCTGAAATTGTTGAATTTTGCCTGGACGCTTTACCCCAATTCACTGCAGTTACCATGCTCCACCTGAAACATGATTACAGTGGTGCATGTCGTAACCACCCATTGATTCTGCAGTCACTCAGACATGTCTGGCAAGTCTTTGGAAATCGACTGCAGTCCCTCCGAGTCCATGTTGCATTCGAGAACCTCGATCTTCTCCTACCCACTTCCCTGCACTGGCATCTACCCTGCCTCGAATTTTTAACCATCGACGCTGAGGGGCTCAGCAGTATTCCTGCCGGTGCTTGTGAATCTATTATTCCATCGTAAATCCCACAAATCTAGCCTCCGCAGTGTGACTTTTAAAACAAAGAATGCTGCGGTCAATCTCAGGCCCATATTCTGGTCTCTACGGGATTTGCCATGCCTTCAAGCCATCCACCTATCCTTCCCATTTGGTCATTCCGCTCCATGTCCTTTTCCTGCATACGACATGTTGTATAGCTGTCAGCATCACCTGAAGTTTTTGTCTCTCGAGTTTGCCAAGGCCTACAATCCGAATCGGGATTATTCACGATCGATATCCCTTTTCAGCGAGGATTGGTGCTTTGTCAATCTCCCTCGACTTAGGGAATTGAGAGTAGTTCCACCAACGTCCCAGACCCTTGACCAAGGTTTTGTTAACTATATTCACAGATTTGCCCCATCCTTAATTTCTCTCTGGATCAATCCACATCATGATCTTGTTCTCTGTCTCAGCGAGGTCAATCAACTGAGCTCAATATTTTCTGATTTCTTGTCCTTGCGAAATCTCACCATTTGCATCCGTTTGTTTTGTCCTGATATCTTGGTCCTTCTGGCGAAGACACTCCCCCAACTTCGGACCCTGACACTGAAATATTTTGAGATTGGTTCTACAACAATAGGATATGTTTGGACCGAGTCTGGTGTGAATAATATATTCTCTGAGGTAATCGCTTTTTCTTCCTGCTTTCCTTGTAATGTCGAGTGGTTTTGTGGAGTCGAAAGGTCGACATATATCAGCCAGGCCAAAGAATTTACACTGTCTACGTGATTTCTCTTGCCCGGTGCTACAATATGTGTCAATATCTGTTGTAAGTGGCTTGTAACATAATGATCTCCGAGTCAGAAATTATTGACATCATTTGTTTTAAGAGTGGACTTACATCTCAGCCGCTTGGCAAATTTGAACACGCCTTCAAGTTTTGCAAAATCTTCTTTGTTCCTTTTTCCGAGTCATGACTCCAAACCCGGAGATTCTCAAAATGTTTATTTTAGTTTATTCCTGCACAGAATACAGAGTGTAGGATCTTTTATGTAAAGAGATAGAAACTAGGAAGCAATTCAAGCAATTACAGCGAGAGTCTAGAGAAGACCAACGTGGTGATTCTAGTGAAGAGAGTCCAGTCAATAAACCATGGTCCATTGGGCTTTTTGGTACTTGTTTTCTGAGAAGGCAACCATGACATATCAAGCCATTGAGAATACTTCAAGTTCCCTGAAGAGCATTGCCATTTGTTCTTAATTCTCATCCCCAATTTCCAAACGCTTCAATCAACCTCTCAGATCTCAACCCCCGTAAAACCAATAACAACGTCCAATAACAGCTTCAAGTTGTCGCAAGAGGAAACTGTGTGTATGGAAGACTGTGGCGATCGGTTATTAGTTGAGAACCAATCAGCAGAGTTTGATTGGGATTTGACTCGGATGTGTCGCATGTCGTGACGACTCGGAAGGGATGAGATGGTTGCATGTTCGAATTTTTAGGCAGGTTAAATGTTTCTTGTTCTGATTCCGAGTCAATAGTATTATATGTAAGTTCTGTATCACGATGAATACTAATTACTTAGGCAATACTTAGGCCAAGTTACAAGTTAGCTCAAGAACTTATTCAGGAATGCGTCGCCAATTGCAACCGGTTGTCCATTCACAAACCAAATGTGCTTCCCAAGAAATAAGCAGTCCTCGTCGCCATCAAAAAGGTCCCCGTCACCGTCTTTCACTCCACCCTTTTCCTGGTCTGCCCGCCGCCTCACCTTACTGAAAGTAAAATACAAGTTATACAACATTGGTGTGACTATGATCATGATTAGCCTAATAGTAAATTTTTTTTTTGACCCACCACTACCAGTTAAAAAAGAACTTTCTCAAGCCCCCAGAAATAAACAAAGGAAGTCGGCCACAGTCTTTTGAACAGCTTTTTTCAAATTTCAAAATCGACGTTTTGCCTTTTCAGGTTAGTGCCCAATACCGGAACCGGCCCGTTTGGGCGCTTATTATTTACTTTTCAGAAGTTTTCACCACGGCACCAGCCCGGACACCTCGCAATGAACCAAGACTTCCAGGCCGAAGTGGTAGCCGTGTGCAAAGACCACAAAGAAACAAAACTCGCAGAGCGATGACTACCGAGCCTGCGTATACTGTAAGTACATCGGCTCGAAGTACTTCGTGAAGTACGGCACCCCGAAGGATCTCGAGCCCGAGCGCGCAACTCAAGAATTTATTTTTGACCACGCACAGCAGCCTCAGACGCCAGTTCCGCCACGCAATGCCAAAATATTACATCATTTCGTTGAAGAAAGGACCATGTACTTGGTCGGAACGCATCGAGCTCCAGGAATCTCATCCAAGAATCTATGAAATGGCTGTCCGGGGTTCCACTTCCTTCCAACCCCACGTTAGGTCCCGTAGGGGGCGGCCGCATCCGCCATAAGTTCTTCAAGGAGTTCAAAGTGCCTTTCAATTTCCCGGACGTTGGAATGCTGGATGCGTATCTGGAGAAGGTGCGTCCATGCTTTATTTTCTCGAGCGTCCACCACCGCTATAGTAGTTGCATCCCCGACTGGCTGCAGGCCTAAGGGGATTGTTCCCGATTCGTACTTATCAAAAAGTAATATCCCTCTTTCAAAAAAGTAGTAATCAACCAAAATCGGGAGTGGGGTGCTGATTTATTGTGAAGGTGAGCATGCCGTGCAGATGGTATGATAAAATAAGTAATTTGTAACGAATAAGAAATTAATGGTCTGCCCTCATCGATCCGTCCATCATCGTCATGTTCTGAGCAATCTCAGCCAACTGACTAGCCATATCAGGGTAATTCCTCTGAAACTCTGCCTGACTCAGCGTCGCATACTGGTAGGTCAATGCACTCATGAGCTCAGGTTCGGTTCGTGCCAGTTTGGAATGGCTCTCAAACAACTCCGCAGCTTCAGCAAGTTTGTTTTGTTGGAGTGACAGTTGCGCAAGAGTTGCGACGGCCGCGTCGCAATCAGGGTCGATAGCAAGTGCATCGCGGCAACATTCTTCAGCAGCTTCAATGTCTTGCTTCCATTGGAAAAGAGCAAGACCTTTGTTCACGTAAGGCAGAACATTGGGCCTGTAGCTGTTCGTATATGAGTACAGACCTGGGAGGTATGACTGCATGCAACATACACTTTCTTTTTTGTTGCCACATGTTCTGGCAGGGCTCCATTGTCGGACTTCTTATTCGTATATTTCTTCTCTAATCTGATTGCTTCATCGAACTTCTCAACCGATTCCTGGAAGCTTCGTTGGTCCAATAGCAGTTCACCACTGAAAGTAACAGGTTAAAACTACGACAATGGGAAAGGCCAAACGACTCACTAATAATTGTGAGGTTCACTCATGTCACGGAATTTTGCCAATGTTCGTCGGAATTTGCCCAAACTCTTCTGTACAGCACCGGTCTTGTATTGTGCGACAGCCAATTGAATGTGGCTGAAAACAAAACTATCATCCAGCTCCGTACTTTTTGTGTAGTTCTCCGCAGCCTTTTCAAATTCATTCATGATGAAGTGAACTTGTCCTCGGTGATAGAATATATCCGGGTCAGAAGGATTAGTTTCGATGGCTTTATCGAAGCAGTCGAAAGCTGCTTGAGGGTCACCCTGCTCCATGCATACAGAGGCAAGTTTGACAAGACTCTGAGTGAAATCAGGTTTTATGCGTAAGCTTTCTTCTAAGTCTTGTTTAGCGCTGCTAACTTCTCCCATGAGAAATCTGGAGCATTACTCAGTGAGGTAGAAATTTCAATAGGTGATCACAGAACACATACTTGAACGTTCCACGAAGGTTGTATGCTTCCGCCTTGCCATCATCTGAGGAGAGACCTTGTTCCATCGCTTCATTAACAAATGAAACCGCATGCGCGTAATCAGCGGCGTCCAGAGCATCGAAAGCTAATTGTAAGGTGTTGTCGCCAGTGGTGGGAGAGTCGGGCAGTTGGGGATGGTCTCCTGGCAAGGAAAGTTAAGAGACACTTGAAATACATGTAGGGGCAAGAACTCACGAATCCGGAAGGCAGAGAAATACGCAGAAATGAATGAAAACGATGGCAATCTTGGTTCACGGTCCTTGCAAGAATTGTCAGGATTATTTCCTTGCATCAACGTAGGAATACTAACTTGCATGATTTCCTTCGCTTTCTTCGTAGCTAAAGCCTTCAATACCCGCTCTACCGCGTAAGCCGTTGTTTGATTTTGGAATCGGTCTAATATTGTAGCTGCAGTAAAGTCTGAGACAATGAAAACGCTGGTAAGCCTGTGCACTTAGAGTACGGACTATAAACTTGCCTCTGAGAGCCTCCTGATACCGTTCTAAATTCTCTAGTGCAATGGCTCGTCGGTTGATCGCCTTGACGTATTTCGAATCCAGCTTAATGGCCTCGTCACAATCTTGCACCACGAGTTCGTGTTTTGGAGGCGACATGTTCACATAACCTATTTGAGGAAAAAAAAATTAGATGCTGCGCGACTGGGAGTGCGGGGGACCATATATTTACATGCGGCGCGATTGCTATAGAACACAGGTTCAGGTTTCGGTGAGATTTGGATAGCTTTCGTGTATAACTCTGCTGCTTCTTCAAAGTTCTTGCCTTGATAGGCTGAATTTCCTTTTGCCTTGAATGATGCTGCAACTTTTGCGCGGTCCTGCGTGGTTGTCAGTAAGATAAATATTACAGCAATAAAGATGAGATTAATGTACAGCTTCCGAGAGAGCGAAAATCTGTTCCGCAGAAAGGTTATCATAGTTAACTTCTATTAGACAGAGTCAAGAGTCTTTCGGTAAACGATTGGTGTAGTAGTCTTACCAGGAGGACCATTGACGACGATGGGTTCCTTCTCTTCTAAGATGGGTCCCTCATTTCCTTTCAGGCTGGTCTCTGCTTTCTTTTTCTTACCAGCCTTCGCAGCTCTCCTCTTCCTCTTCCCATCACCAACTCCCTGCACTTTCTCTGCTGAGGCGGACGCGTACTGAAGATAGGCAAACCCTGCACCAGCAACGACAGCCGCTGCAGTGACAACCAATATGGTTTTTTTATGTTCAGACACGAAACCTTGGACCCGCTCAACAAGTGAGTTCGCCTCGGCATCGCCTGGGTGTAGTGACGACGCTGTCGGTGTCGGTGGCATAGTGTGGTCAGTGTGAGCTGGAGGTATGATGCTTTGGTTCGGCTTGGTGCGCGTCAGTCAAATTTGTGGCAGTCGTGGGAATTTCAATAAATTTAGTTGAGTTGAACAGGAATTTTACATAAAACATTGCATGGCTGCACCAATATGAGTTGCTCTCCGATTAATTTGATCTTTGGAGCTTTCTGGCGACATTGAGTGGTTTAGAAATCATCACACTCGTCAGGCAGATCTCTGGTGGGGTGAACCAGCTCGAAGATATCATGACTACCCCTTTCTTTTGAATTTCCTTGCAGCACTACAGCTGTTCTCGCTGAGCGCCAAGCGGTCTGAGGGATGTCATCCACGAAATTACCGTTTACCTGCCACCACCCTCTACCTCACATATGGAAGTTGATGTGCTTTCCAAAGTCCTTTTTCGCTTCACAAACCCCACCTGGACCGACAAGGTAGATGAACTTTGAAACATGTTGTTGGCTTCCCCTTCTTCATCCTAGATCAGTTCTGGGCTTTTGTTATGTTCCTGAAATTTGGTGTGCTCCGTTGGGGCTTGCCTCGAAAGCCTACTAGCCGGGAGCTGTGGCTTACGGCCTGGCTCTGGCCGAACCCCAGGCGGTCTGGCCTACTTGAGGCCGATCAAAGCACTACACAAGACCTCGCAAACGGATTTCAACTTCTAATATTCCTTGAATATTCCATTCCTAAAATAAACTTATGATCATCCCAGAGCATAAAAGGAGGTGCTCACTCTTGAAATCTTTCTAGCTGTCTATCGTGAGTTCCAATTTCTCTTTCACTGTGTTCACTTCTTCAACCAGAGCTACCGTGATGATCAGCATCGCAACAGCCTTCATCGGTATCCCCCTTCGCTCAATCCGCAAGCGCTTGGACTTTTACCTATCGCGATTCTCGTCTCTGCCCATATCGTCGATGGTGGAAGCAAGAATAAGGGACCAAAATCTCTCACGCCAGGGGACAAGTGTTCACCGCAGCCTCTTCACTGAGTCTTCTGTAGTCCGCCACAATCAGCATCTGGCCCAACAACGGTCAGAACTATCCCATTTTCTTTCGTCCCGGCTGTTCTAAATACCCTATGAAGTGATTGTAACTTTTTGTTCTAAAATTCGTTGATTCCTTCATTTTTTTTAAAAAAAATTCCTCCCGTTGAAAATGGAACGGGGCGGATCCTGGCAACTGCTGAACAAATTGTCTGCAGGATGGCACACCGATTGTCTAAAGTTGGCGTCCAGTGGAACGGATTAGTCTGTGGACAATGGTTCTTTGCCGATCTCCGACAGCAGAGTGGACACTGGAACCGACCGAGAATTGTGCTCGACATCCTTGACGATGGAATGTGGGTGGATCAGCACCTTTCAGCACCTTTCTCTACCAAGTCCAGGTCTTGGCACCAGTAACACTTACTACTCAGTAAAAAGTAGCTGATATAAAGAACTCCTTCAACCTGACCATCCAAGATGTGGGGCACAGGAAAATTAGCGTGCAAACTTTATTTCTTCGGTACGGTCGAATGAACTTCTTGAACAAAAGCATCTAAAACTGGTAAATCAAACACTTTTTTGGATACACTACGTAAGCCGAAGATCGCATCTTCAGAACAGAAATAATGCCTTGATAATACCAATTTATTTTACTAATACAAATACTTGCATAAATTTCTGTAGGTATCGGTGATGATGGCAATATCACCTGGAGGTCGAATTCACGAGGCTGACGCCGCTCCGAGTTGGAAAGCCCTGCAAAGCGAGTGTGGCCCAACAAGAAATCAATGCAAGTCATGCCACGGCTCTTTCGGATAAATACGTGTCGCGATTCAGATCGTGGTGCCACTGGCAGTATAGCGGTTCTCGTATGCTTGAGTAGCGAGAAGTCCGACAGAACATCCAATACTTTAAATTTGACATAGTGCCGATTGGACGAGCCTCGCAGATCCAGAATGGGTACGGGTGCGGGAAAGAAACTGTATGTGGATGAAGATATGAATTACGGGGAGAGGTGCAAGCGGTTCAAAAAGAGCATAGGAATTTGCACATGGACTCGGAGAACAACGAGCTGGGCAATTGCAAGCATTAACAAAGGTCTAGCCGAATAATCAGCTGGACGCTACTGTATTATGGCGGTGTCGTATGAAAATCCGTATATGTTCCGAACCATTTCAAAAATTTATATTGACTAGACTAGATCTGAGTTATCATAAGAGGCGCAATTGACAAATCCCACCTCCCAGTCACATTACCCCGAAACCACACGCCCTCAGAATGACCAACATCGATCCTAGCACTCCCCAATTGAAGGCCATCAAGAAGTGGATAGATACACTCTGCTCCCTTGACATGAGCAAACTCCCTCCGCTCATTGCCAGGAACTTTGCATACAAGTCAATCCCCAACGACGCCGATATGCCTGAGATTCGTGAACAAGGTCAGGAGACACACATGCAGTGGTTACAGGGGGTGAGGGCCTCTGTAAGCAAATTTGAAGTTCGTATCCCAAACTGCTTTCAACCTCGCAGACTGATACCTACCCCTAGGTCAATATTCACGAGGTGATTGAAGCGCCAGGGAAAGTTGTGACCCACGTTTGTCCCTTTATACAGACTTATAGCTGTTAGACATTAACATGTCACCATGACCCAGGCCACAGCGGTGGCCTCTCTGACCGACGGTACCACGCACGAATATGATACTGTCTCCATCTACACTCTCGTCGAGGAGGACGGGGAAATTAAAGTCCTTGAGAGTAAAGACTTCGCCGATCCCCAGAAGCGTAGCGCATTCTATGCTGGGATTGCCAAGGCTGCTGCACAGGGAGTGACGGAGTCGTAGATCCACAGGGTCTCAATGTAAAAGATAAATTCGAGCAGTCGATGTATAGGCACACAACAATTTACCAGGTTCCTGAAAAAGGCGAGTTGTTGTCACGAAAAGCGGTGCGTGCGCAGGGAGAGCAGTAGAAAAATGGACTTCGTCTGAGCTTCTTTTTGGAAAGTTGTCGTCTTGGCTACAGGGTCAAAAGAATTGAAACCCGGCCGTGATTCCGGAGTGGCAGGCAAAGCCTCTATAGTTGACGTGGCATTGAATATTTGTCCTGTTCAAGTTACTAATACATAAAACACAAAGCACGAATTGCAAAAGATAACAGCAGCGAAAGCCCAAAGGAAGGGGTGGCAGAGACATCACCAGAAGATCAATTTTCGCAGACCACTTGTGTCTCGATGACTACTTGAAGATGAAGGATTGTTATCAGAAAGGTCTGGTATATTGAGTCGACCTTCTTGCATCTGGCAAAAGGAATTAAAATCGAGCGGAATATGAGACAATGGAAATAACACTGACTTCAATGGTCATCAACTTCCTTTCCCGCAGTAAGTCAGATATGTCTCGTCGTTCCTTCCAGCTATAGTCAGGTGAAATTCGACATTGGGTTTGGCACTGGGCGACAGTGCCGATAAAGCGTCCAATCATATTATATTTTCCCCAATGAATCAGGTTAGGGTCATCCTCTCGCTGGTCAAGATTCGCTTCATTAGCCTTAATCAGGTCTTGCATGTGCACCTCCCTATTGAATTAGAGTCAACATTAGATATCACATAACAACCAAATCGAAGGCGTACAGTGCAGGAATGCAACCGCCTTTCGAGTTGCGAAGAGCTAGTCGGTAAGCACGGTGTGATCGGAGCTGTTCTAGAAGAACATCCCATGACCTCAGACTCTTTGCGGAATCCGGGGACAAAGCCTCTAGGGTCACATCGTCGGCAGCCAAGTTGATACCCGCGACAAATGCGCGTAATCCAGAATAGTTGTTTAAATGTCTTATCTTGAGAGCGATTTCCACGAATTTTTCGACTTGTCGAGCCCTCTGACGCGGTTGGTCATGACATAATATGAGACTTGACACCCTACAGCCATTTCGTTCAGCGGGCATTAATCAAAAGAAGGCAAGTGCCTACCAATTAGCCAGGTGATTTGACATCGAGTTGTACTCCCGAATAGCATCAAGCTCGGTCTTTCTGGTTGATACAAAGGTGAAATGGACCCAGTCGCGTGGCTATTATTTCAAGATCAGATAATGTTAAAATTTGAACAGGAGTTTACCAATACCTTGATTTTTAGAAATAGTTCAACCTCTCGTCTTGTGATTTCTTTCGCAATATCGTCTGAATCATATGTCAGAAGTTCGTTGGCAAGCTTGACAAGGTCCTTCAGTAGTTGTTTCGGAGTTGGTTCAGTTTGTAACGTAGGGAAGGGGGACTTCGTCAAGGGAAGACTCGACTTGCGCTCTCTGGGTGGCACCGTATTTTTCGAGCTCGAGGACATTGCTCGAACACTTGCAGCATCATTTCCAACCGTATCTCCTACCTCCACTCGCGTTTCATCATCTTCACTCCCGCAATAGGTGTCCGAGTCGGTGTCCGCTGTGTCTACCTTAAGTGCCCAGGCAGTGTCTTCTTCTTTCAAACTGGGGAGCTGTTCAAAGAAGGGAAGAAACTCCGATCCGTAATGGAGTAAGTGAGTTTTTGAAATTATCGATTTAATAAGGGCGTTGAGAGCTCCGACTGTCCCTTTAGCCGCAAAATCATTTGGATAGTCCCTGATCCAGGTTTCCAATAAATGGCAAACCCTGAGCGAAAGGTTGGTGAATACGATGATCTGGAATCGGACCATAGTTTGTTATTTACCTCATCTGCGCGAAACATGCAAACATGGGATCTCCAGAGGGATTGTCTAGCTGTCGAATTCGTTTCTGCATGGCAAGGAGAACACTCCGAGGTGTGGCAAATCGACGATAAGTGAGCAAGAAATTGGCAATAAAGCTTGAATCTGCAAGATATGAGTTGGCAGGAGCATTGACAACGCGGGAGCTTGACAAACCATCTTCACTGATAGCAATAAATAGCAGCCTATCCAGCAGCTCTTCTAAATGTGTCCATTGCCCATGTTTACTCACGCCATTTGTCGCAGGGAGAGGCACCGAATCCTTCTGGAATTCAGCTGACTCTTCTTCAGTATGACTCTCATCACCATCCGAAATTTCATCGGTTTGTGTATTAAAAACTTCAGGGGCCCCTCCACTGGAAAGCGTGTTAAAATAGGCCAGTGGCACCTGGGCCTCTGGGATGCAGAATACTTCAGCAACTGAGTTATCAGAAATCAATCGATCAGTGGTAGCATGATCAGTACTTGGTGCTCCAGAGAAGAGTGCTAAGGTGTCGGAAATTTGAGACGTATTTAACGCAGGGGTATCCAATGATTTTACTGAATGCATAGGCTGGTGGGATATGAGCGGGGATGCTGGAGAACTTTTGTTGAGAATAGTCGGTGAAGCAGGGTTTCTGTTGTCTTCGACGGGATTTGAACCTAATGATTCATGAAGGAAAAAAATTGTATGTTCAAGGTGAAAAGAACTAACCTCTTTGACGGACAATTGCCTTTAGCACATAATTTATGGATTGTCGCATTTTGCATTTTACACTTGGGTCGATCGAGGAAACCTGTATGAGGCCAGTGTCGTACTTCTTGAAGTCGGCCAGGGCCTCTTGTGGATTCACGCCGTTACTGGCTTCTTTCGCAAGATCGACTTTACAATGGAGAACGACAACTGGTAAACCCATTTCGCGGCAACCCTCTGCAGAACAAATGAGAATACTCTTGATAATGAAGAATTAAACTTACTGAGAAGGCCTTTGATCGGATGGAAGGATTCGTGTTTCGATGAATCATAACATAGAATGAATCCGTCAATCGGGGGTAGTTCAGGCGGCCAATGTGGAAGGCTTGTTGTTGTACTTGTAATTTCCCCTTCAACCACTCGTAAGACATGGGTCTGCGAATCAATATCCAGGCCGACATATGCTAAGCGGCAGGTGTCTGAAGAGGCAGTTGTCAATAACGGTGCTATAGGACCCTTTGCTAATCACAGCTTACAACGAGGGTTTTCACAAATGACGAAGGTTTCACCCAAATTAGCACCTGAAAGGCCCATTCGAATGAGGGTGCTCTTGCCACATCCATGCGTTCCCAGGACCAAAAGAACGATATCTCGGTTAGACTAAGTAGCCTTGAATAGATAAAAGATCGATGAAAAACGATTGCTTACAGGATTGGAAGGTGGCACTTGCGTATTGATCGTTATCTTTCTGGAAGGAATAATCCCGGTACTGCCACTCCTACTTCGACCACTGGGTCTATCGGGAGCTTGCCTCGAGGAAGAGTTCCGAGACATATTGGCAGTAGCAGATGGGAGGGTAGAGGACGTCGATGCGATTGTCGAGACGCTGTTAGTTGGCGTCCGCAACGGAAGGGGTAAATCCCCTCCTCGAATGGGCTGCTTCGCTACTGCCTTCAACTGCCCACGTCTGTAGCGCTCTGTAGCAGAAGCGCTGAGTGGGTCGTAGCGATCGCCATCCGCGTCCAATACCCGACTTGAGCCGGAGCTCAGACTCTCCCCTCTTGGCCTCCCAGTGGCCTGCACTTGTCGTGCTTTTGTGCCACTCGCCGCCAGAGGACCACGAGAGGAGTCGTGCCGTGGGACTGATTGTCCGCGAGTTGGCCCATATCCTTGATATGGGGCGAATGAGTCCACAGAAAAGGATTTTCGCAACGGTTGGGGTAACTGAGCCAGCTCGTCAACGGGTGCAGGGGTGACGAGTGGTGAAGAATTTTTCCGTTTCATGGGTGGGGTGGAGGTAGAAAATGAGGCATTGAACTGCAAAGTGCCCGGCGACTGGGACTGGTCTGAGGAATTTTGAACTGACATGGGTTGTCAAAGGAAACGTTGGTGGTTGCCTATAAAAGGAATGCTATCATGTGGCATCATTGTCGACATTGTCAAACTCTGATCACTCTCCCACCAGCGGAATGTCGTCCATTTGCTTATTACGAAGATCAGACATTCCCCAAGAACATCTACCCGCCTGAAGAAGTGAAGAGGGTGAGGGGGTCCAAGTAGCCTCAATAACCGAATTAGCGAGTAACACATGGGTGTTCACTCCGTTGCTCGAATGCGTCCGCAATAGCCTTATACCTGTACACATTGTGGATCTACGAGGCATGTTCCCCTGTGAAGTAGGGGGATGGTGACTAATACAATGTTCTCTGATAGTCGGTCAGCCTCTTGGGAAGATACAAAGTCTGCAATTCCGTCCTGCCTTTTGAAACGCCTCGTCTCCATAGGACTTCATATCCTTAGTCCCAGAAATGGTTATCCGCACGATCTTTACTTGTGTCATTCGTTTTTTTCGCTCCATCCGTGCTGCATTCGTTTCGGTTTCAAGGACCACGAGTGACACAGAGTCCGGGTTGCCCAAGACTTCTGTAGTAGCGCATGTAGGTATGAATTTCCTCATTTCTTCTTTGTCGTCTCATCTTACACACAGGTAGAAATAGGGCATACTTTAGCCAGAGTTGAGGTGCCATCGTCGTCCTTTTATGTCTACGGCAGGAATCCAAACCAAAAAACATCCACCATGCGTCCAGTTAAGTCCCGGATTGTCGACGCCGTCTTAAGAAACGTTCGAGATAAAAGATCCAGTATGTTTTTTGGGTAACATGATCCCTTCATAACTAATAGATATCAAAGGTGTGCTCAAAGAAGTGGTGATTACACGCAGTTCATTGCTTCACCTTTCTTATAGTGTCAAGGTGGAAAATTTTCCTGGGCCAACACCTTCGTCTCGTGCTCCCATAAGTTCTGCCTTGAAAGTACTCAAAACATCTGGCGAGCGTGTCGTAAAGTTTGGTATGTTTCAATTGCCAAAATGCGACTTAATTATAATTTATAATGATAGTGCTGACACCAACTTTTCTGCTGGATGCCGATCCACTCCCTCAAGCAAGCCCTCCAGCCAGGAGCGACCATTCCATCGAGGATATTATCGCCCTGTTTCCATCGCCTCCCATGCACGAACTGGATTTTGAACCGAATCTACATTCGTCAACCAAGGAATGTCGCTCGTCACTGTCAACCTCCGGAAGCTTTTTATCAGTAACATCCGTTGAAACAGCGGCTACGTCTCCTCCAACAACTCCTGAACTCGATCAGATGACCCGAATGACTTCTGCTTCCAAAGGTGCCGGCATCTTCGCCGAACTCCTCAAGTCTCAACGTTGCTGGCCTTCCCAAATCGAATCACCCTTGGAAAGTGTAGAATCTGCAGGCGCTGTGTTCTTGCAAACCAATCGCAGCAGAAATCAAGCTACTTTAGATCGATACTCTGCTTACGCCCCTTCGTGCTGTACTCAGGCTGCCCCTACCGGTCCTTCCGTACCCTGTCTTTCATTTTGGGACAACGGGCAAAAAAAGTTGGATTCTATCACTCCGTCCGACCATCTTTTGCAGGAAGGCGATATAGTCTCTGCCAACGCCACCGAAGGTCTCGCATTCTCTGCGACTCAGGATTGTTTATCAAGCGTTGTGACGTCAAAAGGAGAAGAAGGGAATTCTGAAACTAGTCTTACGGCGATAGCACCAGCTGACAGCGAACCAATGCAGAAGGTCACTTCCTTCTGTTCTATGAAACACGTTCTTCATGCTTTCCGAAATGCGAATGGAGAAGATCGTGTCAGGGAGGAATGGTGCTTTCCCGGGAACTCTCCTTTCACGGCTCTGCAGTGCCTCAATGCCCCCACGCCCTTGACTTCTACCGGTAGGGTTCAAGTTGCACCGTCTTGTTCTGAGGGACTCACAACATGGAATTCCATTGGTGGTACTTCTCATATGAATCGTTCTCCAGCTCCTTTTTATACACATGGTTTGTCGTCCTGTCTGGGACCGAATATTGACATTCATGGACCTTGTGTGGATCAAGATTATGGCGATACCATCGAATCATTCGAGGTCCAGACTTGCAACACCGGAAACAACTCGACTTTATTAATTTGAAAGTGGCTTTAATCGTCACGGTGGGGATGTGAAAGAGATTCGAGCTATTGTGGAATACTAGATGTCCTTTTAGGTTCCTCCGTTCACAAACGAGGGTCCTGTACTTCTTTAGTTTCAGACATTCATTGATCTTATGCAGAAATAAAGGTTTTCGACTCCGATGATAGGCGCCCAAGAAGACTGAGTTTCAACTTTCAATGAGATCGCCGTGCTATATCACCACAAGCTTGGGTTTTCCCATGACTAGCAGTTACGTTACTTACCAGTACGTGTTGCACCTCGAGGCCGTCGCACTCTGTACACATGCAGCCTATTTACCTCTCTGACAAACTCGAGTTGGAGCCTGAAGTGAGCCACAGTTGACATCTCTGAACTTTCCTGGCGCACCTGCTCACCATCTTCGCCCTGATCATGAAGTGGAACTGCGATGCTGTGCGGGTATATTCTTAGAAGTTCAGGGTTTTGCTAACGTATTCTCATCAGCACAAAAACCGCTTTCTTCCGTGTCCAATACCAAAACCTTGGGATCGGAACATGCTTTCATTTGCAAATAGCCACGACCGTGACAGGAATACGCAACTTCTTGCGGTCCGAACACCACCTTCACCCCAAGGGTATGCCCCTTTCTCTTTGTCTTGTTTTCCATACTTACGAAAGCCTATAAAGACTTTGCAGGCACATTTGTAGACCCTCATAGCTTCTGTTTACTCGTACCAGACACCATCGCTATGAGTACACGCGGAGTCTCTCGAGGTGGTCGTGGCGGTCGTGCTAGAGGATCCGACACTGGATCCACGTTGTCAAGAGGCGGACCAGGACATGGGCGAGGACGAGCCGCGAGCCCGTCCACTGCCAGCGGGCAATATTATCCTCGTGGTCGTGGTGGCCCTGGTGGGAGTGGATTTGGCGGACCTCGAGGTCGTGGTGGTCCGCCCTCTGGGCCTCTTATCTATCAGGAAAATGTTCCCGCTCGGGTACCTCCACAGCTTGAGCCTGACGCCCTGCGAAGGCTTGTCAATAATTTCAAGGCCATCAAGGCCCCCGCAGACAGACCCTTGCGTCCTGAATATGGCACGGTAGGAACCCGAATCAATCTACGTACCAACTTTTTCGCGGTCAAAATCCGTAAAGCACCCATATACGACTACACCGTTACCATCGACCCGAAGTCAGACATTAGGAGACTGAAGACGAGGATTTTTCAGTTGTTGGAACAGAGTCCGGCTATGCAACCTCATCTCACCTACATCGCTCACGACAGCAGCCAAAGGCTCGTCGCAGCGAGGGAACTACCCCAGCCCCTCCAGGTCCAGATCAAATTTTACGAGGACAACGAGAATGGACCTGGACCTAAGGCGAAGGTCTACACCGTTTCCATCACGGAACCTAGAAAATTGGATATTACCGAGTTGGATAAGTAAGTTTCCATTTTTATTTGACGTTGTGCTTGTCACTCAATTTTTCGAAGATACATGGAGGGTCAAGCTAACTCTCGAGATTACGACCCGTTGCCGGTAACATCCGCGATGAATCTTATTTTGCAACAGAGCGCTAGTCGTGCAGGCGTGCGATACGGGAAGAATCGCTATTTCTTCCCTGGTTTGGGAACAAAACACCTGGGTCGGAGCATCGAGGCTGTTCAGGGCTTTTACTCTTCGGTTCGCCCTGCATTCAAACAACTCCTCGTTAACGTGTAAGTTTACCCCACCTTTTGAATTTCCCTCACTAATTTTGAGTCCCTAGCAATGTTTGTATGACGGCTTTTGTCAAACCAGGAAACCTGGCCGACAAGCTTTTAGAATTCCACTCTTCTAGCGGTGCGATGCCCAACCTGCCAAAAGGATTGGTCAAGAGCATCCGCATTCGCACACTACACCTAAATTATAAAAAGAAGTTATTGGCAATAGGTACCTCCAGTGCGCGCAATCAAAGGTTTGATTGTGCCGAGTTTGGTGGTATGATCTCAGTGGAGCAATATTTTTTGAAGAGTAAGCATTTCCATTCAAGCACTCAGTTGATGCATTCTCTAACGCTGTTCGCATCGTCCCAGAATACAAGAAGAGACTCCAATACGCTACAGATCTTCCGGTAGTCAACATCGGCAGCAAGGACAAGCCAAATTGGATGCCGGCAGAGTTGTGCCAAATTGAAAAGGACAATATTTACCGTGACAAACTTAATGTTACCGAGACGGCCGAAATGATTCGCCATGCCTGCAACCCGCCCCGAGTGAATGCGGAGAGTATCGTCGGTAAAGGCTTTCCCTCTCTTGCTTTCGACCCTCCCCAGTCGCCTTTGACGGGCTTTGGGATCACTATCGACAAAGACTTGCTGGTTGTTCCAGGAAGGGAACTTGACGCGCCAAGGCTTTCCTACAGGGTCGGCCAAGCGAGGGTCCAAAACGGCGGGTGGAACATTGTTGACATTAAATTTCAACGCGGGGCTACCGTAACAGGATGGTGGGTGTTGGTCGTCCGGGACAACAGCAGATCCCCAAATAGAATTCAAGGCTCGGATGACCCCAAACTCAAAGGCCTCGTTGAGGCATTTAGAGCGAAGATGGTCTCCACTGGAATGCCCGTTCCCCCTGGTCCACCAATGCTTTTACCTCCTGCGGCACTCGTCAACCCCGATAGGGATCCAAATCGCAAGCAGAGCCTGAACATCATTAGGGACATTTTGAAGTCCGAGCTACAGAAGAAAGGGGTAAAACCTAGTTTCGTTCTCGTTCTTCTCGAGAACAGAGATCATTACATTTATCCCGGAATCAAGGTGACGCAGACACAACTCTTTCGTTATCCTCTTGACTGAAACATCTCACAGCGCATTGGCGACGTTGAACTCGGCATTCAGACTGTCCACATGCAAATCGACAAAGCGATGGTAGACCCACGCAGACAAGATCAATATCTGTCGAATGTGGCGTTGAAGGTTAATACAAAGCTTGGTGGTGTCAATCATGTGGTAAATTTCGTTCGTTGCATAAAGTTGTTTCTTCTGATTTTATTTTATACAGCTTGAAGAAAGATCGATGCGCTGGCTCAAAAAGCAGAGCACAATGATGGTCGGGATCGACGTCACTCACCCCGGTTTAGGTACACAGGAAGGCACTCCGTCTATCGCTGCCGTTGTTGCCAGTGTCGATGACAGTTTTGTTCAATTCCCTGCGAGCATGAGAATTCAGAAGGCCCACCACATGAAGGAGGTATTTGGTATTATTTCACGTTCACAAATTTCATGTTTGCTCATTCATGCTCGACTATAGATGTTGGATGAACTGGACGAGATGCTAATTGAGAGGTTGAACCTCTGGGAGAAGCGAAACAAGTCCCTGCCCGAAAGGATTCTGATCTACCGAGATGGTGTTTCAGAGGTATGTTTCTCTCCTGCAATTCCCACTCAGATCACCTAACTCTTGACAAATTTATTTAGGGCCAATTCGATCAGGTCATCAAACTAGAACTCCCGCAGGTTTTGTCAGCCTTTAAAAAGCTGAGCCATGCTGCTGGACGTAAAGAGTACCGACCGAAGCTTTCAATAATCGTATGCGGGTGAGTTGACATGGTTTGTCGTTCTACTGAGATTGTGATTTTGATCATCCTTGGCAGGAAACGACATCATGCCAAATTTTGGCCCGAGAACTCCCAACACGCGGACAGAAATGGAAACACGCGTCCCGGAACGGTTGTGGATGCGGGCATTACTGGCATGTGAGTGGTCCAACTTTAGCACTTGTTTTCTCGTATTCTGATCATTATGCGGTGACAGTTTTGACTACGACTTTTACCTCCAGGCACACGCAGGGATTCAAGGGCACGTTAAAGCCACACACTACACAATCATCTACGATGAGAATAACCTTGCCGCGAATGAAATTCAACAAGGCACACACGACTCGAGCTATCTCTATGCGCGTGCAACAAGGGCGGTGAGCCTTATCCCCGCTGCTTATTACGCGGATCTGGCGTGTGAAAGGGGAAGGTGTTATCTGAATGACTTTTTGGTTGACAGTGGTAGTAGCACTGTGGGTGGAAGAGGAAGGGATAGGGATGCAGAGAGGGACAGAGTTTATGAAGCCGCCAAGAGACACTGGGGAGGAGGGGTAAGTTTCTGCATTAGTATCTGGGCTCAAATAGATATTGACGAAATGCTTCTGAATTCCAGCTTCACCCTGATGTTAGAGGCAGTATGTTTTATATCTGACGGGCAATCCTACTAACACTTCGTATTTGTACTGCGGAACAAATTTTGTTGATTAAAATAATAAACGTTATGATCCTACGAAGCCAACTTCAGTCTCCGGGTGTCATAAGCTTAAAAAAAACAGACATTATTTACTTTACCGTTAACGAGCAATGAGCATGTCTCTAGTCAATGGGGGGATTGCTTTGCCATGTAATTAATCGGCAGCCCATGGTAGGGTGAGCCTAACGGGCCGGACCTATGGACTTAAGCCGTGTCAAGCTGAATCATAAATATCTTCGTTTCTGTTCTCCAGTTCACAGAAAAATGCGTGTCGAAGACTGGTGTAAGCGTCCCACATTAGCTAGACTATCTAAGCAGTAGAAGTAGACCACCGTCTACACTCGACGAATGGCATGGCTAACGCGATCTTCGTGGTGGTTTAATTATAAAATACAACCAATCTCTAGTTATTGTTTGATGACATTCTGAGAATCTACGATTGAAACTTGAGTGGTAATCGTAAACTCCAGAACAATCGGTGTGGTATAAATAACTGGAAAGGTACCTGCTTAGAGAATCCCGGACGAGACAAGATAAGAAATGAAGAGAATGGCTCCCACACAGAACTTTGTATCCATGAAAGTAGTTCTGTGAGCTGCATTACGGCGACTTTGCCCATCGCTTCCAAAGTCCAGGGTAAGTAGTTTCCACAGCAGGTTAAATTGACGGACTCACGTAACGCCATCTACCCGAGTCTCACCATCAACGGTCTTGACTGTCAGTGTGTTGTATGTTTGAGTTCTCCTGCTAAGTTTCACCGCCGATACTTTTTGCACTTGACTAGTACCACACCCCGTCGAAGCCGCATACGTGTTGTATATTTGTGGGGGACCGCCATTGACAGAAAGTGATATATTGCCGCCTTTTGGAGAGTTGATAGTGCGAACGAACACGGTGTCGCCTAGACAATGTTAGTCAAATTTACGAGACCCAAAGGGCGCACGCACTGGTGAAATCATAGGTGAAAGTGGCATTCGGCGTGGAGCTGGTACGCACGCCGAAGTGGCTTATGGCACAGCTAGGCAAACTCGTAGAGTTAGTCGACCAGACGCCACTGGGACTGTATACGATTTGGGGATCATCACAGGAAACGGTGGTGGAAATCGTTTCGGAATCGCTTTTAGTATAACTGCGTTTCGGCGTTAGTATATTGTGCTGGCGAGGAAAGCTTGACTGTACATGAATCCATCTACTTCTCCCCATCCGGCCACTGCTCCCCCGGCGCTGCGGCCAGGCGAGCTGACCAGGGTATGCTTTCCATTAGAGAGACCAGTCGCACTCCATCGCACCGCAACCCTGGTCGATTCATTGGCCACTCGTGTTAGATTCACCAGTTGAGCTGGTCCAGAGTCCAGTGAGAGTAGTGTAGACACCCCACCCGTGATGTTTTCGAAAAGAGGCATAAAGAAGTATACACCAACACCTAATTTCCAATCCCATGAATCGTCTCGAACATTACTGAATGAAATACTGACCAGTAAAGGTAAGTGAAGCACTAGCGCCGGCCTCACTTGTGGACTGGAATGTTCCTTGGTAAGCATCGGTTATTCCAGTGCTCTTGTTCCAAGTCCCCTTGTAGGTAATGGCAGAATCTGTATCGTCGACAGTGACGTTGTGCAGAACCTGACCATGGGCGACACCGAAAGCCAAGAGGGCGCATGAGGCGAAAGTCGTGATCATTTTGACTACCTTTGAGAATCGCCTTCAAACAGATGTCTTGGTGGATTTAAATACCTCCCAAAAGGGACTTGACAAATCACGCGTTGTGTCTGCATGGGATGAAACCCAGTCATGCAACCTAGATAACGTTGTGGGCGCTGGAACCCTATTCCAAATCCTATTGTCGGACTGATTTTCATTTCACTTGTTAATGACATGACTGGTTGCAGCCGTCCTTGTCGGCTTCAGATGAAATAAATCCGACCTCGCCAGTGGATTCGTCGGGAATCATTGAGTGAAGTCACTGCTTCAAGTGGAAGTAGGTGGAAGCCTGGAAGTGCGAAGGTTGGAGGAGTGCTTGGGGTCGCTGTCACCTTGTCACACTGGCCCCTAATTATAATTCAGCCACCATCTCACACAGCTACTTAAACGTGTGCGTTTAACTTTCACGCTCGTCGCTGGCAGGTCTGAGCTTTACAATGTCAGTCTTCAAAACTCCGGGATTTATGGATGGTTGGTGTGTGGTCGCTTCAATGTGAAAATTTCTAGTAACCGTTGACACTGATCATCCGAGCTAGGCCCGGGCAATATATGATAACATGCAAATCTCTCACAGGCCCTTATGCAAATCTGGGATTTCCTTTGAACGCTTGCCCCTGTTTTTTCTTTGCGATTCATAAGCCCAATTCCAGATGGAGAACGACGAGCGTCCGATTCCCTGATGACCTGTTTCGTGAACTAACTTCATTTGAAATTTGAATATAGGACACGTGTAGTAGTCAAGTTACCCTAGACGAAATACGGACTCAGCCGGATTTATCTCGCTGGGAAATTAAAGGCTAACTGGCACCTTTTATCAGCCCAGCTGTGTATTTTTACTCTCTTTCAAGTTTCAACCATCATGTCGGCGTTATTCCGCAAACCGCAGTGGAAATTCAAGCTCTCTCCAATCTCGCAATGGAAATTCAAGGTCTTCCCCTCCAGCAAACTGGGGAAACTCTACGCTCTTTCAGCCTTTTTCACAATTCTTTCCATAACATTGACACTCGTGTTCGCAACGCGGGTTTATACGATAGAGGACGTAAGTTACGACGTCCCGCTCGAAGGGAATGCTACCACAACAAAGGTATAGCCGTTGACGATTTATATAATATTGAATGACACATCTCCCTTTTCACAGATAGTACTTGTAACGCACTACATTGATGTCGATGCCACGGCTGGGACAATGACCACCGACTGGTATCCTCTTAGTGATAGCTGCGATAGCCCAGAAGAGGTCGTGAATATCTACTTTGATCGGTAGGTTTTTTTTCCAGTGATTCAGGTGGTCAAAGTTCATGCAGTCTTTAGCAACCTCTTGATTTCCCCAACGAATGATGCCAACGATACTCCTTCCGACCGGCCGCCTGAAAAGCCAGTCTTTCAATTCAACACAAGGTCCAGGTGTCGTGCGAATATCAGGGATAGTATGGGTACCTTCAGGATCGTCGCGAAGTTGATCGGCCAAAGTACTAGAAGCAAGTGGACAGGGCCTTCATTGCAGTGGTACCCCTTTGACATGTAGGAACTTGAAATGTTGCAGACACCTCGCGCACCTCACTGACATTTCACAAAGATATTTGGCACAGTTTTCACTCTTTGCTCAGCTCAACTCCACCAAAGCTAGCGTCGGCATGATCACGAATGCACCGTTTGGCAGCCCTGTAAATTTTAAGGTGAACGTGGATCAGGATAAATCAGTGAACACCGATGAGGGTCTGTATCTGCATCTCGATATAAGGAGATCGGGTGCCGTACGGCTTCTTGTTATTCTCATTGTAATGGCAAACTGTACGTCTACCAGCTTTGTTATAAGCATCGATCATTGTCAGGCTTACGTTGCATCTGGCCAGGGCTTGCTAGTATAGCGTTCTTGTGGATAACTATTGCCTCATTGCTTTGGCCGGAAAACGTGGTGAAGGAATTGTTTGTGATTCCGATCGCATCGCTTTTTGCGTTTACATCGGTCAGATCAAATATGCCTGGAGCGCCTCCAGGATTCGGTGAGCCTTATAATCTTATATCGACTCCACTTACTTAAGGTTCTCCAATAGGTGCCTTCATGGGTGAGTCACTCGTTAAAGATAAAATGTTGCTTAGTTGTGACTAAACGTCTACAGATTTTGTTGGCATCCTTCCTAATCTCGCTTCGATGGCCATTTTCGTAAGTCTGTCATATTTTATGCTTTTTCTACCACTGAATGGTATTTGTTAGAGCGCAGTCCTGCTGTTCGTTATCCTCCTCCGTCGAACCCGAACTGGATTCCCAGGGACGGACGGTGAATCTGTTTATCCGCAGTAAGGGCTGATGTGCTTACCTTACAAATTGCACCATTTAATTCTGCCCAGTAGAGTTGAGCGCGTGGAAGGGCAGAAGCGGATGTCCAAAGCAGCACTTGACCATGAAAGCCCTCTAGTTCCTGAAAAAGAGATGTCACCCATGAGCGATACGCAGCCAGCTCTTTCAGAGGTCTCTCACGCCGCGGCGAATAACGGTGAAGATACCAAACACATATCACCCGAACGGAATGAAAAGGATAGCACGTCAGAAATTGACGACATCCTGCCAGCTCTTTCAGAGGTCGCGGCGAATAACAGTGACGATGCCAACCGCGTATCGCCCGAGAAGAACCAACAAGTATGACGAGTTCGTCAAACGTCGATGCTTTTTATTCTCGCAGGATTTGATTTCTTTTAAGTTAATTGATACCTCCTTAACTATACACCCGAACGGAGCTGTTCTTTTTTTCCAATAGGACAGTTCGAAGTTATGAAACAATTTATTATCCATCGTTTACACAGATATCAATTACAAGATATAAAAAAGAAGCGTAGGGCAAGTGACGGGTTAGACTGATAAACGTTGTGTAAATTACTTACATAAGAAACTTTGTGAGTCATGAAAAATACCA
>Ga0307517_10003379_pt1 | contig 24828 bp, 24 predicted proteins | sample 23_EM_MG_FD_194515 | JGI IMG/M metagenome (GOLD analysis project Ga0307517, IMG submission 194515) | Populus trichocarpa ectomycorrhiza microbial communities from riparian zone in the Pacific Northwest, United States - 23_EM | ecosystem: Host-associated > Plants > Roots > Unclassified | place... | reverse complement strand
GCCCGGCTTTTTTACTCGGAGAGAAAGTCAGGTTGCCCTGGATTTCGACCCTCCTCACGCGTGTCGTGCAACTCAAGTTCCGTTCCGGCGAATGGTAATCTTCTTTTTCCCTTTTAGTCTCGTCGACCGCGTTCTTCTCTTGTAGTTTTTTATGGCTCCCGTGGTGAGCACGGACTACCCAATTTTGGACGTAAATTGGCAACCGCGATCCTTTGGTCTTTTAGCCTTCCGGTGGGATCTCGTCAGCGACTACACCGCATGTCCTTCGATTCGAGGCGGCAACCTCACTACCCGAACACCGTTGTTGTCGGTACCTTGATGACCTTTTTATAAAATATTGTCATCTTCAAAGGCCCAAGCTGGGGGCCTTTGCACCGCTCGTCATGAGCTTTCTCCTTGGCCATCAACGGCCACAGTGGCTACCTGGGGGCGTCGTTTTGGTGCAAATGCAGATGGTCGTTTGGGCTTTGATTGCCCTCGATACACCGCTGATACTTGTATCGGTTTTCGACAGTGTTTCCAAAGATGATTCCTCATCCCGCATCGCGTGCATTCGTTGTCAGATTTCCGTTTATCAACAACCTTCTGATCGACGCCCTGGTGTGCTTCCGCCCACACCGTATGTCTAACCTCCCCCGTCGGTGCCACCGACCCTTCCTTTTTCACCTTTCTCTCCCCAGCGTTTTTCTTCTGGTAGGCCGCCTTTTCCGTAGCCGTGTATTGCTTATTTAAACGTTTTGCGGCGACCATCGGCTTCGAATCCTTCAATTTTCGTTTTTCCCCTGGTGTCGTGCCGGAGGGACCGCCTCCTCGAAGATCTTTTCGTTCCTTGAAATCTTCTTCCGCTCTTGTTACGGTCCTGACTGCTTCCAACCATTCCCCATCGTCGACATATTCTCTGTGTGAGAGCCGTCGCAATGCTTCAACGGGAAGTTCGTCTTCAATCATTTTTCTCCAGGCTCTCCCGGTGACTCTTGCATGGATGTAGAGCTTTTCCATCTCCATCAAGAATTTGGCGACATCACCGCGATATTTGACAGATCCCATTTCTCGTAGGGATTTTTCCGCTTCATGGGTGGGTCCAAAGCGTCGCAAGGCTTGTTCTGCAAAAACGTGCCAGAACTCGTATCCTTCTTGTCTCGTATAACCTATTTCCCCGGTCATTTGTCGTCGGTAGGTTAACGCACACGGTGCGACTTCTTTTCCATCCATTAGGGTTATGGCGTATCGGATTCGTTGTGCCTCGTCTTCCCATTGCCAACTGTTTCGACCAAAATAATCCGTGCATGTCATTAGCAACATGCGGATATCTTGGTGTTTCTCATTCCTAAACATGGCAGGGGGTTCCGCTGGGACTCGTGTCCGTTGTCCCAAGGCGTTGGCCATGACCCGTGAGAACAGGTTAATCTGTTCGTCATTTTCGGCGTCATAGTCGTTTTCTTCTGGCTGGGGTGCGGATCTCTCGTCCCGTCTTCCTTTCCTGCTCTCGTCTGGCTTCCTTCGAGATCCTTCTCCATCATCATCGGGGTCTCCTCCTTCTCCTCTGCCTGGAGCTCCTGCCGCTCCGTGTCGTGGTGGTGGTGGTGGTCTTCCTCCACCCGCCCCTGACGCCTCCGGTGTCGGATCTGACACCTTCCCCTTTCCCTTGACCTGTCCCATCAATTGTTCCACCAGAGCCTTAAGCACCGCGATCTCACTATCTTGGGCTTCTCTAGACTCCTGTTGGTTACGTAACTTGTCTCTCACCAGATTAATACTCATCTCGTGATTTGCCCGCGCCCGTTTGTGTTGTTCGTTTATCCGAACAATCTCCTGATCGAAGAGTAGGTCCCGGTGCATGGATTGTTCACCAGTTCCTTGCACTGCTTCGTGGAGATGAGAGGTGACAGCCTCATGTCTGGTTTGTCGCTCATCTGTTTCACCAAGTCGCTCGGCGACTTGAGTGGCAAAACTTTCCTGGACTTTTTGAGATTCCGAGTCCAATAGGCGGACTTGTTCGTCTACTCGCGCGAGCTCTCGACCGACTATCTGGACACCGGATTTTAACTGGTTTTTCACCGTGACCAGTTCTTGGGCCATTAACAATATGTTGGTCGGAAGGGAACTAAATGCCAGATGTTCTCTATCTTGGCTGACGGTGAGCGTTGGGTCAAATCGGCCGAGAATCTGTTCTAATCTGTGGATCCGAACGGCCATGAGGGGTTCGCCTGTGGGTTCCGGCGTTCGGCGACTTCCGGGCCGTCCTCTCTTTCCGTATTTTTCTAGAAAGCCTAAGCCAACAGGGGACCGGGCTGTCCGATCCGCCGAATGCGATCGGACCAGGTGGGTGACGGTGGTTTCCACGCTTGGAGCTTGAACGGAGAAGACCTCATCCCCTCCTTCGCTTCCTTCACCTCCTCCCGGCCGTTCTCCTCCGTGCCACTCCATGGCTTCAGGAGCTTTGGGGTCAGAAGACATTGCTTTGACTTCTATAAGGAAAACTTATCTTTTGTTTCCTCCCCAGACTGCGGGTATTTCAAACTCCGGACTTGAGCGTCTCCCGTCGCTGTAGTTCCCGACGTACCAGACCTGACAAATTTCCTCCTCTGGTTCGTAGTAACGGAACCCTTTGCCTTCCCAATGTTGGTATAAGGCTTCTAGGTCTTGGGTAGTGATGATGTTTTCTGGATTTATCCAGAATGCGTAGGTTTCGTGATAGGGTCTTTGTGTTCCTAGTTCCCTTATGAAGCTCGGGGAATACAGTTGTGCTATTGAGGTCGTCCTCAATGGTCTTGGTTCAAAAAGGATTTCGGGTTTGGGAGTGTAAATGTCTCTGCCAAACATTCGTCTCGGTAACGATGAGAAGTATCAATATACTGTTAGGTGGTAGCTTCGGCGTGAGGAATTCCGACTGCTAGGACCTTAATCGTGATTATATCAGAGAACTCGTTAAGAAGACACGAGTAATGTAGGCTAGATATAATGGTTTGCTTCGATATAGATCGTCGAAGTAATGGTAACGATATAAAAGTGTAGAATAACTTATTATATTGATAAGATCTCTTCTCTGTGCTGGTTGTTCTTAATAGCAGCGAAGATGCTTCGATATTTATATTCCGTGTCTGAGCAATCGCGGTATACATGCTATCTCTATACTAACTAAGTACCTTGCCCGCAACACTCCGAACTTCACCTGAGTGCGAACACTCGTAGACTCTGAAAACTCTCTACCACACCTTTTGCTCCCATGGTCAACTTATCGGTCTGCGCTTTCATTTATTCCTGATGGTGTGGAGACCACCTCAGGTGTCAGCTCATCCCTTTATCCGTTGACAACAATGTTTACGAATTATCTTGTCCTCGTGCTCGTCGAGGGTAGTCTAACTCGCTGGACAGAAGATGGCCATTCTTCTTTGGTTGGTTCAGTCAAGAATTCGGTATGCAACTGCATCTCGTATTCTAGTCTTCCGGCATTACACGACTTGTCCTCGGGATCGTACCTATAGGCTTTTTCCCTCGGACTCCATCTTTTTACCAACTTGTCCTCTGTGGATGCACCCGATCCACTTACTGGGCATAGTTACCTCCTTCATGCTCTACACCACTTTGTAGGTACGAGGGGACTAACTTTCGTGCAAAACGTCCCGTTACCTTCGACCATCACTTCAGACTGCCTGTCTTCAAGGGTCTGTCACTTTATGCGCCGTCGTCCGATTCACCTGCCTCCACCTGCATAAGGTGCCGGAAGGTCTCCCCTCATATATCCTGCGAACAGGATCCGGTCGGACTCACGGCCGCGACGTATACGCTGTTTTAAGAACGTGTTCCGTTGATAGTGGTCTTTGGTGTTGGGACGCAACTACCCAGGCGGCCAGTGATGACGCGCCGTCCCAACGCCGGGGCTGGAGCCGGGTGTTAGCTTTTTCCTTCGAAGTTGGCATGCGTCAAGGTAGGGTAACTTTGCCCTGTAAATCCTTACGGGGAGTCCGTGCGCCTAACACCCCTGCCTTGTTCAAAAATGACAAATATGAATATATACGCAGGGGGCTACTGACCTGCACAGATTATTTTGGCCGAAAGAGTTGGCAATGGCAAGCCGAGGCAGAAGAAATCCGATATGCCATAAGCCGAACGGAAGGGATAGAAGTCGCACCGTTTGCATTAACCAACAGGCGAGAAATGACCCCAGAGTTAGGTTACACTAGGCAAGAGGGATATGAGTTCTGGCACGTCTTTGCAGAACAAGCTCTGCGAAGGTTCGGTCCTACCCATGAAGCCGAAAAATCCCTAAGGGTAATGGGATTGGTCCATTATCGCCGTGACATGGCTAACTTCTTGCCGGACATGGAAAATCTGAACATGGATGCAAGGGTCACCGGCATATCCTGGAGGAAAATGATTGAAGACGAAATCCGGAAGATGCATTATGACGACTCTCATTAAGAGAGTTGGTCGATGATGGGGAATTGTTGCAAGCAGTCAGGACCATTACCCAGGCTGAAGAAGACTTTAAGGAACGGAAAGGTCTGGGAGGAGGCGGTCCCTCCGGGGCGACAAGGGGCAAAAAACAGAAGTTTGCGGTTTCCCAGACGTCGGTAACCGCCAAGCTTGTAAAAAAGTAGTACACATCTAAGGCAAAGGTGGACTATAAGGGGAAAAAGGCTGGGGAGAGAAGGGTAAAAAAGGAAGGGGCAGTGGCACCGGCGGAGGAGGTTATACACACGGTATGGGCAGAAGCCCACAAGGGCGTCGATCAAAAGGTTGTTGATCAACGAAAATCAGACAAGGTATGCACACAATGCAGACTAAGAAGCCACCCTTGGAAGTACGGTCAAAAGCCAGTACGGGTATCAGTGGTATATCAAGGGCCAGCAAAGTGCAAACGACAGGGATTGTTGGCACTGAGGCAATCCCCCCAGGTGGCCACTGTGGCCTTAGATGGCCAGGGAGAAAGCTCAAGACGAGTGGTACCAAGACCCCCGGCATGGGCTTTTGCGGATGACAAGATTTTGTCAAAGGTGATCCTGGTACCAACAACAACGGTGATTGGCTTGGGAGGTTGCGGCCACGAATCAAAAGACATGTGGCGTAGTTGGTAAAGGAATCACACCGGAAGGGTAAAAAAACAAAAAAGGATACTGGTTGCCATTTTACGAGCAAAAATGGGTAATCCGTGCTGACCACGGGAACCATAAAAAGCCATAGGCGAAGAAAGCGGTCGACGGGACTACAGTGAAAGAGAAGACAACTATACGTCAGAACACGACTTGAGTTGCGGTACACACGAAGGGGGGTTGAAATCCTAAGTAACCTGACTTTCTCTGCAGGTACAACAGCCGGCCAAATAGAAGCCAGGGGCGCCTCTGTGCTTTACATGTTGCATGTTTTGACGAATGGAGTCGGAGGAGGCCGCTCCAATGGAGCAGAGCCAAACACGAAGGCGAAGGTACAGAGGACTCCTCGCAGGTGACAGCCTCACATGAGGGATATGTTGACGATACAGGGCGGCACACCCTAGTCGCGAACGTGAAGGGTACCTAGTGACCCACTACTCCTGTAATATTGAAACTCCTTGGCAGGAGGTAAAGATAGCTAGTAGTGGGCTGCCCGATATTCAAAAAATAGACACTTATTGTAAAGGTGTGTCTGAGGAGGCTTTAAGAGCTGAAACTGGGCAGGCGCGGTAACAAACCACCATGTTACATGAAACCGCGGTGATGAAAAGATTTCATCAAAACCCGAGCAAAAGCTCCAAATCCATTAAAAAAGCTAAGCATTACGCCTGCCCAGAGGGGACAGCATTTATTGAAGTAAAAGGACGAATGTATCCGATAAACCTACCTTTAGATTCTGGTTCAAAGATTTTTCTCATGAACCAGGATACCACACCACGGCTTGAGATCCCGACAGGAGGTAGGGTAGCACGGTTAAAAATCACCACCTTTGATGGCGAAACCGCGTCTACTGGAGGCACATTCTATACTCACCCTATTCTATTGGAAGTCGATGCCAACGGTCCCCAGAGCATGATATCTTGTGAAATTGGGCACGCAGAAGATATGATTTAATCATACCCTTTGGGTGGTGGCTCGACAAACACCTGCTTACAAATATCTTGGACCCATGGAAATGGATCTTGGAAGAAAAAGGATGCCATGACCATATTGAAGATGAGGCAGTGGGAGATATGTTTGAGTAGGATAAAACTGTGGCTTATGACGAATAGGCACAGTATGTGGGAAGAATAGGACGCGAAGTCAAGAAGGGAATACAGCTAGAAGCCCTGCCGAAACCATACTGGCAGTATAAGCAACTTTTTGAAGTGAAAAAAGCCACGATGTTGGCACCGCAAAGGACATTCGATCACCCCATCAACCTTAAAGAATAGGCAGAACCCCCATGGGGGCCAATTTACCTGATGTTAGCATATCAGTTGGACGAGCTGAATAAAGACCTTAAGAGAATGCCAGCACTGGGCAAAATAGTGGATAGCGAATCCCCCTATGGAGCCCCGATTGTCTTCGCTCCGAACCCCGATGGAAGTCTAGGACTATGTGTAAACTATAGGAACCTGAACAAATTGACAATCCTGAATCAATACCCCCTACCACTTATGGATAAGTTCTGAGACCGTGTTGCTGGAGCCAAGGTGTTTACGAAACTCAACCTAAAAGATGGAGATCATCATATTCTCATGAGGGAAGGCGATGAACATATGACAGCTCTTCAGACAAGATACGGACATTACCAATCTCAGGTCATGCCGTTCGGACTCGTAAACGCTCCCGCAACTTTCCAGACGATGATGAATAAAATCCTAAGAGAATTCTTGGACCATGAAGTAGTCGTCTACCCACATGGTATCTTGATATACTCAGAAAATATGCCAGAACATATTAAAGAGGTCCGACAGGTCCTGGACCGACTCGAACAACATGACTTAGCACTCTCGTTGAAAAAATCCATCTTCTATCAGGAAGAAGTCGAATTTCTAGAATACATCATCAAGACAAATGGGGTCACCATGACTGATGGAAAAGTGAAAAGCGTTCAAAATTGTGCACATCCAATATCGGTTAAAGAAGTTCAGATCTTAATTGGATTCGCCAACCTTTATCGACGGTTTATCAAAGATTTCTCAAAGGTTTGCAAACCAATAACAGAGAGGTTAACAGGAAACCCAAAGGATTTTGACTGGGGAAGGGAACAGGAAGAGGCGTTCGAGGAGTTGGAGAAAAGGTTTACAATAGCACCAGTTTTATCGCATTTCTACACAGGAAGGAACACAGTGGTCGAGATAGACGCAAGGGACTTCGCGCTGGGATGCGTATTGTCTGAATACCAAGAAAGACAGCTCCACCCTCTGGCGTTCCATTCTCAGAAGCTGAACCACGCCGACAGAAATTACGAGATAGACGATAAAGAGTTGGTCGCGATACCGGAAGCGTTCAGGGAATGGAAGCGATACCTGGCAGGTGAAGAAGAGCTGGTAACGGTATACACCGACCACCAAAACCAACAGGCCTTTTTGACAAAAAAGATCTGGAACCAGCAGCGAATACAATGGGCACAGGAGTTAACAAATTATTACTTCAAAATAGTCTACTGACCAGGAAGCTGGGGTAGGAAGCCGGACGCATTAAGCAGGGGGCCGGAGTACCGTCCTGAGGAGGGAGCTCGTCACACTGTGCAGTCACTTTTGAAAACAGAAAACTTTCGAATTTCTGTAATTTATCAAAAATGAAGTGCGGAGACCACCCTTACGCCAGAACCACACGAACCTACAAGCCTCAGGATAATGAAGCTTGCAGACAAAGCTATAGTTCAGACAAAGGGATCACGGTTTGCGGCCGGTCATGCCACCTATGCCTTGCCAGACGGACTGGTAGCAGCAACAGGACAGACAATGGTGGAGACGGGTATTGCGATAGGATTGCCGGAAGGAACCTATGGCATAGCTGCAAAGGTTGTATGGCTAGCAAGATGGGAATAGCAGTGGGCGGTGGTGTAATAGATGCAGATTACATTGGAGAAATCAAGATCATACTTCGGAATCAGGGACTAGCAGACTGCTTATACAAAGTGGGAGATCTGATAGCACAACTCATAATAGAAAAATTGCTGATGCCGACGCCATTGAAGTAGACGACCTAGGAACAACCGAGAGGGGAAAATCTGGTTTCGGATCAAGTGATATAAACCCTAAACGATCCATCAAAACTAAGAAGAACGAATTACAATATGTTTCCTTCACGCAGACACAAGCCACAACGAATTCTTTAGCCCAGCTTATATCGGCTATCACCCACAGTTAACAAAAGAAAGAGCAATGTTGTCAACTGCTCACGTCAACACAACCCTGACGTGAATGATGAACAACTCATTTCTAGACAAGATAAGAGTGGCTGGCAAGGAAGAGGAGAGGTGGCAGGAGCGAGGCCGTGAACTTGTCAGATTAAGAGAAAGGGGAAAAGACACGCCTAATGAATGAACAGAAAGAAATGGATTACTATATTACCAAAATCGATTATACATCCCTGAAGACAAATTCCGACAAACAGAGATAGCCAAAGGCTGTCGCAACTCCTTGGTAGGTGGAGACTTCGGACAAGAAAAGACAATCGAAATAGTAACGAGGAGCTTTTACTGGAAACGGCTCGCAGAGTGGATCAAAGACTATGTACGATCCTGTGACGAGTGTCAACACAGTAAATCCTCCCGGCATGCAAAATATGGGCTACTCGAACCTCTGGAAGTCCCTTACGCCACCTGGAGCTCCATTTCCACAGACTTCATGAGGCAACCAGCGGAATCGGAGGGAAAAACCCGGATAATGCTAGGAGTAGACCGGTTCACAAAGATGGCCCATTTTATCAGCCTCCACAAAAATGTGTCTGCAAGGGATGTTGCAGACAGCATCCTTTGGGAAGTTTGGAAACTTCACAGATTGCTGACCAAAATCATATCAGACATGGACGCGAAGTTTTCCGACGAATTTTGGGAATCATTATGCAGGATGCTAACAGTTAAATGACGTATGTCGACCGCTTCTCACCCTCAAACTGACAGACAAACCGAGAAAACCAACCAAGTGCTAGAAGGTTACTTAGAAACCTTAGTCAACTACGATCAGAACGACTGGTACCAACTATTGCCGCCAGCAGAACATGCCTATAACAACTCAGCACCCAACGCACACAAAATGACCCCATTCTTGGCCAACTATGGCATTCATCCACAAACAGCATGGATGAACGAGAGGGAAGCTCATAACCCTGGGGCGACAATGTATGCTCACTGGATGAAGGACATACATTGACACGCGAAACAGACGCTAGAGAATGCAGGGGAATTGAGAAAGAAATATAACGACCAGAAAGTGACCAAGGAACCCAACATCGAGGTCAGCAACTTGGTAATGTTGAATGCGAAGAACATGCGTACCAAGGGGCCATCGAAGAGGTTGAGTCCGAAACTGGATGGCCCTTTCCATCTCCGAGAAAAGAAAGGAAGCCGGGCCTACGAGTTGAAACTATCGCCACAGTGGAAAATACATCACGTATTCCATGTTTCCCTGTTGGAACCCTACCTAGCCTCGAACCGAGCACATCTCGAACAACCCCCATAAGATCATGAAGAGATCGTGGGAGACCTAGAATGGGAAGTAGAAAGGATCGTCCACTGTGAGATCATTTCTTACACGCGAAAGGTTCGCGGAAGGAATAAACCGATAAAAGAGCTTCCGTACTTTGTAAAATGGAAAGGTTACTCAGCTGACGAAAATACTTGGGAACCCACCCGAGGGGATGGAAAACGCCCAGGAAGAGGTGGGGAGGTTTCATAGGGAAAACCCATATATGCGGCACCTAGGAGAGGTCAAGTAACATAGGAGAGGTTTTGCCACAGTGGACAAGTAAACGCTAGTGGTTTTTACACCCACTATGTGGAGCTCGAAAGAAATGGGAAATAAACTGTATAATAGACATAGAGTATTCGGGCCAATCACTTGGAAGAAGGAAGCTCGTGTTAGACACATGGACTCCCCGCGAGGATTGACCTGGCATAGTTGCCCTACCGTGACACGCACGAACTTCTGAGGAAACAGATAACAACCCCCTCCAGCTCCGGTGTTGGGACGGCGTATCATCACTGGCCGGCTGGGTAGTAGAGTCCCAACACCATGAATCACTGTCATCAGAACACCTCCAATAAGAGGGTATATATCGCGGCCGTCCGGCCGACAGCATCCTGCTCACAGGGTAGATGACGGGAGACTTCCAGGCACCGTATGCAAGTGTAAGCAGGTGCATCGGACAATGGCGCATAAGGTTACAGACACTTGAAGACAGCCAGTCAGAATGGTGGGTTGAAGGTAACGGGACGATTTGCAACAAAGTTAGACCGCTCGGACCTACAAAGACATGTAGAGTATGACGGAGGTAACTATGCCCAGTAAGTAGATTGGGTGCATCAACAAAGGACAGGTTGGTAAAAGATGGAGTCCGAGGGAACAAGCTCATAGGTACGATCGCAAGGACAAGTCGTGTAATGCCAGAAGACCAGAATACGGCATGCGGTTGCATGTGGAATTCTTGACACGACCAACCAAAGATGATTGGCCATCTTCTATCCAGCGAGTTACACTACCCGCGGTAAGCATGGGGGCAAGACAATTCGTAACTATCATTGTCAACAGATAAACAGATGAGCTGACACCTGATGTGGTCTCCACACCATCAGGAATAACAGAAGCGTCGACCGATAAGTTGGCCATGGGAGCAAAAGGTGTGGTATAGAGTTTTTAGGGTCTATGAGTGTTCCCACTCAGGTGAAGTTCACAGAAATACGGGTAAGATACTTGGCTAGTATAGAGATAGCATGTATACCGGGATTGCTCAGACGCGGAATATCAATACCGAAGCATCTTCGCTGCAATTTAGAGACAACAACCACGGAGAAGAGATCTTATCAATATAATAAGTCATTATTGATCGCTACCAATACTTTGACTATATATGCCAAGGTTCTTCTGTAATATATGGCCTTCATTACTCATGTCTTCTTAACGAGTTCTCCGAGATAAGACGATCTCTGTCCTAGCTGTCGGAATTCCTCACACCGAAGCTACCACGTAACAAGAATGGCCATCTTCTGTCTAGCGAATTCGACTACGTGTATCAAGCACGGGGGCAAGATAATTTGTAATCATTGCTGTCAACGAATAAACGGATGAGCAGATACCTGACATGGTCTCCACACCATCAGGAATAACCATATCCCAGACCAACAATTTGACAATAGGAGCAAGAAGGTGTGGTAGAGCGTTTTCAGGGTCTACAGGTGCTCGCACTCGGAAAGTGTTCACGCAATGATTAGCGAGATACTTAGTTAGTATAGACATAGCATGTATACCGCGATTGCTTAGACGCGGCATATAATTATCGAAGCATCCTCCCTGCTATTAGAAACAACAACCACTGAGAAGAGATCTTATCAATATAATAAGTTTTTCTACTTCATCGTTACCAATACTTTGACTATTTATACCAAAGTCCCTCAGTGTATCTATCATACATTACTCATGTCTTCTTAACGAGTTCTCCAATACCAGACGATCCAGGTCTTAGCAGGGCGAATATCTCATGCCAAAGCTACCATCTAACAGTATATTGATATTTGTCATCGTTACCAAGAGGAATGTTTGGCAGAGACACTCATACTCCCAAACTTGAAACACTCTTCGAACCAAGACCATTGAGCACTGCCTCAATAGACCAAGTCCTTCTTCCGACCATTACACTTGAAAAACGGTCAGCGCCCTGATCATAAATCTTATTTCTGCTAGATAAACCCCAAAAACACGGTCACTATTGAGGATATCACCGCACTCTACCGAGACCAGTACGGCGAAAGTATCATATACCATAGCCCCTCAGAAACGACAAACTCAATCTGGTACACGCTGTACCCAGATGCGGACAAGCGCTCGAGTCAGAACTTTGAGATACCTGAAATTTGGGGAGGAAACAAAAAGATAAGTCTCCCATACATGAAGTCATAAGAAATGACTTCTAACACCAGAGCGCCTGAGGCCATGGAGTGGCAACAGGAAGAAGGTGACAAGGTGTCCCAGACCTCGGCCCCAAGTGTTTCGCTAATCCCCACCCAGCTAGTCAACTCTTCTTCAGCCGATCAAGCACTACAATCCCTGGGACCCCCCTTGGGCTTCCTGGTAAAACATGGAAGAGGCCAAGGTCAATGTCGAAAAACACGTTAACCCACCAATTATCCCTTCATCAACTGTCAGATAGAAAGATTAGACCCAATACTAGGTCGCTTCGATCCAAAGCTCTCAGAAAGTTGAGAAGAGAAACATCTCGCTTTCAATTACCTACCAACAAATGTCCTATTAATGGCCCAGGAACTGTTAAACGTCAAAACAGAGTTGAAATTTGGGGTCCTGATTGTAGGCCGAGAGCTCGCCTGCATAGACGATCAAGTGCGAATCCTAGACTTGGAATTGCAGAAAGTCCAGGAGAGCTTCGCAGCCCAACTCGCTGGACGGGTAGGAGAGACAGATGATTGAACAGCCAGACACGAGGCTGTTACATCCCAGCTCCATGAAACAGTGCAAGGATCCGAGACACAGTCCATACATCGAGACCAACTGTTGGACCAAGAGATCGTTGGGATAAACAAGCAGCATCAACCGGTACTCGACAGTCATGAGATAATCATTAATCTGATGCGACAAGAGCTTCAACAATAGCAGCAAGCACAGAATGAGCGAGATCGTGATATCTCAGAGCTTAAAACCATGGTCGAAACATTGATGGCACAGGTGAAGGGAAAGGGAAAAGCGTCAGAACCAACGCTAGAGGCTTCATGGGCGGGTGGCGGGAACCCACCGCCACCACCAAGACAAGGGGCTGCAGAGGCACCTGGTGGAGGAGATCCGGATGATGAACCGGAAGGGTCAGGAAGGAAGCCAAACGAGAACAGAAAAAGAAGATGGAACGAGAGATGCACACCTCAGCCTGAAGCTGACTACGACGCCTATGACGATGCACCATTCGCAACCCAGTCGCGAATTATGGCCGAGGCCAGGGGACAAGAGACAAAAGTCGCGGCGGAACCCGCTGCCCTGTTCAAAAACGAAAGACATCAAGATATACACATGTGGGTGTTGATATGCATGTATCTTGTCAGCTGGAACAGTTGGCAGTGGGAAGGCGAGACGCAACAAATCCGATAGGCAATAAGCCCAATGGAGGGCAAGGAACTTGCACCGTTTGCGCTAACCTACCGGCGAAGAATGACCCGACAATTAGGTTACACCAAGCAAGCAGCTTATGAGTTCTCGTATGTCTTGGGAGAACCAGCACTGCGACGCTTCGGCCCTACCCACGAAGTGGAAAGACCTGTACGAGAAATGGGATCTGTGAAATACCACGGTGACATCGCTAAGCTCTTGCTAGAGATGGCCAATCTAATCATCCATTCAAGAGTCACTGGGATAGCCTGGACAATGATGATTGAAGACGAAGTTCCCGAGGATGCATTGCGATGACCTTCATTAAGAGAGTATGTTGACGATGGGGAATGGTTTGAAGCAGTCAGGACTGTTACCCGACAGGAAGAAGACTTCAAGGAAGGCACTAGCCTTCAAGGAGGCTATCCCTTCAGCATGACAAGGGGTGAGAAAAGGAAATTCAAGGATTCAAAGCTAGCGGTGACAGCAAAGAAATTAAAGAAGCCATCCTCGGCTAAAGAAAAGGCTGACGATAAGGCCAAGAAGGCTGGGGAGAGAAAGGTGAACAAGGGAGGGTCAGTGTCACCGACGAGGGAGGTTAAACACACTGTGTGGGCAGAAGCCCACGTGGGCGTCGACAAATGAAAGAAGGACAACCAATGAACGCGGTGCAGGATGAACAACCACACTTGGAAGTTCTGTCAAAAGCTGTTACAAATATCAGCTATATACTGAGGGCCAGCCAAGCCCAAACGACAGGCCTCATCCACACGAAAGCGATGCCACCAGGTAGCCACTGTGGCCAGAGATGGCCAGGGAGATTGCTCAAGACGAGTGGCGCAAAGGACAGCAGCTTGGGCTTTTGAGGATGAAGATAGTTTGTAAAATGTCATCTAGGGACCAACAACGACAGTGATTGTGTAGTGAGGTTGCCGCATCGAAACAAAAGACCAGCGGCGTAGTCGGTGATTGTATCCCACAGGACAGCCAAAAAAACCAAAAGGTATACCGGGTACCATTTTAAACTAAAATGATGGGTAGTCCGTGTTAACCACAGGAATCTTAAAATGTCATAAGCGAAGGAAGCGGTCAAAGGGACTAGATAGAAACTGAAGACAACTATACGTCAAAACAAAGCTTGAGTTGCCGGACACGCGAAGCGCCGTCAAAATCCAGGGTAAGCTGACTTTCCTCCCAGGTACAACAGCGGAGCAAACAGGAGCCAGGGGCACCTCTATGCTGCACAAGGTTGATGTTGTGAGGAATGGGGTCAGAGAAGGCCACTCCAGGGGAGCAGACCCAAACCCAAGGCGAAGGTATCCTGAATTCCTTGCAGGGGACAGCCTCCTGGAGGGATAAGTTAACGATCAAGGGCGGCGCACCCAAGTCGCAAACTCGAGTTCTACTCTAGTGAACCACGCTTGTAATATGGGAACTCCTCAGCAGGAGGTAAAGACCGCTGGTAGTGGGGTGCACAATATTCAAAAATTACTTACTCATTGCAAAAGATTGTCTGACGAGGCTTCAAGAGCCGAAACTGAACAGGCCTGGTAACAAACTACCACTTCAAATAAAGCCACAACAATGAAAAATTTCTAGAAAGATTCGAGCGAAAGCTCATGACCTATGAAAAAACGTAAACATTATGTCTGCCCTGAAGGAAAGGCATTTATTGAGATCATGGGACGAAAACACGCGACAAACGGCCTTCTAGACTCTCGTTCAAACATTGTTCTTATGAACCAGCACACCGCATAATGGCTAGAAATTCTGACCAAAGTGAGGGAATCAGGGTTAAAAATAACTACCTTCGATGGCGAAACAGTACCTGCAGCAGGAATGTTCTACACTCAGTCTATTCGGGAGGAGATAGGTTCCAACAGTCACTGAAGCATGCTAACTTGCGAGATTGCCAACACAGGAAAATATGATCTCATCATACCCTTCGGGTGGTGGCACAATGAACATCTCCTAGAAAATATAGCAAACCCAAAGAAATGGGTTTTGAAGATATAAAATACCAGGCTCGTGTGGAAGATGAAGCAGTGGCTGATCTATTTGAGTGGGATGAAACTGTTGCTTACGAGGAGGAAGCACAGTATGTAGGAAGGATTGGACGGAAGGAAGAAGGAGGGGTACAGTTGGAGGCCATGCCAAAACCATACTGGGAGAATAAGGAGCTTTTGGAAGAGAAAAATGCAGGGATGTTGGCACCTCGAAGGACGTTCAACCACACCATCAATCTGAAAGTAGGGCCCAATTTACCCTATGCCGGCACACAAGCTAACTCGGTTGGCAAAATACAAAAACCAAAAACTGGCACGGGGAAAAATCGCAGATAGTGAATCCCCATATTGTTAGGTAGTAGCTTCGGGGTGAGGTATTCCGACAGCGGGGACCGGAATCGCGCTTATATCGGAGAACTAGTTAAGAAGACACAAGTAATGTAGGCTAGATAGAATGGTATACTTCAAGATAGATAGTCAAAGTATTGGCAACGATAAAGTAGAAACTTATTATATTGATAAGATGTCTTCTCCGTGCTTGTTGGGTCTAATTGCAGCCAAGATGCTTCGATATTTATATTCCGCGTCTGAGCAATCGCAGTATACATACTAACTCTATACTAACTAAGTATCTTCCCCACAACTCTGCAAACTTCGCCTGAGTGCGAACACTCGTAGACGCTGAAAACTCTCTACCACACTTTTTGCTCCCATGGCCAACTTATCGGTCTGCCCTTGTGTTATCCCTGATGGTGTGGAGACCACGTCAAGTGTCAGCTCATCCGTTTATCCGTTGGCAACAATGGGTACGAATTATCTTGCCCTTGTGCTTGTCATGGATAGTCTAACTCGCCGGACAGAAGATGTTCTTTCTTCCTTGGTTGGTTCGGTCGAGAATTCGATATGCAACTGCATATCGTATTCTGGTGTTCCGGTATTACACGACTTGTCCTCGGGATTGTACCTATAGGATTTTTCCCTCGGGCTCCATCTTTTACCAACTTGTCCTTTGTGGATGCACCCGATCCACTAACTGGGCATAGTTACCTCCTTCATACTCTACAAGACTTTGTAGGTACGACGGGACTAACTTTCGTGCGAAACGTCCCGGTACATTCGACCCACTCTTCCGACTGTCTGTCTTCAAGCGTCTATAACCTTATGCACCATCGTCCGATTCGCCTGCTTCCACTTGCATAAGGTGCCCGAAGCTCTCCCGCCATATATCCTGCGAACAGGATCCGGTTGGCGGGCCGGCCGCGACTCATACGGTGTTATAAGATATGTTCAATTGCTAGTTGTCTTTGGTGTTGGGATGCGACTGCCAAGGCGGCCAGTGATGACGCGCCGTCCCAACCCCGAGGCTCGACGGGGGTGTTATCTTTTTCCTTCAAAGTTCGTGTGCGTAAAGGTAGGGTAACTTTGCCCTGTAAATCCTTACAGGGTGTCCGTGCGCCTAACACGAGCTCCCCTCTGTGAAGTGTTCGTCCCGAATACTCTATGTTTATTATACAATCTTTTCTTCCATCTCGAGCTCTACATAGTAGGGGTAAAAACCCCCGGCGTTTACCATCTTTCTCGTCCGCTCCACCTCCAGCGATTGAAATCTCAACACCATGAGAAATCATCGTGAGAGTGTCCTCCGCCTCTGATCTTCCCCGTCCAGGGCGTTTGCTCGGGGGTTTATCACGCCTTCATCTCTTTCCTCTTTCTGGGGCCTCTGGCCTCCCCTCCCGGGGGTTAAGGATTCCTTCCTGGTTCCGTTCGTCTTCGTTCGCGTTGATGTTCCTACCCTTTACCCCGCACTTCGCGACGCGTCTCGCTTAGCGATTTGCACGGTTGGCAACCCTCCTTTCCTCGTCAACACGCGGTCGCAGTCTCGGGCTATCGGTGAAGTAGTTGCCCTGGTGGCCCTGCTCTCTGGTACTGCACTCTCTCCTGAGTTGCTCGGTCGGTACGGTCGGCGTTCGAAAAACCGTGACCCTGCTTCGGTCTTCCGCGTTCGTACTTCTTGGTTTTTGGCGAGCCTTCCCTCTCCCGCTTCCCACGCGTCAGATCCGCTTGCACCGTACTGCTGCGCCCTCTTTAGCTGGCACCTTATCTGCCCCCCCGGCTGGCACCCTACTGCCCCTCACGATAGCTGGCACCTCCACTGCTGGGTGGCTCCCCTCGCCGGGTGACTCCCCTCGTCCTCCTCCCGCTCCCGCGACTCTACTCTACGGTCGCAAACCTCGCGTTAGGTTACGCTGTGTCATGGTATAGCACTACCTCCGTGGCCTATGCTAAAGTCCGAAGCGGTGCCGCCCCCTGGCTTTAGCCTTGTTGGGATATAGCCTGCCCCTGTTGCCTTTTGGTCTGGGGTTCGATTTACGTTTCGTTTAAGGTTGAGCAATAGTAGTTTTATCTTCCCCTTTTTTGTCGGCACCTGTGCCGTGAAGAATTCTTTCTTTTGTTGTGGGGGGCCCGCCGAAGGGTTTGTGTCTTTCCCTGGTTTCTTTCCTATACTTGTCTTTCCTTACGTGTCTGGAGGAAGGTATTGCTTCGTCTTGCTTTCGTCTTAGGTGCTACGAGGGGGGAGGATGGGCTCTGGGTTGGAGGGGCTTGATTTTTCCCATGAGGGGTGAAGCGGGTCGTTGGTTTGCTTAAGGGTTTTGTTCACGCCATAGCTAGCGCTCCACGCGAGTTCTTGTACCTTAGTTATCTAGAAATCAACGAACATATGATATAAAAAAAAAAAAAAAAAAAAAACCCCGGCGTTTACTGGTCCACCGATGGGAAACCTTTCTTATGTCACTGGACCTCTCTCAGGCCGGGCATTACCGCGTGGTCTCAATGAAACCTTTCCACCTCCTCCTGCGCATTCTTCATACCTTCGGGTGGTTCACAAGTATTCTCATCCTCTGCCCAGCCTTTCCATTGCACAAAATACCGAAGCTCTTTCATCAGCTTATTCCTTCCTTGAACCTTTCGCGTGTAGGAAATAATCTCGCTCTTGATGATCCTCTCTACCTCCCACTCTAAATCTCCCTCAATGTCTTCGGGATCTCAAGGTGGCTGTTTGCGATTGGGTCGCTTCGAGGCTCGGTAGGGTTCTACCAGCGATACGTGAAACACAGGATGAATTTTCCACCGTGGCGATATTTCCAACTTGTATGCCCGACTTCCTTTCTTCTCTAGCACTTTGAACGGGCCATACAGTTTCAGAGTCAGCTTCTTCAACCGTCATTTGATTCGTATATTCTTCGCATTCAACATTACCAAGTCGCCCACCTCGATGTTGGGTTGTTCCGTCGCTTTTCGGTCGCAATATTTCTTCATTGATTCCCATGTATTTTCAAGGGTTTGTCTCGCCTGTCGATGGATGTCCTGAATCCAGTGAGGATACATTGTCGCCCCAGGGTTATGAACTTCTCTCTCCTTTATCCACTACGTTTGTGGGTGAAAGCCGTAGTTGGCGAAGAATTGGGTCATCTTGTTTGCGTTTGTTGCCGAGTTATTGTAGGCATGTTCGGCTAACGGCAACAGCTGGTACCAGTCGTTCTGATCGTAGTTGACAAATGTTCTTAAGTAACCTTCCAGTACCTGGTTGATTCTTCCCATTTGTCCCTCAGTCTGTGGGTGATACGCCGTTGACATGCGTTGTTTAACTCCTAACATTATGCCCAATGATTCTCAGAACTCGCCGGCAAGCTTCGCGTCCATGTCCGATATGATCTCAGTCCGCAATCTATAAAGTTTTCAAACTTCCCGAAGAAAGGTGTCCGCAACGTCTTTTGCGGTCGCATTTTCGTGGAAGCCGATAAAGTGGGCCATCTATGTGAACCGGTCTACAACCACTATTATCTGCGTCTTACCCTAAGATTCTAGTAACTGCGTGATGAAGTGCGTTGATATGGAAGACCAGGCGACATAGGGTACTTCTACAAGTTGAAGTAACCAGTACTTAGCATGCCGTGGGGATTTACTGTGTTGACATTCGTCGCTGGATCGTACATAGTCTCTGATCCATTCTGCGAGTCCTTTGCAGTAGAAATCCCTTGTTATTATCTCAATCGTCTTTACGTGTCCAAAGTGCCCCACTACTATCGAGTCGTGACAGCCTTGGGCTATCTCGGTCTAGAGAGATTCGTCTTCCGGGAAGTATCATCGATTTTTGTAATATAGTAACCTGTCCTTTTCTATCCATTCTTCCGGCATCTTCTTCCCACTTTCCCTTAATCTTACCAGTTCACAGCCTGGTTCCTGCCACTTCTCATCCTCTTTGCCAGTCCCTCTAATCTTGTCTAGAAATCAATCATTCATCGCCTGCGTCAGGGCTGCATTGACGTGGGCGCTTGATAATATTTCTCTTTCTTTCATCAACCGAGGGTGGTAGCGCATATCAGCTACGCTAAAGAATTCGTTTTCGCTTGTGTCCTCGTGAAGGAAACATATTTTTCCTTCTTCTTCTTTAGCCGTGATGGATCACTTAGGGTTTAGATCGCTTGACCCAAAACCCATTTTTCCTCGCTCGGTTACTCCTAGATCATCTACTTCAATGGCTTCGGCATTTGCAATTTTCTCTATTATGAGTTGCGCTATCCGATCTCCTGCCTTAAACATGCAGTGCGCGTTGCCATGATTCCGAAGTATGACCTTAACTTGTCCGGTGTAATCCGCATCTATTACACCACCGCCCACTACGATTCCCATCTTACTAGCGATACCACTTCTTGCAGCTAGCCTTCCATAGGTTCCTTCCGGCAATCCTATCGCAATACCTGTTGCCACCATTTTCGGTGCATTTGCGGGTACCAGTCCGTCCATTAGAGTATAGCTGTCATGACCCGCCGCAAACCGTGATCCCTTAGTTGGACTTATTCTCTTGCCCGAGAGTTTCATTATTGTCAGCCTTGTCGATTCTCCTCTTTCCGGCATGAGGGCCGTCTCCGTCCTCCGTTTTTGATAAATTATCAAAATTTGAAAATCTTCGTTTTTCAAAATTGACTGTTCGAGCTCCCTTCTCAGGACGGTACTCCAGCCGTCTACTTAACACATCGTGTTTGCCGCCTCTACTTCCCGGTCGATACACTATTTTGAAGTTGTAGTTTGTCAACTCCGGTGCCCACCGAATTTGCCGCTGGTGCCAGACCTTTTTGGTCAAAAGGGACTGTAGGTTTTGGTGGTCCGTGTATACCGTCAAGGGCTCTTCTTCACCCCAGAGGTATCTTTTCCATTCTTTGAACGCCTCCATTATTGCGAGTAATTCTTTGTCATGTATTTCGTAATTTCTTTCAGCGCTGTTTAGTTTTCGGAAATGGAAAGCTACTGGGTGAAGCCGTCTCCCCTGGTACTGCCATAGTACGCATCCAAGCGCAAAGTCACTTGCGTCCGTCTCAACCACCGTCTTCCTCACTGGGTAAAATGCGATAAAATTGGTCCCGTTGTAAACCTCTTTTTTAACTCCTCAAATGCATCCTCCTGCTCTGTTCCCCAGTTAAAATCCTTTGAGTTTCCTTTCAATGTTTCGGTTATTGGTTTGCAAACTTTGAAAAAATCTTTGATGAATCGTCGATAGAAGTTTGTGAATCCAATGAAGATTTGGACTTCTTTAACCGATCTCGGATGTGCCCAATTTTGAACGTCTTTCACTTTTCTAACACTCATGGTAACTACGCTTGTCTTGACAATGTATCCTAAGAATTCGACCTCATCTTGGTGGAGCACTGACTTCTTCAATGAGACAGCTAGGTCGTGCTGTTCGAGTCGGTCAAGGACTTTTTGGACTAGTTTGATGTGGTCGTCCATATTTTTGGAGTATATTAGGATATCCTCTAGGTCGACGACTACTCCATGGTCCAAGAATTCCCTTAGGATTTTGTTCATCATTGTCTGAAACATTGCGGGAACGTTAACGAGCCCGAAAGGCATGACCTGGTATTCGTACTGTCTGTATCGTGTCCGAAAGGCTGTTTTGTGTTCGTCGCCCTTTCTTATTCGAATAAGATGATATCTATCTTTCAGGTCAAGCTTCGTAAACACCTTTGCTCCAGCGATGCGGTCTCGGAGTGTATCCATGAGCGGTAGGGGGTATTTATTTAGGATAGTCAATTTGTTGAGGTTCCTGTAGTCTACGCATAGTCATAGACTCCAATCTGGTTTTGGAACGAAAAGTATTGGGGCACCATAAGGGGATTCGCTGTCCGCTAATTTTCCCTCTGCCATCATTGTCTTGAGGTATTTATCTAGTTAGTTCAACTGGTGTGGCGACATCAGGTAAATCGGACCCCAAGAGTGTTCTGCTCCTTCTTTAAGGTTGATGGCGTGGTTGAAGGTTCTTCGAGCTGCCAACATCTTAGCTTTTTTCTCTTCAAAAAGCTCCTTATAGTGCCAATATGGTTTTGGCAGTGTTTCTAACTGTACTCCCCCTTCCTCTTCTCGTTCGATCCTTCCTACATACTGTGCTTCTTCGTCGTAAGCCACAGTTTCATCGCACTCGAACATATCCGCCACTGCGTCATCTTCTATATGAGAATGCCACCTTAGTTCTTCGAAAACCCATGTTTTTGGGTCCGAGATATTTTTAAGGGGGTGTTCATTGTGCCACCACCTAAAGGGGATGATTAAATCATATCTTCCTGCCTTTGCGATTTCGCAGGATATCATGCTTCGGTGACTGTTGTCCCAGATTTCTAACAGAATACGATCGGTATAGAATGTTCCTCCGGTAGGCGCGGTTTCCGCATCGAAGGTTGTGATTTTTAATGGTGAATCCCTAGCTTCTGTCGGGATTTCGGGCCGTTGTGCGGTGTTCTGTTTCATGAGAAAGATGTTTGAACCAGAATCTAAGAGGACATTTATGGCGTATTTTCGTCCTTTTACTTCAATAAATGCCTTCCCCTCACGGCAATCATAATGCTTAGGTTATTTAATGGGTCTTGTGCTTTTGCTCAGGTTTTGGCAAAATATTTTCATCGCTGCGGTTATATATAGCGTGGGGGTTTGTTACCGCGCCTGCTCAGTTTCGGCTCCTAAAGCCTCCTCAGACAAACTTTTGCAATAAGCGTCTAGTTTTTGAATATCGGGCAGCCCACTACTAGCGGTCTTTACCTCCTGCCAAGGTGTTCCCATATTACAGGAGTGGTGGTTCACTAGGGTACCCCTCGAGTTCGCGACAATGGTGCGCAGCCCTTTATCGTGGACTTATCCCTCATGTGAGGCTGTCCCCTACGTGGAGTCCACCGTACCTTTGCCTTCGAGGTTTGTCACACTTCCGAGACCGCCTACGATACCGTTCGTCGAGCATGACCCTTGTGCACAATTGAGGCACCCCCGGCTTCTATTTGCCCGCCTGTTTTACCCGGAGAGGAAGTCAGGTTACTCACGATTTCGACCCTCCATCGCGTGTTGTGCAACTCAAGCCCTGTTCTGACGAATGCTTGTCTTCTCTTTCCCGTTTATTCTCATCCACCGCTTTATTCACTTGTGACTTTTTATGGCTCCCGTGGTGAGCACGGACTACGCATTTTTGGACGTAATATCGCAACCGGTATCCTTTTCTCTTTTAGCCTTCCGGTGGGATATCGTCACCGACTCCGCCGCAGGTCTTTCGATTCGGGGCGGCAACCTCACTACCCGATCACCGTGGTTGTCGGTACCTGGATGACCTTTTATAAAATGTCGTCATCTTCATAGGCCCCAGCTGGCGGCCTTTGCACCACGCACTTCGAGCTTTCTCCCTTGCCATCAACGGCAACAGTGGCGACCTGGGGGTGTCGGTTTGGCGCAAATGCGGACTGTCCTTTGGGCTTTGATTGCCCTCGATATACAGCCGATACCTGTATTGGCTTTCGACAGTATTTCCAAGTGTGGTTTCTCATCCCGCATCACCTGCATTCGTTGTCAGTTTTTCATCTTTGCACAACCTTCTGATCGATGCCCTTGTGAGCTTCTGCCCACACCTTGTGTCTAACCTCCCCCTCCGGTGCCAGCGACCCTTGCCTTTTTACCTTTCTTTCCCCCGCCTTCTTCTTCTGATAGTCCGCCTTTTCTTTAGCCGTGTAGTGCCTGGTGACACGCTTCGTGGCGACCGTCGGCTTCGAATCCTCAAATTGCCTTTTCTCGCCCCTTGTCGTACCGGAGGGACTGCCCCCTCATAAATCTTTTCTTACCTTGAAATCTTCTTCTGCTCATGTTACGGTCCTGACTGCTTCCAACCATTCCCCATCATCCACATATTCTCTATGTGAGAGCTGTGGCAATGCTTCTACGGGAATTTCGTCTTCAATCATTTTTCTCCAAGCTATCCTGGTGACTCTTGCATGGATATCGAGTTTTTCCATGTCCATCAAGAATTTCGCGACATGACTGCGATATTTGACCCATCCCATTTCTCTTAGGGATTTTTCCGCTTCATGGGTGGATCTGAAGCGCCGCAGGGCTTCTTCTGCAAAGATGTGCCAGAACTCGTATCCCTCTTGTCTCGTATAACCTATCTCTCCGGTCATTTGTCGTCGGTAGGTCTACGCAAACAGTGCGACTTCTTTTCCGTCCATTCGGCTTATGGCGTATCGGATTCGTTGGGCCTCATTGTCCCATTGCCAACTGTTTCGACCAAAATAATCCATACATGTTAATAGCCACATACGTATATCTTGGTGTTTCTCGTTTCTAAACATGGCAGGGTGTTCCGCTGGGAGTCTCGTCTGTTGTCCCAAGGAGTTGGCCATGACTCGTGAGAAGAGGTTGAACTGTTAGTCATTCTCGGCGTCATAGTCATCTTTTTCTGGCTGGAGTGCAAGTCTCTCACTCCGTCTTCCTCTCCTACTCTCATCTGGCTTCCTGCCAGATCCTTCTCCATCGTCATCTGGGTCTTACTCCCCCTCTATCGCCAGTAGCTCGTGCCGCTCCGTGTCGTTGTGGTGGTGGTCTTCCTCCACCTGCCCCTGAAGGCTCTGGTGTCAGATCTGACACCTTGCCTTTTCCTTTAACCTGCCCCATCAAGGCCTGCACCATTGCTTTTTGCTCGGAGATCTCACTATCTCCTGCCTGCTCTGCCAGCTGGTGCTCTAACATCTCTTTCTTTATGAGGTTAAGACTTATATCATGATTTTCTAGCTCCCGCTTGTGCTGCTCATTCAGCCAAACGAGTTCCTGGTTTAGGCGTAAGTCTACATGTATTGACTGAGCCTCCGTTCCTTGTACCGTTTCGTGAAGCTGGGATGTGACCGGCTCAGCCCTGGCTTGTCTGTCATCGGTTTCTCCCACATCAGCAAAAACGGATCTTGCGTCTGATCCGCCGGCGTTGCGTCCTGACGCAAGCGCCGGATATTCTGCGTCCCATGCGTCCTGTGCGTCCTGACTTGCGTCGCAACGTTCCTTACGTCCTGACGCAACGTCGCAACGTTTCTTACGTCCTGACGCAACGTGGCGTTCTCCCGACGTCCAGACTACCCCAGATTCTCCCTCTCGTCGCCTCTTCCTCGTGATCGTGCTCGCTCCGCTTCGCTTCTTCTCTGCGTCCTGACGTATCCCGCCCCTCATCCCCGCTCGAGTACTCTCAACCTGAATTAATTCGCTGCTTCCTCAGACGTCGGTCTGCTGGCGTCTGGG
>Ga0307517_10003378_pt1 | contig 24832 bp, 22 predicted proteins | sample 23_EM_MG_FD_194515 | JGI IMG/M metagenome (GOLD analysis project Ga0307517, IMG submission 194515) | Populus trichocarpa ectomycorrhiza microbial communities from riparian zone in the Pacific Northwest, United States - 23_EM | ecosystem: Host-associated > Plants > Roots > Unclassified | place... | reverse complement strand
CACTTCGGAACGAGCTCCAGAGCTTTAGACAATGGACTTCGTCAATAACGATCGCGATCAGCTGGGACGAGAATGTTGTCTTCCTCAGAAGCCATTGAAAGCTTCCGCCCTCCTTCATAAGTTGTTCCGGGCTCGTGATCACAACGCGGTAAGCGCCGTTCCCGATATCCTGCCAGTTGTCAGTGCGTGCACCACTCAGTGGTAGATATGAAAATTGTAACTTCGAAAACGTTCGAGCAGCTAGCAAGTGTGTCCGCATCAACGTTTATTGCTTTGATCCCGGCCTCCGCAAGATTTTCCACATGTTGGTCACCAAGCAAAGTCAGAGGAGTGACGACAATCAAGATACCAGAAGTCCGAGCGAGCAGCGGGATCCAGAAACCCAAGGTTTTCCCCATACCGCAACCAGCTTGAAGCAAAACATGACTCTTCCCCTTGAGAACAGCCTGAGCAAACTCCAGCTGAAAGTTACATGCGTTCCGGTGGAATGTTGAGAGTGTCAACTCGCGGAGGACAGCGAGCGACGGAACGGGGGGGTCGTCCGCGATCCGCGACGGATCGGGCATGCAGCGGGAGTGGAAATAGTTTTGACGGAACTACCCGAGGCCCTAATCTAATTTCAAGGGGCGGAGACTCAAACCTACCGCCCGAATCGAGCGACGGGATGTTTGTTTACATATGTTTGAAGCCAGTCGCTCATGAGGCATACCAAAGAGACGAAGGTGATATAAAAGGAAAGATTCTCGGTCCGGTTAATACTTAATACCCGGTTGCCTCATCGAGCGGCTGGGAAGGAGTCTGGGCGGCATCCCCCAAGCCGAATCGCATTAACAGCATCGAAGCATCTGTGCTTTCTCACGTGAACCTCACGTGCCCAACGTCGATTCGACGAGGTTGAATTCAGCCTATAGATTCTAATAATAGAATTGAGCCTGGCTCGGGACTTCGACGCGGATCTCCATCCCGAACATCACCTCCAATAATACACGTTCGGACTACTACCCACCACAGACAATCGGGTGAGAGCTCATGCGTCCGTAGAGGGTGCACTGTCAGTACGGACACATTCGATCGAGATGAGTTCCAGAACATGCTTTCGGAAAGCAATCCTGGGTAGAAGGAGCTCGTGGATGAACCCCAAAGGATAGGACATAAACCTAGAACGAACCGCGATGGTGATGTAGATGTGTGAGTTGTTGGGAGTGGATTACCGATGGCTGATGGCTGATAGGTTGTGCTCGAAGGGGTCGTGTACGACGAATTTGTTGTTCCTAACTGTCGAGGATGTCTGGCAGAGGAGAAAATTAACTCTGTTTTTCCTGATGCTATCCAACGTTAGGTTTCCCCAGTGTAGGCACTCATTCGTCCATATCCCAAGTCTTCCATCCCCAGGCCCCGTCCTCCTTACGACCAGTCACCTTCATCATCCCTTTCGTCATGTTTGCAAAAGCCACCATCTTCTTCATTGCCCTCATCGCCGTTGTGAACGCCACCCCTCAGCTGGCCCCAGGCAGTAGGTCCCATTCGCTTTTGATCACTTTCTCCCGCTTACCTCGATTTACAGCTGCCAACCTGAGGGCCTGCCGGTGTTCAGGTGGCTCTTACCGTAGATACGGTTTGAGCTCCACCCCCTCCATTTTCGGCAAGGTACCAAAGAAGCCTTAAACGTACGGTGAATGACGAGTGATGTCTCGTTCACTGTGTATCAAACCTCCCGTTTTGTACGTCAGTAAATGGAAAGAGATGTGTTGGTGACGCGGCCAGTTACGATTGGTCTGATCAAGTGGTTATCTCACTACCCAAACGCAACCTCACCGCTTTGAATGAGCGATCGGCACCAGGCAACGCGTTCTCGTCCAGCCCCAGCGTCCACCTCCCATTCCCCAATGGGTTTGGAAACCTCGAGAGCTAAATGCTCTGGTTCTGCGAAGACCGAGACAACCGTCATTCCCATAATCTCCAGAATTCCACAAGAGATCTTCAACGAGGTTCCGGCTAATGTTACCGATGTTCGGTTCGAACCCGTCGAACCCAGGTTCGAACCTGAACCGCACCTGTTTGAACCGTTACTTGCGGTGCGGTTCAGACGGGTTCGGATGGGTTCGGTTTCGGGTTCACCCCCAGGCATCTCGCAGTGCACGCGTGCGAACGCGTTCGAACCCGTCGAACCCGTCGAACCCGTCAGAGTTCACTCGGGTTCGGTCGGGGCTCCATTATACATAGCCACATGGCTAATAGACTACATATTTAATTATATACACTGTACCACACTGCAGCGGCCATCTGGGTGGTTGCCCAGTGCTCCATGCCACCTACAATCGTATGCATGTCCATAAACGGGAGCCGTACCTTGAACGGGTGAACTCCGAGAACCAATGAAATTGACCGACCCTCCACTGGGTCTTCGCTGTAAACACACAAGTGATGTTAGCGGCCCGTGTAGTGTGCGACGCGTGGAAGGGTCCTGACCCTCGTGCAGAATTGAAACAGTGTGTTACCCGATCCTCGCTCAGGTCGTGTGGAACTACAGCATCTCCCCAGGCCCATTCAGACATCCTATGTCCAGGGTCAGTATCTCGCGTGACTTCAGGGAAGGGCACTTTCCTTAATGCCGGCCTGGACAATGGTGGTATGTCGTAGGAGGTTTTTTGGGTACAATTTGTGTACATTACAAGGGTACCCGCCATATCAAGAAGGTTCAGTGCCGGTGTTTTGTGTTGCTTCGACAAAGGCCTCCGCACGCTACTGCTAAGTAAAAAGTGCACTTGTCTATATTTAGAAACATGGTGAGGTTCAGGTTCGAACGCGGTTCGAACACGAACCTAACCTGAACTACCCGAACCCAACCTGAACCCAGGTTAGGTTTCGCGTTCGGGCGAGTGGGAATTTGAGGTGAGGTTCGGGTTTGGGTTCGCCCGATTTCCCTCGAACCGAACCCGAGCCGAACATCGGTAACATTAGGTTCCGGATCGCCTCATCGCTAGTTCGGGCTTGAAATCCCCTTGGGCATGTTCACTCGTATCCAAATCATGGGTTCCATCATGTCGACGACGCCTCTTCCACACCATCTTCTTCACCCGGAAAATGGCTAAATGACTCAAGACGTTCCCCGTACCTGAGGAGAGTCCCGCCAACCATGTTCGGTGCTTAACCCTCTCGGTTGGAGAGAGTTACAGTGCTCCTGAGAGGTTTTTCGAATATACCCTGTGGTTCACAAACGGGAAGCAGGCTCTGCAGGGGCTTGGAATGTTTCCGCGTGGGGGAATGCCTTCATCTGCGAGATTGCCTCAGTCCGTGACTTCATTGACCATCGTGACAGATGTCGCCGTCATAGATCCGGGACGTCACAGTACAGCTGCCGAACATGGACGACTTATCGCTCACGAAAACCACTCACACGGTGCTTGGGAACGCGTTACGGGGGGGTAGGGACGGTCCTGAGGGGGAGGTTTGGTGGGAAATTGCAACCCTCCTGCGAGGGCGCTGACACGGATGTCGTGGACATGCTGTTGGAAATCCCAACTGGATTACACTTTACTGAGGTGCAAATTGACGTCACATTCGAGCGTCTCCTCTCGATTGTGAGGCTCGCAGAAGCGTGTAGCGAGACCCTCACCAAGCTGTCATACAATGTCTTCGTCTACGATAAATCCCATCTCTTCTCCTGGTACAGACATAAGAAATTGTTTTTTTAGCTAGTCCCGACCCACAGCACTCCGAGTTGTCTAACACTGCTCCACCGTCCCCAGAGTACCCAGTCATAATTTAATCGATAATCCATTTATCTTGAGCGGTATATGGAGTACGAGTTGGTACTAAGTTCCAGTAATTTCCACCACCAGTGCCACGCTCAAAAACTCGCTGGGGCTTCGTAAGTGTGCCACACGAGTGGCCACAAACGCAAGTTCGTTCTTTACCATTCAGCTTTTTAGCCGATGCGGACAACTTTGTATAGAACATCTCTACATCACGTGAACCCCCTCTTTGGCTGAGGGATCTGTGAATATCTTCATATCTGTACGGCGGCATCTCCAAAGCCGAATCGCATTCACAGCATTAGAACATCTTCGCTTTATCACGTGAGGTTCACGTGCTAGTTGTACCCGCCAGGAACTTCGGCCGTATCCATCTCCGCAAGCCCCAAGGTCGTTTCACTCCATCGTGTGCATCAGAGATGAAGATCTCACATATGCCCTTGCAATAGGACAGCGATCCATTCACCCGGATCCACCACCAGCGTTGGCTTGGCTAGGATGAACGCTTCAAGCGCATCTTGGAGTCCTGCAGCCGCTTGATGCGGTCCGCTCACTGGTAATTATCGCAGGGGCTCAAGGCCAGAAAACATGCTCTGCTTCGATGGCGGTTTACATATTGTCACCACCGATCTCAGGTTAGCCCCTACCGACGCGTTCAGTGAAGTCTTCTACCAGGCTTCCCACCCACGTCCGTCGTTATTGACAATGACAGAAACTTCTCGACTGTTTTGGACGAGACCGTAAATTCGGGCCCCGGTGCCTTCACGTTCGATCCGACCTTGGATTTCTTCGGTTGGGAGAAACACACCTCACTTGTCAACGAGATGCTGTCCTGGGCCTTCTCTTGGACCCCCACCCCAACCCGTCATCCCTTCCGCAAGTGCGACACCCCCTCACCATCCTCATCCGTCTCCACCTTTTCGCGCCATCAAAGCCGATCGATATCCCACCCTCCATAATGTCAAAGCAACGAGAGAAAATCGCACCGCGGCGGCTTCTTTCGGGACCGTATAAAAGTTTCTTTTCCGCGGCAAAACAACTCTTCGCAGCAAGAGATTACTTTGGTCTTTTACCTCTCCTCACCTTCCCTTAAGCCTTGCTCGAGAAGAATAGATCTGGCCTGTCGGTTCAATGTTTTTACATATGATCGAAGTTTGATGTGGGGCCGGGATTAAACGTTTAAACGACACGGCAAAAGGACTATCAGGCCAATCTGCCCGATGCACATCGCCCCCCGGAATCTTGGAGGTTATTTGCAGCTGGGTGACCAGTACCCTTTTTCGTGTTGTGCGGATCGAAGTGTTCAAAGAGATCAACTTTGACCTTTTCGTTTCATGTGGCTTCTACGGGAGCCGTGATTAGGGACATGATGAAGGGTTTCATTCTGATAAGTCCGTTTTCCGAGAACGTGATGGTCCCAATTTGTTATATACTTAGCTCTTGCAAATCCATCCGCCGATCGTTAGCGAATGACGGTGAGAAATAGGTTTATGTTGTGCGCATGGCAACGGCAGCCTAGAAAATGCGCCTGCGAGGGACTGTGAGAGTTTGGAAGGAACCTTGACCTTCAACTTCACTGTGGGTGAGTATGCACCCGCTTTTTTGAGATGTTCAATGGCGCTCAGGATAGGGCATGACTCACAGGCACCGCGATCCACGGCTCTGGATAAGGCCAGCCCATACTCAATCTCAAAACACCGCAGTTGGTTTGTGACGACTTGGGAACAGATCATCGACAGCCTTCCAACCGATTCAGGACTACGGAAACGGTGTATACGAGCGTTAAGAAAGACGTGTGGTTTATATGGGATACTTCCCACGTCATATACGGTTGGCTCCATCGACAAACCTGGCGGACGCCAACGGCCGTTTGCGTCTGGAGGATCCACTGATGTCTGGAAGCTCGCCGATAAAACAAACCGAGATGTGGTATCCGCAGTGAAACAACTTCGCGTGTATCACTTTGATCCTGTCGAAGAGATTAAAAAGGTATGAAGTCTCTCCATCCGCGACTGGATTGGGGTGCCGACCAGCTATTCGTTGCACAGAATTACTGCAAGGAAGTGATAGTTTCCAAGCGGATGAAGCATCCAAACATTCTGTCCATCGAAGGCGTGGCGCCAGAATTGTTCGAATACTCCATGGTCTCTCAGTGGATGCCGAATGGAAACCTGCAGTGGTATGTGACAAAGCACCCGGGAGCCAATCGCTTGGATTTAGTACGTCTGACGCATTAGGAACAAGATCCTCCGCTCACTGAACTGTAGTTGATCGGCGTCGTCCGCGGTCTCGGTTACCTGCACGATAACGAAGTAGTCCACGGAGATTTGAAAGGCGTACGTGGGTTTTATCCTGCCGTCCATCTCTACTGACATGCCATTTTTCACAGCCAAATATCCTCATCGATGGGACGGGCAGCCCCCGCCTCTCTGATTTTGGTCTCTCTTCGATCACGGAGGACATCGACTCAGTTAACGCTTCAACCCCCAACCACGGCGGCACGGTCCGCTACTGCGCCCCCGAGCTTCTTGGCGTCGATGGAGTCGTAAGGCCAGAGAAGAAGAAACCGACGAATAAGTCCGACGTGTACTCCTTGTCTATGGTCATTGTGGAAGTACACCTGTTTTCCGAAAGTATAGTCCATCCAGGTTCTGACCCTCCCCGCGCCCAGCTCGTGACCGGGAGGAAGCCCTTCCCCGATGTGAGGGATTACGATGTCACCATTTTGATCTCAAAGAGCAAACGGCCACCAAAACCTCACAGCTTTGATGCCCCAGGAATGACCCCTGCGGTCTGGAAGATCGCTCAGAAGTGTTGGCACCAGAAAGCGAAGGAACGACCGAAGGCTAACGCCGTCCTTCAATCTTTTGAGATGCTTGCTAACCCCGGTGTGTGCTCAAGAAGCGTTTTCTTGTCTGGAGTGGGAGATAATTGATTTGGGAATACTATAGATGATAAACCCAGGTTTCTCCAACAATTGCGACAGGTTTTTGACGGCTGACTACTATCCCATTGGACCCCTCCCTTTAAATCCGAGTACTGTAGTACTTAGCACATCTCCTAGAGACTGTATCGCGCCGCTCGCCATCCGGTTTCGGACATCTTCTGGGCACTGGGTGGCGCATGGGGATAGGGTTTGTGGTATCCAAGGGGGTGACTCCTTTTCTCCAGGCCCGATGCCGAACTTTTGGATGATATAAACCACCACATCGACCGAATACCGAAAACTCTGATCTGTATCATGACCTACGGAGCTTTGAACGGACGGACAGACGCTCGTGAGACAAGGCGTCTCACCGTGCTCTTCCATCTCCGAGGGGGTTTCGAGTAATCGACGTCTATTATCTGGATACTTGAAATGTGAGAGAGAGCAGCTTGCGAGCATATCGCATGGGTGGCCTATGCACCTTCCTCATATCGACGACCCCCGCTATCCATCCCAGAAGTGACAGCGGGCGCTAGTGATCAATCGGGAGGTGTAAGCGAACGTGGGAATTATGGCCTACGCGCGGACTTATGACCTTTCCACCGTCCTCCACCGCCACTGCATACCACGCCTCTCAACAAAGTCCAACGTCTCGACCAGCGACTGCAGCTCAATAGACAGCGGTTCTTTCAATCCAACGAGGGATACGTATACTACGCGCAGCGCCGCCAATGGTTTCAACGCGAGAAGCCCATGGCAGGAGCCGCTTACGGGATGACGTTGAAGTGGCGAGTCCCCTCGTCCCCCCATGTTCTGCGAGCTTCCTCTGATCGTATTTGCAGAATCAGATCCCCTGAGCCCTCCGAATCTGCCAACTGCAAGGTCGACTTCGAGCGGTCGTTCGAAGAGTGGGCTTTGGTCGATCGAATTGGCCCCCAACGGATGCTTCAAGCGACCCCAGGCTTGCGTCGACTTTCGTCTCCCTGCTAAGTCCCACTATCGCCAATCTCGACATAAACCTCGACCGCGCCCATCCTCCATACCCGTCAATGGATCGTAGGACCTAAAATCACTTGGCTTCTTGATTGGAATTTTATATTGGACAATCCCAGACTACAAATGATACAGGTATTACAGAGCATCCAAGCGACACACCTGTCGCCTCGTCTCCATCTGCAAATTCCTTACACGCTGCAGGGTCATAACCAAATAGATGATGCAATTCCTTGAATATATAAGACCGAGAGAAACAAAGATCGATACCGTATCCATATGCGAACACTATGTGCCTTGACTTCCTGCTCGTGTCGGCTTCCAAGCCTTGTGATCCTCCGGGTTTCCTACACTGGCGGCTTTGGCCCACGTGATTATGACTTCAACTGTGTTCAAACACTGAAGCTCTCTAAGGCGCTCGATGGCTGCGGCGATCCTTGCAGGGGTACGAGGAAGTCCTAACCATTCGTCGGCCACCGTGTCGAGCGTACCTCTGAGAGCGGTTTTCCCCTCTTCTTTGGACGCGCTCTCATCGCAGGAGGTGAAGTTCGAGTCGCGGAGGTGCTTCTGCCACCGCTCCGATGATGCAAATTTGATCAGGACAACCACGACCATCATGGGGTCGTAATCAGCTGTACCCGCAGGATACTGGAATGGGTCGTCGACTGCTCGGAGAAGCTTGTTGAGATTCTCGTCTGAAACGGTCTCCATCTGCGAGGAGAGCCACCCGGGTCCGAATATATGGAAGATCTTCAGAGCTAGACTGCGTGATTGGAGCGGGTTGGTTGACGGCAGTGTCCACGTGAGGGTAGGTAAAATCGTCGCGTCGAAATGAGCAGGCCCCGGACTGGTCGATAGAATGCGGAGGGCGATGGACCCCGGATGTGGTGGGGAAAAGTCCGTGGCATGGAACTTCTCGCACAACGACAAGAAGCCCACGAGAAATCCGTAGCAAGTCGAACGCTGGCAGCAGCCACCTAGGTAGGGATAAACAACGTGGTAGAGCAGAGACAGCGTGGAAAAGATGAAGGAGGTGTTGAGATCTCCCGCTGGTAATACGAGTACCTACCGCATCCATGCCTCAAAACTATCAGAAGGGCTTCGTAAGTGTGCCACGTGAGTGGCCACAAACGCAAGTCAACCTCAGCAAACCTCATGGGACTTTTTGATGGGGTTGAATAACCACACATACGATGGCATAGTGTGGTGACCTTTTGATGGAACTTTTACATCTGCCGAGAAACCAATGAACCTCGTACGATATAGATATATACATGGACTATTAGTATGAGATGCTTCTCCAGCTATCGCCTGACATATCGAAGCTCATAGTGCTTTCTGGACACCATGCGCCAATTTGCGGAGGGTTCAGGAGCCCATCGTCACTACAGGCAATCGGCAGTTCAACGATGGCGCAAAGATGATCAGAGACGAGCCCGGAATGAGATGAAGGAAACATACATGAACTGCTCGCCATACCATCAAACCGCTCATCAGTGTTTGTCGCACAACCGAGCCCCCCCACACCAGAAGAGGCTCTGAACGGGGGTGTGCTCCCCTCGAGTCCCAGGAGTACGGCGTCAACGGTTATCCGGTCGCTGGGTTGGGACTTCCAGCAACATTCCAACATCTCCCATAGGTCATCTGTGAACCACACCCCTTGTGCCCCCTGAGGTCTCGCTGGGCGTTCACCCTCTATGGCGTCCCAAGTAGCGGTAGCGGGCGGGTGCTCGGAGAATGACATCAGCCCGCTGAGAACTTCGTATATCGTTACCCCTAATGCGTAGCAATCCGATTCCTTGGTCGGACGGCTCTCCTTCAACCCAAAATCTTCTGGGACGAGGAGCTCTGGACTCGTCCATTGGGCTGTGCTAGACTTTATAGCCGTGGTCATATCGGCTAAGTCATCCGAGTCATCCAAGTCATCCGAGTCACCCGAGATAATCCTAAGAAGAGCGAAGTCCGCTAAACAGGCACGGCCGTCCTTGTTGATCAGGACATTGGCCTGAGGGTCGTGTGAGCTACGGTGAGAGAGAGGACAACTACAAGGTCCAGGTACGTACCCCTTTGAGGTTTCCGTGAACTATGTCCTGGCCGTGCAAGTAGATCAAACCAATAGTAGCGTCTCTCAGCTAGAGTAAAGATTTGATCAGGGACAAGTGGGGATGAGGACCTTGGATGGAACACGTACAAGTCCAAACCGATCCGCGTTGTCATTCGCCCTCAAAAACTCGTTGATGTTACCTCCCTCCATCCACTCCGACACTACCACAAACATATCCTCAGCCATCGTCACACCTAACAACGGCAGCACGTTCGGGTGACGGAGGTCCCTCCATGCCATGACTTCCTTACAGAATTTCTATGAGACGCGGTTGGTCGTGAACACACATGACAGTTCAAGAACACCGTGAGGAACCCACCCTTTTGATCGTCCCAAGGCTGCTGTTTGAACATATTCTCAATACCTTGGCTGTGACCTTCATGCCATTGTGTTCACCCTTCCACATGTTCGCATATGCACTTTGGTATAACGGGTTCTCCTCGGAGTTGTAACAAAGCGGAATTCGCAGCGACCGCGGGACCAGGGCTTGGTGATCACAAATACTGTGTAAATAATGCAGGCACTTTCCGCGGATCTCTGGTTTGAGGCTATCCAGCACCTGATCGGCGGATGCGTGAATCAAAGTCAATCAACTTGTCCTCCAAACGTGAGGCTGAGTGGAGGACTTACTCCATCTATCATGTCGACAAAGATTTGTGCGTCGACCCCGAAGAGTCGACCAGCTGCCTCAACTCGGTGATGATCAGAAAAGACCATATTAATCAGATGGATCCGCTCGTTGGTGGAAAGGGGATTGTTGATAGATTGCTTCCACTCCGGTTCGCTACTACGCATGAGAAAATAGCCGAGTGAGTGAATACGTGAAAAGCGGAGTGGACAAGGAACTAACGGGGTGAGTACTCTCAAGGCCTCAGAAATCTCCGGGCGCAAGTGAGGGTCGTGGTCCCAACACCGTTGCATCAACTTCCACAAATCCGCTGTGAGGGCTGGGTGCGTCGGCTGTTGTGGGCGCTCGCCTTTCGTCAAGGACACCATAGCCGAGTGAGTTGGATTACCAGCGAACGGAACTGCCCCGGTGAATACCTGTATTGATACAAAGAGGCAGTAAGCCAGACCTCGACGTACAGTAGATTGTCCGTGACGTACTTCGATCATGAGCATCGCGAAAGAGAAAACATCCGTTCTCTTGGTGGGCTGCCATCCATTCAGGACTTCCGGCGCAGTCCATCATGAGGAGTCGCCATGGTGAGAGATGACCTGCGTGAAATCCATGCTCCGGGCAACAGCAGCGAGGCCAAAGTCGGCGACGCGTGCATGACCAGAGTCGTCCACAAGGACGTTTTGCTAACCGAACGTTATTGGGATGGTGAAATGAGAATCGGAACGACGTACCCCTTTCAGATCTCCGTGAATCACGTTGCGAGAGTGGAGATACTCGAGGCCCGCAACAACGTTAGACGACTGGTAACATGAGTGAGGATGGGGTAAACATAGCGGGAGGGACACCCACGAGTCCAAATAGGTCTGCACTGGGATGTTTTTTGATGTACCCCGGCAGGTCTCCGCCAATCATCAAATTCGAAATGAGTCGGAGGGGGCTGATAGTCACGCCCACGAGGGGTAATATGTTCTCGTGTTTCAGGCGTGCAAAGACTACCACCTCTTTGCAGAAGATCTGTGGCTTTCGTCAGTGATGGTGAACAGGGAGAGCGACAGCATCAAAAATCGCACCCCGGAAACCTTCGGTAACTTATTCTGCTCAAAGACTCGCAAACGTTTGATGCAAACCCTTGAGCCGCCGATGGCCCCATGGAAAACATCACCGGGACCTCCACCGGCGAACGGGCTGGGATTGATTTCGAGAAGGTTCGATGGAATAGTGCACGACTTCGGGAGTATCATCCAACTGCCGCATATGCTTCGGAGTTCTTGTAGACACTTCTTGGAAGCGTAACCGGAAGGATCGAGACAATCGAAAGCCTACACTGGCTTGAGCGGAGAGTTGGAAAGGGGTAAACGGCAACGTACCTCATCCAGATAGTCAATCAGCCACGCCAAATCATCGCCAGGCTGGAGGCTCCACCCACATTCCCTGTATTCCTTCCCACGGAGTATTTTGGTGAGTTTGTCTTCAAAGTCGGGCGAAGACTTGTCGAGGCAACAGAGTTGTTGCAGGACCGGGGAACTGGAGGAAGACAGGGGGGATACCCTCGACTGGAGTTGTGAGCAGTGGAATTCGTAAGAGGTGGCAAATAAGAAGATATACGTACTACCTCGTCTATCACTTCGACGGAGGTCTCTGCGGTGTCCTCACGGGGGCGACTGGTCATCTTGACTTTGTCCTCGTTCATGGGTGCTGCCTTCATAGGAGAGATGGCTCCATGAGGATAAAATTTAACTTGCTTAAGTACGGGGTTTCTGGACCCCTAAACTATGGCGCCTGAACGAGAATAGCAGCACCGCAGGATTTGCCGGTCCCCATAATATCAGCGGTGGTGTCTCTCCCTTCCCCGCCGCCACGCTCAACCTGCACGGATTCCTCTCCCAAGTATCACAACGGTCTCTTCCGATCTGTCTTCTCCCGTGTCGACGATATCCTCCTCACACCCCAGACCTGCTGTATCCTCGTATGGACCGCTCCGGACCGGGGACCCTCCACGAAGAAGACGATTTCTGACCTATTTTCGTCTTGACCAATAATCATACGATATGCACCGAATTTATGGAACAACTGTAGATTTGGCTTGGGCCTCAATCGCCCCGGAACGGGCGTATTACCTCTCGGTCCGATATATCCTCACGTAGGATGACGATGATAGCCTTTTGACACGTAGAACCCTTTACGCATTATGCCTTACTGGAGATCAACAGGCCTGCACGACACACATATATGCATCGACTATTATTATGGGATGGTTCCCCGGTCCCCGACTGTTGTGTGACACACCGAAGCCCATAGTATCTGTCGTCCTCCGCCGCTGCACACTACGCCTCCCGATGAACTTACCAACGTGTCCTGCAAGCTTCAAGTTTCTCTGTTATGGTTCCAGCACTGGACCCACTGCTTCGTCGCGCTGAGTCCTCCGAGTCCGTCGACGACGAGGTCGGCTTCGAGTAGGCGTTTGAAAGATGGACTTGGTCGATCGGATTGGCCCCCGGCGGATGCTTCAGACCCGCGTCAACCTCCGTCTCGCTGCCAATCTCCCTGTCACCGATCTCCACATAAACCCCGGCCGCGCCCTTCTCCTATGTACATCAATGCATCATAGCGTCCGAAATCGCTTGGCTTCTTGCTTGCCGTTTTGTATTGGACAGGGGAACATATCTATTCCATCGAGCACGATGGTCGGACAGCTGGATTTGTCCCCTCCTGGCTTTCAGAACCCGCGGGGAACCTAGGTGCAGCTCGCACGATGTCTTGTATGAGCTACCAGCTTTTCCCCGACGGCTGGCGAGGCGAGGCGAGGCGAGGCTTCACGCGTTTTTTCAAATTTTAAATTCATGAGGCTTCACGCGTGTCACGGACCGCCCACAGTGAGGGATGTACATTAAGCCCCAATGAATGCGCGGGCAGCAACCCCCCACGCGATAGAAAGGACTGGGGGATAGTACGGGACGACGACGAAGGCAGACGGAGAAGTCACCTAGTCCCTACGACGCGACGGAACCATCAGATAGTCACCACCAGCCATTCCACGCAACCGCAAACGCTGCACTAGATTTTTTGGGATGCAGTTTGTTCCAGAATCGCTTGCGCCCATATACGCGTATTGTGTAACCGTTCTACCGGCGGAGCAGGGGGAACGGGCCTGCGCTCCTTCGACTCGGAATCCGTCAGCCCGGATCACCTCTTTTTCACACGGGTGCACATTTGCGAGACCCGCAGGCACACGCTTTGTTCCTATTCTGTTCCCCTCCGATCGCACTCGCTCTCTCTCGTAAGGGTTCCGCATGTCCGGGGTGGATTGGAGACGCAAGGAGATAACTTGGTCCGATCATCAGAAATCAGAGTTTCGATTCGCGATCATCAGTGTAAACGCCAGGATCCTACGAGTAATTACAAGCCCAGTCCATGAACGATACAGTTACCACAGAGCATCCAAACGACGGAATCTCTTCAACTGACCGAGAGAGTCAAAGATCGATATAACGTCCGGGTTGCGGCCCATCTACGGTTGGTACTCACCGACTTCATGCTCGTGTCAATCTCCAAGTTCCGCGATCCGTCGGGCTTCTAATGGGGCACTTTCAAGACCTCTGAAATCTTCGGGCGCAAGCAAGGGTCATCATTCCAACACTGTTGTACTGATGCCCACAAATCCGCTGTGAGGGTTGGGTGCGTCGGCCGTGGTGGACGTTCGCCTCTCGTCAAGGCCAGCATGGCGCAGAAAGCCGAACGATCAGCGAACGGAACTGCCCCGGTGAATACCTGTATTGAAACGCAGAGACAGTAATCCAGACCTCGATATATGGTAGATCGACTGTGACGTACTTCAACCATGAGCATCGCGAAAGAGAAAACGTCCGTTTCCTTGGTGGGCCACCCTCCCTTCAGGACTTCTGGCGCGGTCCATCGCGAGAAGCAGCCATTCTGAGAGATGACCTGCACGGAATCCATGTTTCGAAGGACGGCAGTGAGGCCGAAATCGGCGACGCGTGCATGGCCAGAGTCGTCCACAAGGACGTTTTGCTAACCGAATGTTATTGCGGCGGTGAAAGGAGATTCAGGACGACATACCCCTTTCAGATCTCCGTGAAACACGTTGCGAGAGTGGAGATACTCGAGGCCCGCAGCAACGTCAGAAAACTGGTAACGCGAGTGAAGGCGGGATAAACATAAGGGGAGGGACACCCACGAGTCTAAGTATGTCTGCACTGGGATGTTTTTCGACGTATTCCGGCAGCTGCCCGCCAGCCATCCACTTCGAAATGAGCTGTGGGGGATTGATGGTGACACCGAGGAGGGGTACAATATTCGTGTGTGTCAGGCGTGCCAAGATTAGCACCTCTTTGCAGAAGATCTGTGGTTTCGTCAGTGACGGTGAACAGGGAAGGCGATAGCACCAAAAATCGTACCCCGGTAACCTTCCGTAACTCATCCGGGTTAAAGATTTGCGCACGTTTGATGCAAATCTTTGAGCTGCCGATGGCCCCATGGAACGCATCACCAAAACCTCCTGCGGCGAATGGGTTGGGATGGATTTCGAGAAGGTTCGATGGAATAGTGCATGACGTCGGGAGTATCATCCAATTGCCGCATATCCTTCTGAGTTCGCGTAGACACCTCTGGGAAGCGTAACTGGAAGGATCGAGACAATCGAAAGCCTACGCTGGCTTGAGCGGAGAGTTGGAAAGGGGTAAGCGGCAACGTGCCTCATCCAGATAGTCAACCAGCCACCCTAAATCATCGCCAGGCTGGAGGTTTCGCACACATTTCCTGTAGTCCTCCCCGTAGAGTGTGTTGAGGAATTTGTCTTGGAAGTCGGGCGAAGACTTGTCGAGGCAACATAGTTGTTGCAGGGCCGGGGAACTGGGGGAAGACAGGGGGGGTACCCTCGACTGGGGTTGTGAGCGGTGGAACTCGTGAAAGGTGGCAAATAAGAAGATATACGTACTACCTTGTCTATCACGTCGACGGAGGTCTCGGCAGTGTCCTCACGGAAGCGACTGGTCATCTTGACTTTGTCCTCGTTCATGGTTGCTGCCTCAATGGAGAGATGGCTCCATGCGGATAAAATTTCACTCGTTTAAGTACAGGATTTCTGGACCCCTAAACTATAGCGCCTAAACGAGAACAGCAGCACCGCAGGATCTGCGCATTTGTTCGGCATTGTTGCTCCTCGGTGCTTAACAGATGAGAGTGGGAGGCCAGACACGCTGTGAATATCGTCAAACCCAAACCGCAAGTCCCGCACTTTGACCGCTGTGAGAACGACGACGTGCACCATAGAAACTTTAGATGGTGCACGCGCGAGGAAATCCTGATGTGACCTTCGGCCAGCGAACGCGATCGTTGATCATCGCCAACAGGCTGCTTGCCATATTCCCCACCTCCGTCACCAGGGATAACCTTCCCTGACCACATCCTCAAAGGAAAAACGGGACGTTGTCCGGCCCAACCCCAGGATGTCCTCCCTCCCTCCACCGGAAGGTCGATAAGCCCGCGTCACGGTCCCCACCCCGCCCTCAAAGAGTTTTTCGGATCCCTGGGGATCAATGATTACCTTCACAGACTTTCTCGCCGATTGTTGAATGGGAGTCAATGAAGCTGACTGAGATCGTGCAGTAAGGCGCGACGAAGATCTCATCTCCGCGAGTCATCTGATTTTCCTTCTTGCATTGAACGTGCATACCTAAGACGGCCGTTCCTCCACAGTCAACTCGGCATTTATCAGATCCCAATACCTCCGAGATCGCCGTGACGTACATCCGACCTCGTCTCCAGGCGCCTCCGATATGGTAGTTCCCATGTTCTGGTGGTTTGTCGGTGAGATCTGGGCGCGGTAGCCGGCACATGCTCTTCCGACTTCCGGGGTGAGGTGACTCTGAGAACGGACGCCGAGACTCTCAACGGCGCCCTCGGCTTTGTGGTGCTCTCGAGAGGAGCGGGAAATCGTTGAGTGGGACCAGGCTGCTGATATGTTTGGATCCCACTCTGACGAATTATCCAGATATGGAAGCTGTCATTCGAGCAACCTGTGTATTCAGCCGGACGCAAATTGCCGTTGTGACAGATTCACGCCCGTTCCAGATGGTCACCGGTCACCCTCGAAGATGATAAAGGGATACCTAAAGCCCGCCACGGCGGCTGACGTGGCTTGTACCCCCATCTTGGCTAGAGATGGCACAACCTCTGTCTCACTGGCCCAAAAGCGGAACTCAAGAGCCCGACCCGCAATGGTGCGCCGACCTCGTTCTGTGACGGCCTGAGAGCATCGACGGTAACCCTAGCCCATGGCAGTATCCACTGTGCCCCCAATGGATTCTTCAACGAGCCGAGGATCAACGACCCACGCACCGACTTCTTTGCTGTCTACCGGAAGGAATCCGAGGAGTTTGACAGAGACTATGTGAAGAAATGCGACGAAGAACTCAACACGACTATCGTCTTCGTGAGTCATCCCACTTCCGTCCTCGTCACCCAAAACCGAACCCAGAAGTATACAGGCCGGCCTGTTCTCCGGAGTCAGTGTATCGTTCATCGGCGGTATCCAACCACTACTTGGACCGGATCCAAACGAGATGACCGCCGTTTACATGCAAATCCTCATCCACACCGTGAACAACACCCTCTTCCCCGATGTAGACCCCAGCTCTACCTTCTGGACCGGCCCCGATCCAGAAATTGTTGTCGTCCAGTCATTGCTCTACGCAAGTCTCATGACCTCACTCTTCGCCGCGTTTCTCGCAATGCTAGGAAAACAGTGGGTCAACCATTATCTCAGGAGCAGCGGAGGCTCTACTGCCGACAAGAGCCGGGACAGGCAGCAAAAACTGGATGGACACGAGAGGTGGTACTTCTACACCGCTATCGAAAGCCTTCCGATGATGCTCCAATTCGCCCTGATCTTGTTCGGGTGCGCCCTATCGCTATATCTCTACAACACCAGCCCCATTGTCGCCTGGATCATCATCGGCTTCGGGCTCGCCGCGGTCACCGTACATAATTTCTTCACCCTCACTGCGACACTCTACCACAGCTGTCCCTACCGGACCATATATTCCATCTTCATCGGAATCCTCGCAAGATACCTGAAACACGGTAACTCCACTTTTGCCCGCTCGGTGCGGTATGGTCTGACATCCCTTGTCGGGGTCTGCTCCTACTCTGCGAAGAAGCTCAGGCAGATCCTCAAACGGCTTCGTTCCGGGGTTCGAAGTGCGTTGCAGGGCTTTGGTCGTGTTCCGAACGCACGAGGGAGAACGGGGGAGGCACCACTCGCCGCCGTGGGACCACCCAATCCCAACTGGTTCTTTGGGGATATCTCCGTCGACCGGGAGGCTCACCAGGCAGATGCACGCTGCATCTCCTGGATACTCGATTTCACCACCGATAGTCACGTAATCTTCTACGGGGCCCGGTTCGCTACAGAAATAATTTGGTACCCCGAGATTGCAGGTACCCTCTCGCCCCACATTCTTGCCAAACCTTTCGTCGAGTGCCTGTCGTATGGACGAATCATTCCTAACAAATTAGAAGAAGCAAGTGTGGTCGGGATGGCCCTGGCGTCGATTCTTAGCATCCAATTCTGCATAGAACCCGAGAGAGAGGACCTCCAGAGGCTCAGCGAAAACCTCCGCCACCACGCTAAATATGTATCTGAATCCGAGCCCAAGTTCTGGCCGGGCGTAGGCATCCTCATGGTCGTTTTGGGGACCCCGGACGGCGCACGCCTCCGGGAATGGGATATTTTCTCCAATATACCCGATGATTTACCCACGACGCAGAAGCTCTGCTTGAGCAGGGTGATTCTCCAGACGGTCTGGCGGTGGAGACGGGTTCCGGATGCTCCCGCGGTATTCAACCTTGAGGCGATAGATTCGTTCTGCAGGGGATTGATGGCAAACCGCGATCATAGTCACACAGCTCTCAAAATACACTGTTTGCTCATCATGGTCATTTCCCTGGGACACCAAGCGGGTGATATTCATGCCTTGTTTACCCCCGACGACGAGTATGTGATTTCTTCATTCTTTCCATTAACTTCGCTCATCAAGTGGTAGTGCTGCGTTGCAGACAGCAATCCTCCTTTTCCATAACCAATTACTGGCATCAATCGAGGGGAATGCTGACCGATACACCCTAACTTCTGTCCTATCCGCGTTGATTCACCTCGACCTGACTCAGGTCACGGGCACGGGAGACATGGGATATTCGTGGATCACTGCAATTCTCGACTCCGACTACCCAGAGGACGAGCAGTATCGGATGGCTAGCCATGCAGTGCGGCTTCTTGGGAAGCAGTTTGACCCCGGTGACCCGGTGACCATCTCCGTTGTAAACCACACTTGGGTCACTCCGCTCGTGCGCTTCTTATCGTTGTGCGAGAAGTTCCACGCTACGGATTCTCCACCACATCCAGGGATCATTGCTCTCCGCATCCTATCGACCGGTCCAGGATCCGCTCATTTCGACGTAGCGATTTTACCCATCCTCACGCGGACACTACTGCCAACACACCCCCTCCAATCGCGCGACCTGGCCCTAAAGATCTTTCATATATTCAGGTCCGGGTGGTTATCCTTACAGATGCAGACTATCTCAGACGAGAACATCGAAAACCTTCTCCAAGCAGTCGGCGACCCGTTCCAGCTCACACCAGATCTCCCTCCCCAAGATGGGAGTCCTGCGGGTACAGCCGATTACAACCCTATGATGGCCGCGGCTGTCCTGATCGAATTTGCATCGTCGGACCGGTGGAAGCAGCACCTCCGTGACTCGAACTTCACCTCCTGCGAAGAGATTGTGTCCACAGAAGAGGGCATAGACGCTCTCAAACAGGTGCTCGACGCGGTAGCCGACGAATGGCTAGGGTTTACTCGTGACTCTGCGAAGATCACCGCGACCATCGGGCGCCTTAGGGAGCTTCAGTGTTTGAATACAGTTGAAGTAGTAATCACGTGGGCCCAGGCCGCTGGTGTTGGAAGCCCGGAGGATCACGAGACTTGGAGGTCGATACGACCGTGAAGTCTGGGCACATTGTTCGGTGAGTACCAACCGTAGACGTGCCGCAGTCCGGATAGTATATTGATCTTTGACTCTTTCAGTTCCGTCAGCTGAAGAGACCGCATAATTTGTCTGGCTACGGCCCTACAACGCATAGAGATGCGATGGAGGAGGGAGATGGGGTAGTGCACATGTCGTTTGGATACTTTGTAAAACCTGTACTATTAATGGACTGGGCGTGCGATTATCCGTAGGATCTTAGCCTTTACGCTGGTGATCACGAATAGAAACTCTGATTCCTGACAATTCAAGTCATCACCTTGCGTCTCAGACGCGCCCTGGATGCGTGGAACCCTTACAATAGAAAGCAAGTGCGGAGGGGAACAGGATAGGAATAAGGTGTGTGCCAGTGGGCTGAATAGAGAGGATGAACGATAGGGTGCCTAGTAGGGTCCAATCGTGCAAAATCGCCTCCACCAACTCAGACCCGTTCGTTTGTCACATGCAACATCAGTGACGTTCTCTATTCTTCCCGTTTATATCAGCATCTCTCCCTTCCCCGCCGCCACGCTCAACCTGGACGGATTCATATCCCGGGTCCATGTCACAACCTCTTCCGATCCGTCTTCTCCCATGCCGACGGTGCCTTCCTCACACCCTGGACCTATTGTATCCTCGTGCAGGTCGCACCGGACCCTCCATGGAAAATACGATTCCTGACCCGTTTTCGTCTTGACCAATAATCATAGGATACGCACCGAATTTATGGAACGACCGTGGATTTTGTTTGGGCGTGAATCGCCCCGGAACGGGCTGTGCTACCTCTCGGCCCGATGTATCCTCACGTGGGACAACGATGGTAACACTTTAACGCATAGAACACTTTACGTCTGACGGGAAATCAACGAACCTGTGTGGGATGCATATGTACATGCATGGACTACTAGTATGGAATGGTTTACGAGCTGTTGTGTGATATGCCGAAGCCCGTAGTACCCGTCATCCTCCATCGCTGTAGGCTACACCTCCCGATGAACTTGCCAACGCTTTGCCCGGTGACTGAACCTCGATGAACAGGAGACCCGTCGATTCGATCAGGAATGCGCACGCGCACTGTGGGCGGTCTCGACGCAAAGGGCTCCTAGTGAGTATGGATGTTCCCGCTTGCGAGATCAACTTGAAGTGGCGAGTATCGCCATCCCTCATCTCCACGCCCTGAGAGCTTCAGATTTCTGCGATTGTGGTTCCAGAATCGGACCTACTGCTTTGTCGCGCTGAGCCCTTCGAGTCCGCCGCTAACGAGGTCAGCTTCGAGCGGCCGTTCACAAGACGGACTTTGGTCGGTTGCATTAGCCCCCGACAGATGGCTCAGACCCGTGCGTCAACCCCGATCTCACTACTAAGCTCCCTGCCGCAAGCCTCTACATAAACCTTAGTTGCGCCCCCCCCCACGTACATGAATTCATCATACCGTCTGAAGTCGTACTTCCTGCTTGCCGTTTCATATTGGATAAGAGAACATATCTATTCCATCAAGCACGATGGTCGGACAGCTGAATTTATCCCCTCCTGGTTTTCAGAATCCACAAGGAGTCTAGGTGCAACCTGCACGACGTCTCGTCTGATCCAACGGTTTCTCCCCGACAGGTGGCGAGACAAAGCTTCACACCTCTCGCGTCACAGTCCTCCCACTGCGATGGATGTACATTAAACCCTGAGGGTTACGCAGACACCATGCGATTCCATGTACTTTCGAAGGCAGCAATCCCCCATAGAAACAGAAGAAACTGAGAATACAGGACGACGGTGAAGGTGAATGGAGGAACTACCTAGCGCCGACGACGCGACGGATCCATCCGATATATAGTTTAGCCAGCCATTCCACCCAAAGTTGTCCTAAATTTTTTTGGACGTAAATCGTTCCAGGACATTTGTACCTCCGGTGATCTCTTTTTTTTCGCGCAGGCACACATGTCCGGGACTCGCAAGAAACCCTTTGGCTCACCCCATATTCCCATTCTGTTTCCCTGCAACAACACTCGCCTTCTCTCGTGAGGGTTCTGTACGTCAGGGTGGATCGGAGACGCAAGGAGATAACTTGGACCGATCACCAGGAATCAGAGTTTCGATTCGTAATCAATGATCACCGGCGTAAACGCCGGGATCCTATGAATAATTAGAAGTCCAGTACATGAATGATACAGGTATCACAGGGCACCCAAACAACGTGCCAACTGCCCCGTCTCCCTCAGCAGTGCCCCCACACGCTGTAGGATCATAGCCAAATAGATAATGTAAACTCTTCAACTGACATGATAGAGAGAGTCATACATCCAGATTGCGGTCCATCGACGGATGGTGCTCACCGAACACCATGTACCTAGACTTCAGGTTGTCTCAACCTCCAAGCCTCGCGATCTTCTGGGCTTCCAATGCCCCTGTCCTGGGTCCACGTGATTACAGCTTCAACTGTGTTCGAACACTGAAGCTCCCTAAGGCGCTCGATGGCTGTGGTGATCTTCGCAAGTTCACGGGGAACCCGTAACCATCCATCGGCTACCATGTCCAGCACCCGTTTGAGAGCGTCTCTGCCCTCCTCTGTGGACAAAACCTCTTCGCAGGAGGCGAAGTTCGAGTGACGGAGGTGCTGCTTCCACCGGTTCGACGATGCAAATTCGATCAGGACAGCCGTGGCTATCATGGGGTCGTGATCGGCCGTACCCGCGGGATTCCCATCCTGGGGAGGTGGGTCCGACGTGAGTTGGAACGGATCACCTACTGCTTGGAGAAGCTTCTCGATGTCCTCATCTGAGACAGTCTCCATCTGTGTGGAGAACCACCTGGACCCGAACATATGGAAGATCTTCAGAGTCAGGCCGCGCGATTGGAGGGGGTGGGCTGGGTATAGTGTAGACGTGAGGGTGGGTAAAATCGTTGCGTCAAAATGAGCCGACCCTGGACTGATCGATAGGATGCGGAGGGCAATAGACTCTGGGTGTGGTGAGAGTGGTGGGGAATCCGTGGCATGGAACTTCTCGCACAACGATAAGAAGCGCACGAGCGGATCCACCCAAGTGTCGTTCAAATGGGAGATTCGCCCCGGGCCATCGAAGTCGAGTTGCTTCCCAAGCAGTTGCATCACGTGGCCAGCCATCCGATAGCGTTCGTCCTCCGGGTATCTAGAATCGAGGATTGCGGTGATCCACGAAAAGCTCATGTCTCCTGTGCTCATGTCTCCCGCGCCCATGTCTCCCATGCCCATGACTCGAATCGGGCCGATATGAACCAATCCAGATAGGACCGAAGTTAGGGCGTGTTGGTCGTCGTTCCGGGCCTCCCTGGTGGATCCCAGAATTTGCTGATGGAAAAGGTCGATTGCTTCCCGCAACGCACGACTACCACTTGATTAGTGAAGTTGATGGAAAGAATAGAAAAGACACTTACTCGCTGTTGGGGACAAACAAGGTATCAATACCACCCACTCGGTGTCCCAAGGAGATCGCCATGATGAGCAAACAGTGGATTTTGAGAGTTGGGTGACTATGATCGCCGTTCGCCATCAATTCCTTGCAGAATAAATCTATCGCCCCAAGGTCGAATACCGCCGGAGCGTTCGGAATCTGTCTCCACCGCCAGATGGTCTGGAGAATCACCATGCTCAAGCAGAGCTTACGTTCCGTGGGTAGATCGTCGGGCATGTGGGAGGAAATATCCCATTTGCGGAGCCACGCTTGGTCCGGGGTCTCCGAAACGATTCTGAGGATGTCTACGCCCGGCGAGGACGTGGGTTCGGATCGAGGTACACAACTGGCGTAGTGGTGAATTTCCTTGGTGAGCTCCTGGAGGTCCTCTCTCTCGGGCTCCATGCAGAGTTGGATGCTAAGAATCGGTGCCAGGCCCATCGCGATCACGTTTGCGTGCTCTAACTTCCCAGGAATGACTCGTCCATGCGATAGACACTCGATAAAAGGTTTCACAAGAACGCGTGGTGAGAGGGTGTCTGCGATCTTGGGGTGCCAGACTGTGTCGGCGGCAAGCCGGGCGCCGTAGAAGACCACGTCGCTATCAGCGGTGAAGTTGAGCATCCAAGAGATGCAACGTGCATCTACCATATGGTATTCCCAGTCAATGCGGCTCTCCTCGAAGTACAAGGGTGGTCCCACGGCCGCGAGTGGTATCAGATCCATTCCTTCCAGTGGATCCGAAATCCAACCAATCTCCCATAGGGTACGATGAAGTCGGGGACGGAGACGTTTGAGCTTCCATCTGAGGTTCCTCACGGAGCGGGAGTAGACCCGGGCAAGGCGTCCCATACGATCCCGCATTAAACGGGCAAAGGGGGAGCGACTATGTTCCAGGTATCTTGCGAGGTATCTTGCGAGGGTTCGAATGGCGATGGAAGGTGGGGTCTGGTAGGGGCAGTTGTAGTAGGCCGTCGCAGCGATGGTGCAGAAAACATATGCGATAGCCCCGGCGAGCGTGAAGGAGAGGATGATCCAGGCGACGGGTCGGCTGATGGTCCAGAGATATACCGACAGGGCGCACCCGAACAAGAGCACGGCGACTTGGAGCATCATCGGAAGGCACTCGATGGCGACGTAGAAATGCCACTTCTCGTGTCCGTCTAATTTTCGCTGCCTGTCCCGACCCTTTTCTGCGGTAGAGCCATCGCAGTTCCTGAGATAACGGTTGACCCACTGCTTTCCCAGCATCGCGAGAAACGCGGCTAAGAGTGAGATCGCGAGAGTTGCGTAGAGCAATGACTGGACAATCACAATCTCTCGAGGGGGACCGGTCCAGGTGGCAGAACTGGGGTCTGCATCGGGGAAGAGGGTGTTGTTCATGGTGTGAATGAGGATTTGCATGTAAATGGCGGTCATCTCGTTCGGATCCTGTTGAAGCTCCGTTTGGACACTGGCAACGAACGTTGTACTGACTGCGGAGAACAGACCAGCCTGGATACATCTGAGTTCGGTTCTTGGTGACCAGGACGAAAATGAGACGACTCACGAAGACGAGAGTAGTGTTGAGATCTTCGTCATATTTCTTCCCGTATTCCCTGTCAAACTCCTCGTATCCCTTCCTGTAGGCAGCAAAGAAGTCGGCGCGTGAGTCGTCGGTCCTCGGTGGGTTGGGGATTTCTTTGGGGCTAGAGTGTAGACTGGCCAAAGGTTATCGTCTATGCTCTCGGGCCATCATCAAACATGGTCGACGCACCATTGCGGTTCGGACTGGATGGTGACGGACTCTTGGGTTCCCCTTTGAGACGGAGACGGAGGTTGTACCATCTCCCGCGAAAATGGGGGTATGCGCTGTGTCAGCCGGCGTGGTAGGTTTTAAGTACCCCCTCATAAAGATCATCGTCAAGGATGACCATCTTGAACGTGCCAACCGCGCCGCACAGACTGTCTCCTTCCGTCCACACT
>Ga0307517_10003377_pt1 | contig 24832 bp, 14 predicted proteins | sample 23_EM_MG_FD_194515 | JGI IMG/M metagenome (GOLD analysis project Ga0307517, IMG submission 194515) | Populus trichocarpa ectomycorrhiza microbial communities from riparian zone in the Pacific Northwest, United States - 23_EM | ecosystem: Host-associated > Plants > Roots > Unclassified | place... | reverse complement strand
ACGCGGCCCTTTCACTTCCGGACGGAATGAGCCCGGGCGGACGCACCCAGAACAGGAGTTTACGTTATAAGCGCCTGGAACGTCCGGCGCACAGGGTGAGCGGGGAGAGACAGAACGCAAGGTATTTTTTTTGCTGATGTATTAAGAACATTCCAGGCAAGGTCTACGGAGGTTCTGATATGTGGTAGGTCATGCTCGCGGAATTCTTCCAGCTTGTACAGCAGTTCATCCATCGCGGGGAAAATGTCATGAAGTTGCCCGAAGTGCATTTTGGACTGCAGGATCAACTGCCACTTCCGGAAGGGCTGCAGGATGTGCATGATCTCACGTAGGATATTCCAGTCGGCTGGGGTTAGCTCATCAAGATGGAGGGAGGTAGGGCTGCCATCATTTTCTTGATCCTCATTCCGGCGAAGAACTCGGGATATAAATTCCTCCAGCGGATCACGAAGTTCAAAGGCACGTAAAAGTGAATCGTAGTCGCTACCCCATCGTGTAGTATTACTACGAATGAGTGATACTGCTTTTGTGTTTGGGCCAAGTGACTTTCTGACTTCGGCTTGAAAGCGTTCGCGTCGCTGCGGTGAGCGGGATATCCAACTGATAACATTGTGGAGTTTGCCCAGAGGTCCTTTCCGCCGCCACGCCTCTAATTCTGCTGTTTCTTGCTGCAGGTCATGATAGGTAGAAATCTGAGCTTCGAATACCTCTGCGTCGGATACCCATAGAAATGATTTAACAACAAGGTTTATAATGTGTCCAAAGCAGCGCAAGCGGCGTTGTATTGGATCGAAGTAATGTCTAGATCCTTTAGATGCTGGGCGATATGGTGTAATGCTGTATCATTATTGCTTGCGTTGTCAAGCGTGAAATATCCTATCTTATCAAGAATACTATATGGCTCAACAACATCAAGAAAGCAGGCAGCCAAATTCTCTCCGGTATGCCGTCCATTAATTCTCCGCATGCCTATCACCGTACTTTGAAGCTTGTAGTCTGTGTCCATCCAGTGTGCAACAAGCCCGAGAAATGACCTGTAGTTTGGAGATGTCCACATATCGAACGTAAAGTGAACTTTACTTCTGCACTGGCGGAAGCAGCGCGCGAGACTCTGTTGAGAACGATGAAATTGTTCTAAAATCCAAGTCTTAATGGTATTGGCAGAGCTTGGAAGTGCGCGTGGCATCTCTGTATATGTGGCATTCTACAAGGATTATCCCTGTGAGTTGCGTACATCAAATTAAAAAAAGGAAAAACACTTACACAAGCGACTAGATATCGTAAAAGTACGCGAACGGAGGCTTTTCGACTTGACTAAAGCTGATATGGTTCTCGATTATCCATCGCAGGAGCAGATCTCGGAAGAGATCTGTATTAAAGGTTACCTGTGGCTGAGTTTTGCCAAATGCTGTTTCGATCAACACCTGCCCTTGCTCGAGGGGAATAGGACCATCTTTTCCAATTTTATGTACTTCATGTAGATGCTCGATCATATTCTTGGTGGATGAATCCGCAAAGGTAACACCTAATCCTTTTGCTGGACCTACACTAAATGTCAGAATTGATGAAACTAAGCTGCAGGAGTTAAGTGCTAGAGACAAAGTTGAGTGATAATAGATGATCAGAGTAGGAAAGATCAACTTACAGCGCGCACATCGCCAGCGTGTTTTTCCATCAATTGTGGTATACTGATTCTCATTTTCTGGGAAATAGACCCAGCTCTTCCGAATCCTTCTTCTTCTTTCATAAATTCTCCTCGCTGATCCGGCACCATACCCATCCTCTCCCGGATTACTTCCCACCGTAGGGGTTAAAAGTCCGCTGGGAGCACTACTTAGTGCGCTACCTGGACTACTTCCCCGACTACTCTCCACAGCATGTGCAGCAATTGTGGTTAGACTGGCGGTAGTTGTAAGGCCTGCAATGGCATCAATATCAAAATCCCATATTGTCTCCTGTGAGGCGGTGGCTTCATCTTCAAGTGACATAGGAGCACTGACTGGGATTGAATACAAAAGACAGCTCGGTAAGGAAGAGAAGATGATGGAGATTGAAGTGGTGAATCTTAGGGTATCTGGCAGGTTCTCCCCGAATAATTCTACCTTAAAGCAAGTTTATTCTGCTATTTATCTTCTCCTCCCGCTATTCTTTACTCTAATGCTATATTATTTGGTGATCTTAGAATTATTCTCAGAGGGTGTGAGGATATGGCGTGGATAGGATGTATTTGATAGTCCCCGGCCGTCACCCGCCGTCACCCGCCGTCCCCCGCCGTCCCCCACAGTCCCCCACAGTCCCCCGCCGTCCCCGGCGGTCCTAGCACTCCCCTGACATCACCAGCAGTCACCGGCCGTCCCCCACCGTCCCCCACCGTCCCCCACCGTCCCCCACCGTCCCCCACCGTCCCCTGCCGTCCCCTGCCGTCCCCTGCCGTCCCCTGCCGTCCCCTGCCGTCCCATGCCGTCACCCGCCGTCACCCGCCGTCTTCCACCGTCCCCTAGCTGAAGTTGTCTCAGATCGTGGGGCTTGTCGTCCTTGCTAATGACGGCCGTCCTGCAAGTTCGAGGACGAGGACGGACTACATTTTGCCGTCCCGTCTCGTCCGGGGGTCTTGGCAGTCCCCCCGCCGGGCCCTACGGGGGCCCCGGACGGCTGAGAACACTGATGGGACATGCCTGAGAGGAATTAAGTTTGATAGTTGTTGGACGATTGACTAGTATGGTATCAGATACGTGATGGTATATTTGGTTGAGACGTTAGCTCAAGGGGGAACATTTAGGATGTTTTAGGAATTGGCATTAGGGAAGACTAGAGGTTAGAGATTAAGTTTTACCAGGAGTTGGAACGCATATGGGTCACACTATGATGGTTAGGAAACAGAGGACAGTGTCAGGACTGCGAAGGATCGCGAGGATGGAAGAACCGGTGTAAGAGGATGAGACGAAAGGGATGGAATTAAGGGAAAGAAGTTTCAGGAAAATTCTGAGCAGTTGGATGGTGAGAGAAGATAGGAGAGAATACTAGAAGATGTGTGGACGAAGGGTTCTTTCTATGAAGTCGAGATGGTGTGTATATAGGACACGTCCGGCGACGTAGAAAGAATAAGAATCCCAAGACTCTCACACCCCATCATAGCCAAAAGTTGTTTGACTGAGGAGACTAAATTAATGCTCAACAGAGACTTTCTGTATCGCCAAATGTTATAATACCAGCAATCGCATTGTGCTCAGTCTCCCCTGTGAGACAAACAAGGAATAGGTGCAATCTGATCATTTCTCTCGATCGACGTACTTGCGCTGAACTAAGCTATGGTGCTGTACTGTACAGTACTGTACAGTACAGTAGATGAAACCGAGCATGGCAACCATATCGGGCGAAGAGTAAGATCTCACTATGAATACCCAAAAATAGTAAATACGGTATTCGGTGTTCGCAAGCAAATGTTTTTTGGTTTTCTTTGGTTTTTTTTTGGTTTTGGGGTTGCGTTGAATTAGGCATCCAGCATATGCGCCGCGACTTAATTTACTTTAAGCAGGGTTCCGAATAGTCCGACCGGTCAAGTCTGAGAGGCAGGTCCTGGTTGATGTCGATGACAGGACCCGACTAACCTGGGTGGTCCGGTCCGGTTTGGACTGGTTCCAGACCTGTCTTCATAAAAGATTGCATGAGTGTCAGAATACACTGGAGGACAAAAGTGCATGAGTTTTTCCGCATCGCAACCGATGAAAAAAAAAGATCTTCACATCCGGAATAAAGTACACAGGGGACCGATCACCGCCACCATGCCTCCACAAGCCCCTTACATAGTGTCCCTGCATGCTTAAGTCAAGTCTCTCTTAGAACTAGCAATTTTTTCAGGCAAAAATGGGAGTCGGGCTAGGATTGTGGGGCCCGAGGTCCAGCACTCCCATATGTTGATGGTATTATATTTGCCGGGTAACTTAACTTGCTCTTGGGAGAAGACTCACTTTGAGGTGCTTGACTTGCACCTATTTCCACCATCTTTTGGCCTAGAAGACTAAGTTTTACAAGGTAATGCAAGGCCTCTGCAGTATCAGTATTCTTTCTTTGGCGTGTGTCGGCAGGTTGTGTTGCTGGCATTATGTTGGATTTTGATCTCGCGGGTGTTGGGAAGATTATTTTTTTAGCGATGGTTTGCGTTGTACGAAAACTCATTCACTTTTGTCATCCGGTGTAGCACCCGCCAAGACTCACAAAGAATAGATGTAACGTATTTTACCGGGTTCCGGCTCCATACCCTGATGTCGCTCTCCATGGCAACTAGACTTCGTTACGGGGCGGACGGGGCCCTGAAAAATCCGGGCCCCCGGCCGTTTTCCCCGCCCCGCCCCACTCAACGGCCTGGGGCGGGGTGTCTTTTTCGGCATTCCCTGCCCCTGTCCCCGCTCAGGCCCCCGCCCCACTCATACCCCAGACGGGTCCCCGTTAAAAATAGGTGGTAAGAAACGGGGCCCCGTCCAGGGAATGAGCGCAGGTGGGCCCCGGACAGGGGCGGGGCAGGGATTACCCCAAAAATACCCCCCCGGCCCCGTGTAAGGGCGGGGTCTGGCGTGTGAAAACCCGCCACGTAACGAACACTAATTAAGAAAAGCTTTATTTGAAAGTAATATCTTGTGATAAAAATAGCATATCCTATTGCTTGGCCGGCCTGGTGGCACTAGTCTTTGTCCAGTCGGTTTCAATAATCCTGCGTCTCCAGTGTGTCTAATTTCCCCTATTAGAGTAGACTTGACTTTCAACCCGACTAGCAATTCAGAACCTTGACTTCACGAGCCAATAATTCACTGAACTTACGCCTACCACTTAAGATGAGTTTTGCCTGCCATGATCCCGATTCGAAATTATGATTTGGCATGAAATGATGATTTGAAATCATGTGTTTGGTGTGCCACTTCCAAATCTTAATTTGTGATTGTGATTTGACCCTTATCAGAAGACCTGATTTAGAGCATCACCTAATTCTATATTTTATAGTTAAACAAAAGCTAGGATATCTGAATTTAACAGTTAGAATACTATAGCCAATTTTGCAAAGTCAAACAGATACATTGAGATAATAACCAATATGAAAGAATAAAAGCCTGATGAGTACAGAGAAGTAAGAAAACTGAAACCATTCAAATGATATATTCCATCAATCAACCTTGTTCGATATTTCCACTGGCGGAGGCGGTGGGGGAGTGTCACTACCCTTGTCGCACAAGATCGTTGGCACCGATAGTTCCCTAGGTGACAATGAGGGCGCAGTGGGAGATTTAGGGGTGGTGGGTGGGTAACAAAAAATGCGAGCTCTAGCGAGCTTGAAGACGATAATGCAAGAGGTAGCGAGTATTCAGGTTCTGAACTCCGGGAGTCGGTGGTTGTATATGTGCTAGAGGCACCTGGGTCCGTGCGTGATGAGCTATGACCTCCGAGCATCCAGGTGAGTGTCCCTCCATGACCTCCATACAGTTCGCCTCAGGGTTCTCAATGGTCGGCCGAGGACCGGCTCGGACCAGCTAGACCTGGTCAAAGTCTAGTTTAGTCCAATAGTAGAAATTAGACTGACCAGGTAGTCATGGTTGCTGGAACTGACCGGACCGGGCTCAGTCAGACCGGGCAGACTAGGCAAAAAACCAGTGATAAGGGGTGCATCGGCTGGTGGCTTATCCGCGCAAATTGCGGCTGAACAGATTACTGAGCGCTAAAGAAGTTCTCTCGTTCACTAAGTGATTCACTAACTGCACAGAGAGGAGCATTTATAAAGCAGAAAAGTGCTCCTATCCTTCCATCGATCAGAACACCCAGCCTTTCTTCTCAATGTAAGTTCCCTTTCCTCTCAATGTATTTTTTTCGCTTACATCAGCATGTTCGCACCAGTGCGAACTTGCTTACAAATTATTTTTCGCCGCCTCGGACAGAGGCCTGAAGGACTGGTCGGGGACTAATCCAGACCAGTCGTGACCACATATTTTAGTCAAGTCCGGTCTCGGACATCCATTTACACTGACCAAGTGGTCCTACCTCTGAGGCTTGACCGGTCGGACCATTGAGAACCCTGGTTCGCCTGAGCTTTGCCCAATTGGCAATGGGTTGTTCCAACCCGACATTATATTATAATTTGGTATAACTTAAAATTAATTATGACGATATGTGCCAAGACAATATATATAATTAGAATTAGTTATGATATCATACTTGACATGAGGATGAAATCAAAAGGTGTTTGGCATGTCCCAACTACAAATCATGATGTTGGCTCACCATAATTTAGGTTTAAAAAATCAGATTTCAAAACGCCAAGACCAGATCTCCAATCAAAATCATGGGCGGGCCAAACACTCTCTGAGTTTAAGGTCTTTCACCGACAAATGCAGTATTATACATGCGCTGTACACAACTGTGGGAAGAGGTGGCGTTCACCACTGTGGGTGGACACACAGCGAAGCATTTCAGCACCCCCTCTTTCCCAACCCATTACTCCTCAGTGACAAAATGTCTTTCTATGATACTGGTAACGTGATTCCCGGGGAAGTGGCTCACGACAGGGATCCGGCTCACCCATAGCAACCATGGGAACATCTAATTCATATTTAATTATCTCAACAAATAATTGAGAAACCACCTTGCAAATCAACAGCCAAGTACTTTGGAATATAGAGAATCGGAAAATCAAGTTTTTATTTTGTGGTTATAAAGTGTTACTCAGATATCGTGATTTTAAGATTGCCCATTTGATAAATAAATCGTACCCTTTCATTAGCATAAAAACATTGAAAACCCTTGAAGAATAATATTAAAAAATAGATACCAGGATAATATAAGTCTTATATATTAAGAATAATCAGCTTTTAATTTTATTCATAGGCATTTTTGAATGCAGAAGTCGTTACAAAAGAGGTAGAAAATACATACAAATTACATACAAATTGGACCGATTTTACCATGGAATATGTACATACATAGTTAACATATGAACTCGATATCCCAGAATAACCTTTATGATGATATCTCAAGTTAGTCTATCAAGTTCGAAGTTTGATCAATACAGGCTTTATATATTTCTCACATGTACTCAAAGATAATTCCTATATGATAAGTAAGACTCATGCAAACTATCTACAAGTCAAAATTCAATCATTTGAATAACTATAAGTCAATTAGTACCAATTAGAAAAGTTTTAGTAAACTAGAGTAGACACTCAGTAGGTTGGTTTAGAACATATATTTATTATATTAAGTGGTAGAAAGATGATTGTTGATTTGTAATTAGTAGTAATTAATATTGAATCTGATCAACAACTATCATTGAACCTGGCTCTAAAGAGTACGACTAGACTCCCTAAGGCTGTTGAGCTAATCAAATAACTTATTATTCATTTAAATAATGTATTATTTCAATTTAAAGACACTATCAGGATTTATTTCTACTTTGCGATTGTTTGATATTGATCAATGCACAGATTACTATGCAAAACATTTTTATTTCTCTTCAAAATATCTACACTCACTTAGGATATGATAGTGAGAAGTATGCCAAGATAGTGGGAGCGTAGGTCAACTATGTATGCAGATATTCCATGGTAAAATTGGTCCAATTTATATGTAATTTGTATGTATTGTCCACCTCTTTTTTAATGACTTCTGCATTCAAAAATGCCTATGAATAAAATTAAAAGCTGATTATTCTTAATATATAAGACTTATATTATCCTGGTATCTATTTTTTAATATTATTCTTCAAGGGTTTTCAATGTTTTTATGCTAATGAAAGGGCACGATTCATTTATCAAATGGGCAATCTTAAAATCATGATATCTGAGTAACACTTTATGACCACAAAATAAAAACTTGATTTTCCGATTCTCCATATTCCAAAGTACTTGTCTGTTGATTCGCAAGGTAGTTTCTCAATTATTTGTTGAGATAATTAAATGTGAATGAGATTTTCCCATGGTTGCTATGGGTGAGCCGGATCCCTGTCGTGAGCCACTTCCCCGGGAATCACGTTAGAGGACAGGGGCAAACCACTCCCTGGTATGATATGTGAACATGTATTTTCATAAGTCTTATAGGTATAGGGGCATTCATTCTCTCTTAGAAAGCAAAGATTTGTTGGTGTTCGTGGCTGCCGAATATCAAGCGTGAACTCCACCTTTTCCCACGAGTGTCCGAAGGAAAGAGAATATTTGAGCACTACCATGAACACAATTTCCAACAGACCACCACCCCTGGTACGACTTATTAGTGCCTGGAATATTTTTTGGAAGGCCAAAAACTCTTCTGGAAAATAAAAAATAAGATATCATTCTGGGCTTAGAAACAAAATATTGACTTTTATGATACCCACTATACCCTGCAGATTGTGGTTGCCTTGGTTGTAACAATGCAGTTGACCCGCTATGCCTGGTAGGCAGGTTGCAAACCGTAACCCGCGCTCACTCACTCCACTATCAAAACCCGGCTATTTCCTACCCCCGGTTTACAAAACTGTGGGATCCATCGTATAGAAAGGGGTTTTGTCCGCACTTCACGTGCAATTGCAAATCTGAGAGGTCGGAAGTATACGCATGAGGTTTATCAATTCGCTCCATTGTGAGCCTACGTACACAGCATGGTGGAATTGAGTTCTCATTTATATAGGAGGATATCACTTTGAGAGCAAGCACATACGTGGGCTCTTACTTAGGCCCTAACGTGCGCACATACGAGTCGCGGGGTTTTTTGCGCTGGCTTACACCTGCCCTCCTACCTACCCTCCTACCTACCTCCGTGACTCCACTTCGTCCGCCTCCCCTTTCAAAAGGTATTAAAGGGCCCCCTCTCCCGCTATCTTTGTCCTTCTCTTCTTCTCCTTCCTTCCCTTACCACAACTCCTTCGTCTCAAGAACACCATCCATTGGTAACAAGGCCAAACCTTTTTGACACCCTTCCTTCACCCTGTTTCCTTTACTTTGAATTATCAAACTCTTCATCAAACATCCGTCTTGTCTCATCAGATCCATCAAAAATGACTAGTTCCGAGGCTTCCCAGGCTCAGACAGACCCTTCCTTTTCTCTCCCTTCTCAGTCCATTAGCCTGTCAACTCGACAGGTTGGCTGGGCTGGGATACCCCTTGTTGTAAGTTTGCTTCACTTCGTCCCCTCTGTTCTTTATTTATTTATTTTCCTTTTCCCTTCTCTTCTTTCTCCTTTTTTCCTTCCTCCCTCCATCTATTCCTTAATAGTGATGTGGAGTTTTACCAGTTTTTCCACGCACTGTTTTATATTATTTACCGCCATCACACTTTGTATGTTGTTTGCTAATTTGATAGCGCAGCCGCTCTATATTGGTGTGGCTGCCACTAAGGTTGGGGGTCAGTCGGCTAGAATTGGTATCTCAATTCATGACGGCGTTTACTCGGTTTATTCCTGCATCCACCAAGTCACCCCCAGACCTTGGCACCATATCGAGGACACCGTTAGGGCAGATGTCATTAACACCCTCAGGGATTATTCTATTCAGCACCGAGCTAAGTTTGTGAGTGCTGGCGTTACACTTGGTCTCGAGAATATTTCCCCGGGAATTTGCGCCGCTCTGTGGCTAGATTTAGACGCTATCACCATAGTTCTGAATGTCCAGACCTCAGCCATTGGTGAATTTAAAGACACTAGAACAAACACTGTCGATGTTGATGAACAGGCTGAGTCTGCTGCACGAAAGTGTGTTATGCAGTTTGGTCCTAACCATAACCTTGCTCTCGCAATAGCTTTCAGGAACCAGGTGATGCCGGACGCACCAGGGGCCATCAAATTGGTTGACAGGTTGGGGGAGTACCGGGCTACCGCACATAAGGGCACTTGGAACACCGTTCTTAAGTATGCTTCTGAGTTAAAGGGGTATAAAGATGGTCAAACCGAGGGTAACCCTCAGTGTCCGCCCACTAAAATAGCCTTTTTCTCAGCAACACCCCAGGGGTGTGGTGTAGCATTGATGAGGCATGCTTTGGTTCGGTTTGGCGATAAATTGGGTGTTAAGTTGAATTGGTTTGTCTTCATCCCATCCATACTGCATAGTACCTATTTACTGATATGTGAGACAGGTATATTCCTAAGCCTGATCCGAAGGTTTGCAGAATTACAAAGACAAATCACAACATCCTCCAAGGAGTGGCAGATCCTGAAGAAAGATTCGACGTGGTGAAGCAGGCTTTACTTAATGAATGGATTCGAATAAATGCCCAGCGCTATTGGCTCTCGCCCGGGGGTCCTCTCGCTCCTGGTGGAGCGGACGTCGTTATCATTGATGACCCTCAAATGCCTGCACTCATTCCGATAATCAAAAAACTTCGCCCAGAGGTCAAAATTATCTACCGTTCTCATATCGAAATCCGCAGCGATCTTGTAGACAGCCCTGGGAGCCCTCAAGAACAAGTTTGGAAATGGATATGGGAATATGTTAAACAGGCGGATGTCTTTATCAGTCATCCAGCTGACAGGTTCGTTCCGCATGATGTTCCGTTGGCGATGGTTGGATTGATGCCTGCTTGTACTGATTGGTTTGTTTCCCCCTTTTTGATTTTTCTTGCTGCGCTGATGAATATAGGTTTGATGGGCTCAATAAATATTTGGGTGAGTTGGATCTAAGTTTTTATCACCAGAATCTACGCAATTCATGCATCGAGCTGGGGATGTAAGTCAAACTCGCAAACAAATTTCATTTCTTTGAGAGAAAATTACTGATTCTGTTACTCTCTCCCAGGAACCAGCTTCTCTATCCTGCAAGGGAGTATATCACTCAAATCGCAACATTCGACCCTAGCAAAGGTATCCCGGACGTCATTGAATCTTACAGAAAATTCTGTGCTCGTCTTGTCAGGGACATGCCCGAAAAGGTTCTTCCACAATTGCTGCTGTGAGTTGACCTCCATTTTCTCCCAAGCCACTCTTTGAATGACTTGACACTGACGGAATTCAGCTGCGGGCATGGGGCTATTGATGATCCGGATGCATCGATAGTTTTTACCGACACCATGGAATTACTTGGGCAGCCGAGATATTCTGCCATTGCAAAAGATGTGGTAGTTATGAGAATTGGTCCAAGCCGTCAAAGTAAGTTTCAACTCTAAGATAGTTTGTGAATGCAAAACTAATGTTTATTCTAGTGTTGAATGCATTAATTGCCACTGCGAAGATCGTGGTGCAGCTCTCGCTGCGTGAGGGATTCGAAGTTAAGGTGTCTGAGGCACAGCAACATGGAAAGCCAGTCATTGCCACAAGAGCCGGTGGGATGCCATTGCAGATTCAACACGGGAAGGATGGATTTCTCGTCGATGTGGGAGACACGGAGGCTGTTGCAAATCATCTCTTCGATTTGTACACCGACAATGATCTTTACGCCTGGATGGGCTATCATGCGGAGGAAAGTGTGAGCGATGAAGTTGGAACGGTTGGTAATGCTGCATGTTGGCTTTACCTTGCGGCTAAACTTGCTCGAGGCCAAGACCTCAAGCCTAATGGGAGATGGATCACTGACATGGCGAGGGAGGAAGCCGGCCAGCCTCACGGGGTTGACGAGAAGATACTCCCGCGCGGGGGGATAGATATTAAGGGAGAAAACAGCACCGGTGGAGTTTTCGGGTCGGATTGGGTACTAGTTTGAAACAAGTTAAATATCTTTTCAATTTCCCCACTCGGCCCCGTTTTACTTACCCATTCAGTTTCGTTCATCTTTTCGCTTTTTCTATGCAAAGTACCTGTTGGGGGATTTTTCTGCGGCTTGAAAAAATTCATGTATTGTTCATGCATAGAGGCGTTGTTTTTAGAGCTAGATCCATAGTTCCATCTCGATAAAAAATTTCTTCCAGAACATGAATTGCGTGCGGTTTGTGGCATCAAGAACGAACCCGTGGAAATGGCGATGGTGGTTGTGATGATAGTAATTCTGAAATCTACGCACTGTATTGGTGTCAGTGTGCATAGATGTTTTTTAAATTTCCTCTAACGTTATCTTCACCAATCGTGATAGCACTACTTGTACCCTCAGCGGTTTAGATGCATGCAGATTTGTCGCTACCACTGCCCCTGCCCCGCAAAGTTTGTCGATATTCACTCGAATGTGGGGCCTAAAATGTCCTTGGTATTCTAGGGTATCGGGAGAAACCACGGCGACTATTTCTGTTGATCCATACAGATTTCCCTTCACCGGGAAAAATGTTGGAATTTTTGCTGCTCACCACATACTGATCCATTGATGGAAAACTTCTACCATGAGAACAATCACATATCGAAAGGCAACTAGAACGGACTAGTTCCTGACTACCGTTGTTTCATACCTATTTCAGATTGCGCATACCCCTGCATACCTAGTTCACCACGGACCAACGGCGGCAAAACACCTTAAGTACAAGGTGCGACAACATCAAATATACTATCGCCGCCATAGGACACACAACACTTCCGTTATCAACCGAATCCTCCATTCCTCGGTCCATCATGATACCGTCAGCAAAGAGTCTTACTGTGCCCTCTGCAGATAACATTTCACCTCGGTTATGAGTCAGAGGAGATTCGGCAAAGATGAAGAGCGGAGGCAATGTGAGGAGAGAGATGGCATGCACATGTCTTATGTCCAACTGCGAGCTTACAATCTAGGATAAAAGGACTCCTGTTTTCCCTTTGTTTGTAGTTTTGATCATCCAGCAGACTTTCGCTTTTCTTCTCACTCTATTTTCTATATACAGAGTATCAGTCACTTGTTTCTTTATTCTTTATTGGATTTGTTTTCTTGTCATTTTACCTATTCGTATCGATAAAAGCTTTGGTTCTCACACCTTCCGTCATCAAATCCACTGTGCACCATTATTTTGTTGAAAAAGAAACAAAAAAGTTCACAGTGCGGGCTTGTTTTCCGATGTTTATTGACATCCCCGATTGCAGATAACGATGTACTAGTATCATGCATAAATGATGATGCTATTCGAAAGGTCGCCACCTCTCCCATGAACTCATGACCTGCCTAATAATTTCCCATCACACCGCAAGCTGGTTTTGAGAGAACGACATTTCTTTGCAGCAAGCCGGATTGCACCTGGGGATCTTAGTTTCAGACTAAGCAGGTGCTGGACAGCCATGGTGAAGCGTGGCATCTCAATATCAGCGTGGACTGTTCGATTCCCGGTGTGTGAGACGGCCAGGATAAGGAGTGTAAATAGGAGGATAATTTTCATGCTCATGTATTAAAGAAACATGGTGTTGGATATCATGAGTTGTTCGCAGCAGCTTAGTCAGAGGGTGTCTTGGCTGTCATTGGTTGTGGAGCTCGTTTGTCTTGTTTGTTCTCTCTCTTTTGTTTTCTTTTCTCTTTTCTCCTTTTCATACGCCGCCTTCTACACAGCAAAACAAGGCCAATAAAACCAGTCTTGACACAACTCTTGATTGACCTTTAATTTATCTCTTGTTCTCGCCTTCGGGTTCTGCTTACTGGAGAGTTTGCGCAAGGAGACCTAGGTGGCATGAAAACAGGTTATTTTCTGTTAACCTAAAAGTCTTGGACACCTTGGTGGGTATGATAGCAAGACCTGGAAGAAGTGTAAAATAGGGCTTTTCAGACCTAAAGAAATCCGATCGCTGCAGAACAACAAATCAGCATCAACACAGCGCTCTTTTTACATTTTATTAAAACATTTTACCGATGATAATATTCAGCATCCAGTATTAGATTGTCAAGTGTTCTATGGCGGTCATTATGGTTAGTATTATACAAGTACTCAACCTGTGTAAGCCGGGAATCCTTGTGTAACCGGGAATCCTGGTACAGTCATCACCGTACTCGTAGTCGCGACGAAACTAGAGTCATGACGAACAGGGATTAACGATGAGCCAATTTTCCCAAGCCAAAGAGATGTATTAAGAGAGAAACTAGTTACAGTGACGGAAGGAAATCAACGGAGCAAGAAGAGAGCGATATTGAGAAGAGTAGAACAAGAGGACTCCACTGTCGGGTGCGTTGGTGGTGTTGTCGCAACCCGTGCCCGGGAGATCGTTACTACCGATATGTCCCGGCGTGGCAATGAGGGCGCCCAGGTGTCGATCGGGGGGGTGGGAGGGGATAAAGAACACGAGCTGTCAATAAGGAACGCGAGCTGTAGGAAGGATGGAGATGTCGCGGTCTGGGAGAGCTGGGGGGAAGCTATTGTAACGGGGGGTCCACGGGCCCATTGTCCTGGAGCTTTGACCCCGCACTGGCCCAGCAACCGGGTGAACCTTTTTCCCCTGACCTCCGAGACAGTATCCCATTCCTGCAGGCTGGCTCCCCTGCGCTTAGCCTAATTGGCAATGGGTTGTACTGTACCAACCCCTCATTAATTTTCTACAACCCTAACCTTGACGATTTCTTTATTCCCCACCAAATACCCCTGTTCGTCACCACCCCAGTTTCGTCGCGACTACGATGGAGACTGTATCATATGAGCAAGGAACAAATTTGAGGGCAATGCGATATTACCCTACTCAATGCCCACCTTCCAGCTACCAAGCCACATAGACCTGGTGCGCAAACTCATTCAGAGACCTGGGCCTCTTTTCCGCTAACTGCCACCTAGGTCCTCTTGCGCAAACTCTCTACTCCTGATCATTTCCAAAACATGAGATCGAGTTACTCTGTCAAGCCTGCTGGGATTAGGCTTGGTGGATTGATCACGAGTTATCACTCGTGTTGGTTTGTTTCGGACTTGGGTGTTGAAATCGTGTTGGTGGTCGGAGCAGGACATTTTTGGTAGGGCCAATCTGCTCTATTGCGCTTACGTGTTTTCCCCCGATTCCCCCCACCAGTCTTGACTATTACTTAGCCTTTGGTCTTCAACCATGTGTGCGTACACTACTTGGGCCGAGGTAAAATGTCTTAACACGCACTAATAACAGAATCTACGTAAATAGAGGAACCGTGGGATCTGCCTAATAATTTTATCCATATCTTTTCAGCCCTGGAGAGCCCTCTCTTTATTTTATCGCCTCTAGAGCAGATCACAGTGTTAGAGTGCGCGCTAATCGGTCGGTGACTCCAACATGCTGCGCGGGTTCTCGGTTGTTCTAGTTATTATGGTACCTGTGTAACATGGTATTTTTTTCTGGGGTTGCGGCGACCTAAATGGTTATAAAGCGAAGGTTGTCAAGTGGAGAGTAAGTAGCTGGAGCTTGTGCCTAATCCATTACCTGCCATTGTCTGGAGGAATGCTCGCTGATTCAGAGGGCTAGCTAGATGTGCCACATGCTGATCCGGAAATCACTTTTCGGCTGCTTGTCAAAATATCTTATTCCTTTCCCGATCGTGGAGAAGGTTTATTTTATCAATTAATAACTGTGCGTGTGAGAGCGCTCGGACGCGCCACTGGATTCAGAATATATACAGTGCCACTGTCTCAATTTTTAAGCTCGTATAGTCTACCAAGCGATATTCTGTGCTCGGGTAACCGTACATTCATCCCGCTCGCGAAATGACCTACTCCTCGTACTTAAACCTACATCTGCCTCACATTCAAATTGGCCCTTGATCGGCCGATCCAACACCTCTGCTCCGGCCACTCGGGGCGTATCCAGCTGGCAATTGTGGACACAGCGCTAGGCCCACCTCGCCCCCCCGCCGATAACAACCGCGTCCCCACTCATTACCCTAACCATAATCTTCCCTTCGCCCCAACCCCCGCAATGAAAGCGCCTCACAACACAGGGAAAGACTAACCCATGGCGCGGAACTCGACTCAGAAATATCCCCATAAGGCGCCAGCCTATCCCTCAGCGAGTAGGTGTTGACTATTGTCAATAGCGGCCTGCGCCGTGGTCCCGGACATCGAGGTTTTTTATAGAGCATTCGGTCCAAAGATAAGTCACGACCATCGGAATTAAGCGCCCGGATGATCGGGCGGTATGGGAGATAAGTGGTAGTATGCGTCCAAGTTGGTTTATTTTGTGCCGCGGGCCGGAAAGGTTGCGGAATAGTACAATAGTTGTCGCGCTAGTCCTGCAAGCTTTAACGTGCTCGGATGGTTGTGCTATGGCTGGCTAAGTTGCAGAGGGCCCAAAACTTACAGTATTTCGGGAGTATGATCAGCCGCTGGAGGTCTGAAAGTAATATTGGTGAGAGGTGCAGGTCTCGGGGTGAGGTATGAAGCTGGGATTATTAGAAATTTGTTATGTAGCAATCACAGCCGGTCAATGAAACAAACCGCCTGGTTCGCATTATGTAGTGTATTTATTAGTGGGATTTAAGTTAGGGGGCACTGGGTTTTGGTGAGGGAGATTACGCCTTTCCTTCGTAATAATAGCTCTCATATGTACATCTATATACAATGGGGGAACCTCTGGCATAATAGTATTGAGCAGGAAGGCGGGGTATATAATTTTTGGGCGGGCCGGCGGTACCACCGCTGCCGAAGGTGCTTGTGGCTCGTACAATGTCGAAAAATTATATCTGCAGGGTCGGCGACTGAGGCTAGGGCTTAAAGACTTGTGCATGTACACCTTATCCTGTCGTACCAATACGCGATGATACCCACAAGAATGACATTGGTTTGGAACCTCTCGAGCTGGTAATTCGGATTTCTTTGATACCAGATAACTAGCGGTATCCGCGAGGCTCCTTCAACGCCAGCAAAATTCGCATTGCGACCTGACCGCGCTTCTCTTTAGACTGCGTGGGCGCTCGGCGAGGAAGCACACCAAGCGAGACATGGGCATGTATAGATAGTATAGTGTTGGAGAAATAGTGATATGTTGATCCGGGGGGGAGGTTGAAGAGAGAAGATCGTGGCATGGACCCGATGGAGTATCGGAAAGGGTGGGGGGGGGGGGAGAGGAGAACGAGACATCCTACTAGTGATCTACATGAATTCGAGGGATAGAATCTATGGGTGTTGAGAAACGATTCAATTCCTGATGTTTCTTTTCCGTTTTTTTTTTTCCTGGCTAGTCGAGCGTAGTGGCACTAGTAATGCTGACATTATGGCATTTGGCAAAACGGAAGGGTCTTGAATGTGCATTAATTGAATCGGCCAAGTGAGGGTGTGATTTTACTCGAGGTTTGTCGGCCCTGGTAGAGGATCAGAGGATGAGGACAACAAGGTATGTCGCAGTACTTTTGGGAATGATATCAAGATGAAGAGATATTAGAAGAAAGGTAGGCAGGCTCAGATTCCGACCGTTGCTGGCATGGTACTAGCCATTTTTTTTTAAGTCTCCGCAATGGCTCGGTGTAAGGTATCCTGACCGTGGGGTAGGTCTTTCCTTGGCAAAGGTGTAAGTACTTTATCACTGGCAAGAAAAGTTTAGATGGCCCATGTGTAAGTTCACGCTTGGTGTACCTTGGGCCGTAACCTACATTCCGGAGACTAAAAAAAATCGCTAGTATGATACATGATAATATTATGACGGGGAATTTCAAGTATTATTTGTTTTAACCAGGGTTGCTTTCTGTCCTCCCACCGAGGGGCTGCGGGAAAGGGGCGGGAGAGGGGGCTTGTATTCCATGATATCATACTACAAAAAAACAAACGGTATGTAATGAAGCCTCTGATTTGACAGGAAAAAGATAAATAGCACATGTGCTGGGGCCAACAATGAGGAAAAACAGTATGCAGGGGTGAAGAAAGAAAGAGAGAAAGGTTACGATACAATGCTGGGATGATAAATTTTGAGGGCTGCGAAAAGCAATGAAAAAACCAGCACCACTATTTCATCCCCAGTCACTCACCGTGCTAACTGAGCACGATTGTTGTCTGTGGAAAATTGTCTCCCAGCTTTTCTAGTGGGATGACGGCGCCGCAAGTAGACTAACAGGAGGAGAGATCGGGAATAAAAGGCGAAAAGAGATGTGGGGGATATGAGGGAAACAACAGAAGAGGAGCAAGGAGGTAGAGGTCGCGTGGTAGGAGTGCTAAAGGGGTTAGGCCACTGCCTGCCTGCCGAGGGTTGATTAGATGGAAGTTCGAAGAATAGGGAGGTGTGACTAGCTTTCACCTTGAACATCAAATTCTGCGGATTCTTTTGGGATGGCCCTGGTCTGGGCCTGATCTCCAGGGTGGGGAAGGTGTTGTAAGTCCGTTACCATCCAACTGGAGAATGAAATTTCTGTGTTTGGATAGTAATTTTGCAATGGCATAATGTTCACAATCCAGGGCTTGCGAAAGTGCGGTTTCACCGGCAAGATCGCTTATATGGGGGTTGATGTCCGACCGTTCCAGGAGTAACTTCGCGACTCTCTCATGGCCTCTCTGAGCGGCTATGTAGAGTGGCGTTTGGCGACGTTCATCCGCGGTGTTGGGGTCGACATCGTTCCGCTCAAGTAGCACCTTCACGACCCCTTCATGTCCCTGGTAGGCAGCTATGAAGAGTGGGGTCTGGCCATTTCCATTCGCAGTGTTGGGTTTGATATCGTATCGTTGTAGCAGCATCTTGACAGCTCCCTCGTGTCCTCCCAAGGCGGCTATGGAGAGTGGGGTGTGGCCATCTTCATCAACGGAATCGAGGTTGACATCCGCTCGTTTCAGCAGTACCCTCACCAACCTCTCATGTCCTTTACTAGCGGCTTGAGTCAGTGGCGTTTGGCCACGGTTGTCCCTGGTATTGATGTTGACATCTGCGCGTTCCAATAGCATCTTCAAGACTCCCTCATCTCCTTTCCCGGCGGCTTTGGCGAGTGGCGTTTGGCCACATTGGTCTGTAGTGTTGGGGTTGATATCGGCTCGTTCAAGCAGCATCTTTACGACTTCGTCATGTCCTGCCCAGACGGCTTGGGAGAGTGGGGTATGCCCATGTTCATCAGCGATGTTGGGGTTGACATCCACTCGCTCTAACAGAATCTTCACAACTCCCTTATGCCCTCGAACAGCTGCTATGAAAAGCGCCGTTTGGCCAAGTAGACCGGGGATGTTAGGCTTGATATCCACTCGTTTTAGTAACATCTTCACGACTTCCTTATGGCCTTTCCGGGCAGCTAGCAGTAGTGGAGTTAGGCCGTGTCCCTTCCCGGTGTTGGGATTGAGCTCCCGTCGTTCTAGGAGCATCTTCATGACTTCCTCATGCCCTTTCCAGGCGACTACCAAAAGTAGGGATTGTCCATGGTTGCTCGCGATGCTGGGGTTGATATCCGCTCGTTCGAGGAGTATCTTGACGGCCCAACCAAGTCCTTCACAGGCAGCTTTAAAGAGCGGTGTTTGGCCATAAGCGTTGGTAGTATTGGGATTGACATCAGTTCGTTCAAGTAGCAGCTTCAGGACTCCTTCATGTCCCTCATGAATTGCTGCGAAGAGTGGTGCTTCGCCAAATTCATTGGGAGTGTTGGGGTTGACATCATTGCGTTCCAGCAACATCTTCGCAACTCTCTCGCACCCTTTCCAGGCGGCTATAAAGAGTGGCGTTCGGCCATGCAAATCCGCAGCGTTGGGGTTGATATCATCTTGCTCTAGTAGTATCTTAACAAATTTCTCATGCCCGTGTTTGACAGCCCATAAAAGAGGTGTTCGGCCCTTCCTGCTTTCCGGGTTAGCACCTTGTAGTTCTGGTGCCATATTCTGGATGGCGAGAGAACAAATTTCAGGCCTCTAGGTTGAGACGCGAGGTAATTAAACAAATGTAAAGGGTAAAAACAATAATTCGTATTGGCTTTGTATCGAAGGTTCACAATAGAACCCTCTACGCACAAGTTCGTAGTGGTTCACCGGGGCTCCCACAAGAAAGAGCAAAAGAGGAAGGGATTAAAAGCAATTTGTTCTTGTTGTGTTCGTCCCTTCACGTCTAGAAAGGTGTGGTTGTTCGAATGGCCTCGGCCATTTCTATTTAAGTGGTTAGTGGAGAAAAGCTGCACTCGGAAAATATTTTCACCCACAAAATCTGAGAACGACAGTCACTTACACAAGCCCTATAGACTGCGGGCTGCAACTATGATACTTGTGTGCAATTTAGGTGTGATCCCAATCGATGAAAATCATAGAACCTAGGGCTCGTTGCACGATAGCATTGTTTGAGGGCAAGTTTGAGGCAGATAGCTTCAAACCTGTACCAAGTCGGTTGATTCTGAAATACTACGGCGGCCTTTAGCGACAAAACCGCCACTACCCCCAAATCATAAAACTTGAATAATGTAGGGTTGGAACAACCCATTGCCAATTGGGCAAAGCTCGGAAGAACGGCCTGGAGGTTGGGAAGGAAAGGCCCAGCTGGTCGCGCTGAGGTCATTGCTCACCACGCACGGACCCCAGAACTACAAGCACATATAGGACCATCGACTCCTGGGAGTTGAGATCCTCGAAGCTCGCTACAACTCGCATTCTCGCCTGCAAGCTCGCTACAGCTCGCGTTTTTTGTCCCCACCCGCCGCCCATATATTTCTCACTGCGCCCTCATTGTCAACTAGGGATCTATCGGTGGCAACGATCTCAAGTGACAAGGGCAGCGACATTTCCCCAACGCCTCCGCCAGTGGACTTACGGAAAAAGGTTGATTGATGGAATGGATTGCTTGGATGGTTTTGGTTTCTTATTTCACTGTACTACTGATTTGGTTTTCATTTCTCGCATACTGGTTACTATCTCAATGTATTTGTTTGGCTTTGGAAAATTGGTCCAAAAACAGAAAAAGTCCTCAACCAACAAAACTTTCCAAGTAATAAACTTAGTTACTATCTTATGTATGACCTGTTGGAGTTGATGGAAGCGGATAGTTGTTAGTGGCTAGAAAGGAAGATAGCTGAGGGATAAGACAGGATAGTCGTTTCAGTTGTTTGATTTGTACTAGACGGAAGGATAGACGGAAGGATAGATTGAATGGTTTCTGGTTATGTCTTTCCTTTGTTCAGAGTACGGAAGTACGCAGGCAGAAGGGGATTACGCATGAAGGGGGGATCGATAGGTGTGGCAGACGATAGGATGATTGAGAGTGTTTTATTATTCTTATGTAGACTTATATTTGCTTAGTTAGTTTTGGGGCGTGAATGAAGTTATTTGATTCTCCCTAGTATCCTTTTAGTTGAGCCCCATTCTAGTTTATCGGTTGACCGTTACGTGCGCATTATCCTCGCAACATCACTGGGTACTAGAAAATAGCATGCTAGAAAAAGGATCATAAGAAGGTTTGAAAAATGTTCCCCGGAAACATTTCTTCCGCTGGTACGCTCGCAAACTTCACGTTCATCATTTGATCTCGCTCATAGTTTATGATCAGGCAAGTCATGTGCCGTATTTGTAAACAAATAAGCAAGGAAGAAAACAAAAAAGCAAAAGGTGTTTGTCAAATTAGAACTCGGAAACCACAGGCACGGATCTGCAATGTAATCGTATCCTTGCCGGGGGGAGAACTAGCGCGATCGCCGTCGGAAAGTTCTCATATTTGCTGCAGATATCCGGATCCGAGATATTCAATTGAGTTTCCCGTAACCTTATGGAAAATTCACGGCATTGTCCCTCAAATCAACTTTGGTTACCTCAGTTTTTTCGCCCCGTTGCAATATCACGATGACTGTGCTTAAGGCACAAGGCTTATGAAAGTATTTTAAATGGAAAATAAGGCTCGTACCGGAATGATGGCTCAGTCTTATCTTAATACTTGGAGCACTTGATGACTAGTTTAACCTTCTTCTTTTTCTCGCAGGCATATCGCTTATTGTGTAGGTTATATAGCATCACCATATCACTCATAGTTTATCTGTAGCCCCTCGCCGTCCTCTCCCATCCGGCCGTCCCCCTCATTTTTCTCCGCATGTGCCCGGCCGTCACTCCTAAGACCCCTCATCAATGCCCCCCCCCTCTCAGTCCTTACCCACACCCTACCATCCTCGGATACCCCTTATGGCCCCCCCCGCACTCCTGGCAGCCCCATGCAGTCCGCCCAAGCAGCTATTCTTCGGTTTGTCTCACCATATTAAATACCTAGCATGCAGGGCCCGGAAGTCACTCAAGTGATTTGCTCTATGCGGGACCCCAGCAGCATTACATTTCTGTCTAGTTGATAACCATGATAACTCTACGTATTGAATAGTGAACATACTTTAGTTTTCCTACCACTTTGGTTCAGGATTTCTTTTCATGACGCTTGCATCATGGCAGCCTCCTAGCGGCACTTGTACGGTGGCAGTTGCCCCTGGGCACCGCCAGACCTCCATCCCTTGGTTCTTCGAAATTCTTGTTTGACAACCTTGCTCCCCCCTTTTCTTTTCAAGTCTTGATTCAATTCCTCATCTTTGTAACATTCTCTGTCTTGGGAGTGATAATTACCCAATCTTACCAATGATGATAATTATAATTAAGCCCATTAAATTTTTATTGTCGAGGGGGTTTTGCATTTTTCGATTTTTAAGTTTTAAGATTTGCGCGTAGTGGCGGTTTTGTCGGTATAGGCCGCCGTAGTTGATCCTGCAATACCTCTATTTCTGTCTGCGGAAGTTTGCAGATTAGGAAAACCTGTTTTTTTCCAAAGGTCTTATACTTGTATCCAATGCCTGCCATAATAATATTATTATGATACAAGTTCTATTTTATATATTGTTTTTCAAGTATACTGTTACGGTTTAAAATTGACTTTCTTAACTTGCAGTTTTCTAGCTTTTATGTGCTTAACTTTGGTTAAATACTTCCATTTTCATCGCGTATTCGGAATCAGGTAATATTAAAGATTTATGTCTTGATACTATGACCAAACATGGCTAGTAGTAATTTCTACTCCTTGCATCATTTATTCTCATACGAGGCCAAGCTTCTTTTTTATTACCTCTTAGTTCACACACAGGTCATCTCCGCACCAAAATTGGTTTTCCATTTTGGAAGAGCCATCACGAACCCATAGAAAGTATGGTGGGGGACATCTGTAGCCGGAGTACCTTGCCAAGCAAATATTACCCATCTTCAACCGCCAAAGGATTTTCAACCACCAGTCCAATGAGAATTATGGCTCTATTAGGTGGTAGGGCAGGTCACCCTGTACACATTAATAGAGAGAAAATAGAAATATCTCAAGTTTTCATAGAGATATTAGGGTTTAAAGGTGTCAAAATTTGGTAGGAGCAAGGGAATGTCCGGGACAGGTTAATTACTGTTAATTTCCTTGGTGATGACTGTTAATAGAAATTTGCCAAGATATTAACCTTGAAAAAGGCCAGTCTTGGCAGAATAACCTACTGTTAATAAACTAGAATGAATGTCCGCCTGTTCCGGCTACAGAGGTCCCCCACCATATACTGTAGTGTTCATGCTCCTTGAAAGATTGCGGTGAACAGCGCCAGTGGCTGGTGAAGCCCATGTATGAGAATGGACTAACACTTGAGAATTTATTGCACCGTGCTTGAAAAGTGGCATCAAGGCTACCCTCAACAGTGAATGAACACTTTCCCTCATCCTACCGTCACAGTTGCCGTCACAATTTTCATAATAATCATTATTTTCACTTACCATCGGGTACATTATCCTCTTTGTATTAAAGACATCGATATTTCAAATAATTCTGGCACACCTTCCGGTACTTTTATAGCAACCGTATTCCGAATACACGATGAGAATAGAAGTAGATAGTTAGTCACGATCTCGGCTTTGGGTGGTTTCACGGTTGTGCAGGGGTGGCTGTCGCCTAGGCTTGGCAGACAGGGGTTTCTATGTAAGTTAGGTTTTGTCTGCTCTCAGGCTTTCCTTCCTTCTTTTTCCCTCAAAAGCAGGAGAACAACGGCGGCGAAGAAGAGGAGACGAGGATCGTGTAGTTAAAGAAGGGAAATTGGATCTGTACTTAGCCAGTCGGACAACCTGCTGGGTTGGGCTTTCTTTTCGACAGGAATTTTCTGTTTTGTGCGGTTTGTGGGGTTGGTTTTGCGACATAGCTTAGTGAATTCAGATTGATCGTGACTTGTGTGGTTTTGCATTCTACTTCAGTGTTCCTTGAAAGTGACAGTTGTTTTCACTTACTTCTCCGCTTCCGTAAATTAGATACTATTCCATCGATTTTCTTGTTTTCAATACCGGAAGGGTTTCTATTGTTATCTTGCGTCGGTTAATAAGGTCAACCTTAGACCAACGATCCTTGGTAACGGAAGTCGCCTCACCACCCCACGTTTTCAGCACACCATAAAGATATTCCTCTGGATTAACTATTAATTCCTATTATGTATTCTACTCCATATTTACATTTTATCTCTTTTGTTCGATTTTCATGATAGTGGGGTTGGTGGGGGAGGAAAATTGTCATGGCCTGCTGGAGTCCCCCCCATCCATTGATGTAAGTTGCTGGGTTGGGAAAACCCATTGCCAATTGGACAAAGCGTATGGAACAAGCTTGGGGACACGCGCGGGACCGCAGAGACCAGTCGGAAAAAGGTTTAGCCAGGTACCTGGCTAGCGCGGGGACATAGCTCCGCCGCGGCAGGTGAGTGGAACAACCACACCAGATAGCATCCCCCAAATCCCCTGAACACAAGATCTCCAGGCTCGCTACCCCTCGCGTTGTTTGTTACCCGCCAGCCACCCCTCTCAGGACTACCTAGCGCCCGCATTGTCGCCGAGGGAGAAATCGGTGCCAACGACCCCGAGCGACAAGGGCAGCAGCAACCCCCCCCAATGCCTCGGCTAGTGGAAGACAACAACATAACGATAGAACCTGTTTTTCCTGTGTTTGGTTTTCTCCTGGGTTATTTGGCTCGTTTTGTTAGTCAATATATGTCAAACCTTGCTTGGCAAAATTGGGTTAACTTAGTTAAGGCCAGTGTTCCCAAGCGTCCAGTCCGTCCGTCTTTAGCCTAGGACGGGACGGACGCCAAGTTTGAGACCTTCGGACGGGACGGACGCCCAATTGCAGTCCGTCCTGACCTATGCCCGGGACGGACGGC
>Ga0307517_10003376_pt1 | contig 24838 bp, 20 predicted proteins | sample 23_EM_MG_FD_194515 | JGI IMG/M metagenome (GOLD analysis project Ga0307517, IMG submission 194515) | Populus trichocarpa ectomycorrhiza microbial communities from riparian zone in the Pacific Northwest, United States - 23_EM | ecosystem: Host-associated > Plants > Roots > Unclassified | place... | reverse complement strand
TACGCGATCGCACTGTTCAACCGTGGCGAGGCGCCGGCGACGATGACGGTGACGCCAGATACCACTGGGTTGCCGACGATCGAGGCGTTGCGCGATGTGTGGAGCGGCGCGCCGGTCGATGCCAGGGTGACGCGCTTCGCCGTCCCCGCGCATGGCGTGGTCCTGCTAGCGTCGTGATTTTCTACCAGCGATCTACAGGGGAAATCAGCCTCTTTTGTGCCTGATGGGAGTGTTCTTCTGCTGATATCGGCAGGCGTTCATCAGCGTCAGGCCTTGTAGGGTTTCGGTCGCGGCTCGGCGGTGCGGACCTTCGCATCGGTCGGCTACCCGAAATATCAATCGACGCGATCGACACGATCGGGGAAGAGCAAGCCGATTGGACGGGAAGCGAGTGACGGCAAGAATGAGCCATGAGATCGACGCCGATATCTACAATTCCCTGATCGACCCCGCCAGCGGCGCACCAGCCGCGGGTGCCGCGCTCGGCGCGTTGCTGACCGCCCACGCCATGGTCACGCCCGCGGCTCCTGCCCTCACGATCGACGGCGAGACCCGCGATTATGCGGCGATCGACGCGGCCGCGAACCGGCGCGCACGGGCATTGGCGAAGGCTGGCGTGGGGCGAGGCGACACTGTGCTGATCGCCTTGCCCAATGATTTCGCCTATTTCGAGTTCAGCTTCGCCCTGTGGAAGATCGGTGCCGTTCCGTGCGCCGTCTCCGCCCATCTTACCGCCGCCGAATTCCAGGCGATCGCCGAACTCGCCGCGCCCCGGCTGATCGTCGCGGCCTTCGACCTGCCCGATCTGCCCTGCCCCGTTTTCCGCGGGGACGCGCCGATCGATAGGTCGTTTTCCGCAGCTCCACTCGCGCCCCTGGCCCATGCGCCGGGCAAGATCGCGACCAGCGGCGGCAGCACCGGCCGGCCGAAGCTGATCGTCGACCCTTGTCCTTCGGCCTGGGGTCCCGACAAGGAAACGGTGCGGCGGGCGCCGCGCAGCATCGTGCTCAACCCGGGTCCGCTCTACCACAGCGCGCCCTTCAACCTCATGCACATGGCGTTGGCGCAGGGGTGCCATGTCATCTGCATGCGCCGCTTCGACCCGGATGCCTGGCTCGATCTGGTCGAGCGTTACCGGGTCGATTGGGCGTATCTCGTTCCGACGATGATGGCGCGCATCGCGCGACTGCCCGCCGAGCGCGCGGCCGCCGCCGACCTGACGTCGCTCGACACCATGCTGCATATGGCCGCACCCTGCCCGGCACCGGTGAAGCGCTGGTGGATCGACCGCATCGGCGCTGATCGGGTGTGGGAAGTCTATGGCGGCACCGAGCGGATCGGTGCGACGACGATCGGCGGCACCGAATGGCTCGAGCATCCCGGTTCGGTTGGCCGCGCGCGCAGCGGACAGGAGATCGTCATCACCGGCGACGACGGGCGGACGTTACCGCCGGGCGAGATCGGCGAGATTCATTTCCGCAAGGCAGAGGGGCCGGGCACCGCTTATCGCTATATCGGGGCCGAATCGCGGATCAGCGGCGAACTCGACAGCTTCGGCGACATGGGATGGCTGGATGGTGAGGGATACCTCTTTATCGCCGACCGGCGCACCGACATGATCCTGAGCGGTGGCGTCAATCTCTATCCCGCCGAGATCGAAGCGGCGGTCGAGGCGATGCCTGGGGTCCGCGGTTGCGCGGTAATCGGCCTGCCCGATGCGGATCTTGGGCAGCGAGTCCATGCCATCGTCGAATGGACCGAGGGTGCACCACCGGCTGAGACGGATTTCCTCGCCGATGTCGCGGCACGGCTGAGCGGACTGAAACGACCACGCAGCGTGGAGTTCACCGTCGAGCCGATCCGCAACGAGGCAGGCAAGGTCCGTCGATCGGCGCTGCGCGAGGCGCGATTGCAGGATTCGACGGCGATACCACCACATATGCGTTGATCGTCGGGCATCGGTTGCGAGGCGACCGATTTGCCGCCACCCCTGCCCTCGACCCTAGGGTGCGCGGAAATCCGCTATCCCCGGGCGCATCAGGCTGATGGATGGCATGGACGACTGGCACGCTTCGCTCGATCACTGCATGCCCGAGCTGATCAAACGAGCGGCGCGCGACTATGGAGACGCCGCCTTCGTGATCGGCGAGGACGGCGCGGCCCTGTCATTCGCCAGGCTCGCGCGGGAGGTGGAACCGGTCGCGGCGGGGCTGATCGCGCGCGGCATCGGCTTTGGCGATCGCGTCGCGATCTGGGCGCCGAACGGCACGGGCTGGATCGTCGCGGCGTGCGCGATCGAGACGATCGGCGCGATCATGGTGCCGATCAACACACGGTTCCGCGGCGCGGAAGCCGGCTATGTGCTGGCAAAGTCCGGCGCGAAGGCGCTGTTCACCGTCGCCGCGTTCCTGGGCAATGACTATGTCGCCATGCTCGACGATAACGCGAGCGGCGACTTCCCCGCTCTGTCGAGCATCATCTTCCTGCCGGGCGAACCCGGGCGGCAGGGTGTGATCGACTGGACCGAGCTGCAGGCGACGCGCGCGCCCGCCGGCGTGCTGGCCGAACGCATCCGACGCGTCACGCCGGGTGCGACCTGCGATATCCTGTTCACCAGCGGCACCACCGGCCATCCCAAAGGAGCGATGCACTCGCATGGCCAGTCGCTGTGGATGGCCGGCATCTGGAACCGATCGAACGATTTGCGGCGCGGCGATCGGGCGCTGATCGTCAATCCGTTCTTCCACAGCTTCGGTTATCGCGCGGGCTGGGTTTCGGCGCTGCTCGCGGGGATGACCGCCTATCCGGTCGCGGTGTTCGACGTGGACCAGGTGCTGGCCCGGATCGAACGGGAGCGCATCTCGGTGCTGATGGGGCCGCCGACCTTGTTCAGCGCGATCCTCGATCATCCCCGGCGGGCCGATTTCGACCTGGCGAGCCTGCGCGTCGGCCACACCGGATCGTCGAATATCGCGGTCGAGCTGATCGTCCGCGCACGCGAGGAACTGGCGTTCGACCTGTTCCTGACCAGCTATGGCCTGACCGAGGCGACCGCGCTGGTCAGCGTATGCTATCCGGAGGACAGCGCCGAGACGATCGCCCGCACCGTCGGCCACGCATTGCCCGGCACCGAATTGCGCATCGTCGACGCTGATGGAGGCGCGCTGCCCGACGGTGAAAGCGGCGAACTTCTCGTACGCGGTCCCAATGTCATGCAGGGTTATTTCGAGGATGAAGCAGCCACCGCCGAGGCGATCGACGCCGATGGTTGGCTGCACACCGGCGATGTCGGATCGATCGGCGCGGACGGCACGCTGCGCATCCATGACCGGCTCAAGGACATCGTCATCGTCGGCGGCTTCAATGCCTATCCGGCCGAGATCGAGCATGCATTGGCCGCCCACCCGGCGATCGCCGAGGTGGCGATCATCGCCGTGCCCGACGACCGGATGGGCGAAGTGTGCGGCGCCTGCGTGGTGCTGCGCCCCGGCGCGACCCTGACCTTGGCCGAGTTGACGGCATGGGCGCGCGAACGGCTCGCCAATTTCAAGGTCCCGCGGCACCTGCATCTCTGCGACGCCTTTCCACGAACGCCGCTCGGCAAGGTGCAGAAATTCCGGCTCAGGCAGGCAGCACTCGCGGCCTTTTCGGAGAAGCAGAATGGGTGACCAAAACGCGCAGGGACGCCCAGGCTTCGGCGCGGCGATCGTCGCCGAGTGGCGGCGATCGTGGCGGCCCGGCGTGGCGGCACTGGTCGGCGGGGCGCTCGCTTATTCGGTCTGGCCCGCGGTCTCGAGCCTGTTCATCGAGCCGTTGCAGCATCGTTTCGGGTGGTCGCGCGGCCAGATTGCCCTGGCGCAGAATGCCGGGTTGGTCGCAGCACTGATCGCACCACTGGTCGGCAAGCTGGTCGATCGGATCGGCGTTCGCCCGGTCCTGGTCGGTGGGCTGCTGCTGACCTCGCTGTGCTACGGCCTGTTCGCACTGATGGGCGGATCGCTGACCTATTATTATGCCGTCTATCTGCTCTTCGCGATCGTCGGCATGTGCAGCACGGGCATCACCTATACCCGGGTGATCAGCGGCGCGTTCCACGATACGCGCGGGACCGCGCTGGCCATTGCCCGGTCGGGGCTGGCGCTGTCGGGCGCGCTGCTGCCGGTCCTGATCTTCGTCATGCTCAACCGTTTCGGCCTGCCCGGCGGCTTCCTGACGATGGCGGCGGTGATCCTGCTGGTTGCCCTGCCGCTCGCGCTGCTGTGGATACCGGCGCGCGCGCGCGAGGTCCGCCATCCCAAGGCGACGCATGTCGGCGCGTCGGACGGATCGCTGGCGCTGTTGCGGCGGCCCAAGGTGCTGTTGCTGTGCGTTGCCGCCGCGCTCAATTATGCGCCGGTCGTCGCGTTGCTGACGCAGATGAAGCCGCTTGCGGTGTCGAAGGGTCTGGAACCGGCCATGGCGGTAGGCGCGGTCAGCGCGATCGGTATCGCCGCGATGGTCGGGGCGTTGATCAGCGGTTTCCTGGTCGACCGTTTCTGGGCGCCTGCCGTGGCGTTCGCGCTGAACCTGCTCCCGGCGATCGGCTGCCTGTTGCTGTTGTCCGATCACGTCGCGCCGTGGATGTTGTACGGATCGGTGCTGATGATCGGCCTCGGCCAGGGCGCGGAGATCGACATCGTCGCCTATATGATCGCGCGCTATTTCGGCCTGCGCAGCTATGCGTCGATCTACGGGCTGACGGTGCTCGCGATCGGGCTGTCGGTGGCGGTGAGCGCCGCCGCGATCGGCCAGGTCTATGATCGCTTCGGCAACTACAATATCGCGCTGATCGCAGCCTCTGCCAGCTTCGCGCTCGCCGCCTTCTGCTATCTCGGCATGGGTCGCTATCCGCGCGACGACCCCGACACCGTGGCCGCTGCCTGATCGGTCAGGCCGCCGGATCGGACCGGCAGAGATCGGGCACGCCCTTGGTGCTGATCCGGAAGAGCAGCCGCCGTTTGCCGTCCTCGTTCGAATAGTCGATTGGCGAGGCGGTGTGGACGGTGCCGAAATTGTCCCACAGCACGATATCGCCCGGCATTACCTTGTATTCGGCACAGAATTCGGGCCGCACCACATGGTCGCGCAGGGTGAGGATCAGCGCGATCGCTTCCTCATCTGGAACGCCATCGATCGCACAGGCAGTGCCCGACGCGAAGATCCCCCTCCGCCCGGTGACGGGATGCCGCATCACCAGCGGATGGCGCACCGGCGGCAAGTTACGCGCGGGCCGGTCGGGATCCGGGCGGGTCTCGCCATCGATCCAGGGCGCCTTGCCGAGTTCGTGCACCGCGACGAGCCCGTCGATCCGTGCCTTCATCGCCTCCGGCAAGGCGTCGAAGGCGGCAGCGGTGTTGGCGAACCGGGTGACGCCCCCTTCATCCGGGGCTTCCTTGCCGTACAGCATGGTGACGGCCGCGGGCTCCTCCTCATAGCTGCTGTCGGAGTGCCAGTGCACCGCCCCGTCGCGCATCGCCGGTGGCGTGGCGGGATTGTTGTCGATCCTGATCAGTTCCGGGAAGGCGGCATCGCGATGCTCGGCAATGAAGAAGGCGAGTGGTCGGCCCCAGAAGCGACCGAAATGCACATAGTCGGCGTCCGACAATGCCTGCTCCCTGATCACGATCACCCCGCGCCGGTGAAGCAGATCGATCAGCGATCGCATGGTCGCGTCGGACATGTCGCGGGAAAGGTCGAGCCCGGTCACGACCGATCCGATGGCCGGTTCGAGATCGGCGATCGCATAGCCGGTGGTCATGGCTTTTCGCCCGATCACTCGGCCTGCAATGCCTGCAGCCGTTGCTGCGCGGCGATGACCGTATCCATCTCGTCCAACCCGCTCAGCGGAACGTCATAGACGCTGCGATCGTCGATCTCGGCGATGTGCGCGGCGACATCCTCGGCACTCGGCGCCACCGCACCCGGCTGATACCAGCCCTGGGTGAGCCCCACGAAGATGCGCGAATATTTGCCGCCGAGCACCGAATACATGTTCTGCGACGTCGCGCAGGCGCTGCTCGCCATGTAGCAGGCCATCGCCGCGACGAAGCTGGGATCCATCCCCTCGATATACTGCCGCGATCGCGCGCCGGCCGCGATCAGGAAATCGCGGTCGGGGCGTTCGTCGATCGGCCCGCCGCCGAGCCTGCCGCCAATCGCATTGGGGAACAGGCAGTTGACCGCGACGCCCTCCGGGGCCTCCTGCGCGATGACGTTCATCAGGCCGATCATCGCCGTCTTGGCCGAACCGTAATTGCCGCGGATCGGGTTGCCGAAGATGCCCGATTGCGAACTGACCAGGATGATGCGGCCATAACCCTGCCTGACCATCTCGCGATAAGCCGGCTGGACGACGAAGAAGCTGCCCTTGACGTGGACCGCATAGACCGCCTCGATGTCCTCCGCGGTCAGCTCGCCGAAGCGGCCGTTGCGCTGGTTGCCGGCATTGCTGATGACGATGTCGATCCGGCCGAACGCATCGAGCGCGGCCTGGACGATCGCCTGCCCGCCCGCCTCGGTCGCGACGCTGTCGTAATTGGCCACCGCCTTGCCGCCCGCGGCCCTGATCTCGTCCACGACATGGTCGGCGAGCTCGCTCGATCCGCCCTGCCCGGTCGTGCTGCCGCCGAGATCGTTGACCACCACCGCCGCGCCGCGTCGCGCCAGTTCCTTGCAGAAGGCGCTGCCGAGCCCGCCGCCGGCGCCCGTCACCACCGCGACCTGCCCGCTGAAATCGATCCGGTCCGTCATCGCCTCTCCTCCGCGCCGGCATGCCGGCGATCCGCCACTCTAGTCCGGACGCGCGGCAATGCGCGCCGCCTTTGTCGCGGGGCGGAGCAATGTTCGACTATGTGATGGTTTGCCCGGACATCGCCGGTATCGGGTGCGCGGCGCTCACGCAGCCCCTATTAGCTGCCGGAACGGCCTGACGCAGGGCGAGAAGGAGAGCGAAGCATGGGCAAGCTGGCAGGCAGGGTCGCCATCGTCACGGGCGGCGGCCAGGGAATCGGACTCGGCATCGCCCGCAGCTTCGCCGCGGCCGGCGCGTCGCTGGTCATCACCGGCCGTAGCGAGGAAAAGCTCCAGGGCGTAGTGGCCGAGCTCGAAACGCTGGGCGGCACGGTGGCGATCTGTCCCGGCGACACCCGGATCCGCGCCGACGCCGAGGAAGCGATCCGCGTCGCGATCGATCGCTTCGGCCAGCTCGATGTGCTGGTGAACAATGCGCAAAGCTCCGTGCCCGGCACGCCGCTCGAGGACATCGACGACGACGCCATTCGCCTGACGGTGGAATCGGGGTTGTTCGGAACGCTTCAGCACATGCAGGCAGCCTTTCCACATCTGAAGGAACGCGGCGGCTCGATCATCAATTTCGGCTCCCGCGAGGGCATTTTCGGCGGCCCCGGCTTCGGCATCTATGCCGCGACCAAGGAAGGCATTCGCGGCCTGTCGCGCGTTGCCGCGCGCGAATGGGGCCGGCACAAGATCCGCGTCAACGTCCTGTGCCCGGCCGCGCTCAGCCCGGTCGCGGTGAAGTATCTCGACGCCAATCCCGAACAGGCCGAGATGTATCGCAAGGAAATCTCGCTCGGTTATTTCGGCGATCCGGAAGCAGATATCGGCCCCGCCGCGCTGTTCCTCGCCAGCGACGACAGCCGCTATGTCACCGGCCAGACGATCAACGTCGATGGCGGCCAGATGATGCTCTGAGCGCCGGACGGACAGTTACGCGCCGGTGATGAAAGCATGGCCGGTGAGCGGCCCGATCTCGGTCACGCCGCCATCGACCGCGAGATGCACCCCGGCAATGAAGCGCGCGTCGTCGCTGGCCAGAAAGGCCACGGCGCGCGCCACGTCCCACGCATCGCCCTCTATGCCGAGCGGCCCGACCTTGCGCCGTGCCTCGCGCGCATCGGCGGGAAGGACGTGCATCGCGTGCGGCGTCATGAGGTGTCCGGGCGCGACGGTGTTGGCGCGAATGCCGTCCCGGCCATGCAGCACCGTGATTTCCCGTGCCAGCTGGGCCATCGCCGCCTTGGACGGACCATAAGCGAGCCCGCCATGCGCGCGCAGGCCGGCGATCGACGAAATGTTGACGATCGCCCCGCCGCCGCCGGCGATCATCCGCGGCACGCTGAACTTGCTCATCAGCATCGCGCTGGTGAGATTGACGTCGAGAATGCGGTGCCACAATTCCTCGTCGGCGGTGTCGAGCCTGACCGGCGTCGAGATGCCGACATTGTTGACGAGGATGTCGAGCCGTCCGAACCGTTCGATCGTGGTGGCGACGAAGCGCGCGCAATCGGCCGCTTTCGTCACGTCGCCCGCCAGCGCGATCGCGTCGGCGCCCATCGCGGCGAGGCGCGCGGCGGTATCGTCGGCGCGGGCCTGATCGAGATCCACGCAGCACACATGCGCGCCCTCGCCCGCCAGCACCACGGCGATCGCGCGGCCGATTCCGACGCCGTCGCCCTCGGTGCCCGCACCGGTAACGATCGCGACCCTGCCCGCCAGGCGCCGGCCATAGGCTGTGGGTTCGGGCATCAGTGCTGCGGCCGCATGTTGACGACGCGATCACCGTCAAAGGCGATGATCACGTCGTCGCCCGCCTTGTAGCGGGCCGGAATGTCCGCGATCGGCATCTGATCCCCGCGATGGCCGCGCACGAAGCTCGTCGCATCGAAGCGCAGCTGGTGGATGCCCTTGGCGTCGGCCACCGTCACATCCGCTTCGGTCACGCCGGTGAGCGTGCCCGCGATCGGGACCTTGCCCGACGACGGCATGATCCGGGTATCGAGCGACAGGCGGAACCGGTCCGAATGATTGGCGATGCCGCTGTGCGGCGTGCCGAGCCCCATGATCAGCACGTCGCCCGGGCGATAATGCGCGCGCCGCCATCTCCCTTCCGGCACGTCCTCCGGCTGGATCGGAAAGATCGTCATGCCATCCTTACGGTGGAGCGTCGGCCCCTTGTGCACGCCCTCCACCACGGCCAGGCCGCCGACATCCTCGTCGATATCGTCGATCGGGACCCAGCAGATCAGGAACGGCAGCCCCTCATTGTAGACGCCGTCATTGTGGATGAAGTCGAAACGCGGCTCGCTGCGATCGACCACCGGCGGATTGGTGCGGTGGACGGTGAACGGCACCCAGAAGGGATCGCAGCCGAACAGCCGGGTGAAGAAGGCGTTGATGCTCGGCGCCTCGTGCAGCAGCCGGTGCACCTTCTGCTCGTTCAGCCGCGCGGCATTCGAGTTGATCGGCAGCGCCGAATAGTCCGCGCCATTGTATCGAAAGGCCGGATCCTGCGGATCGGCAAGGCCCATATCGACCAGATAGCCGCGATACACCGCGCGGATACCGGCGATCACCTGCTTGTCGAGCACGTCGCGGAAGAACCAATAGCCGTCGCGGTCGAACGCCGCGGCAAGCGCCTCATGGTCGCCGATCAGATGCGTCGAATCGTTCAATTCGCCCATCGCCGGCATGATCTGTCCGCTGTGCATGCTCACGGCAATATCCTCTCGACCGCACGCGCAAGCGCCGTCGGCGCGGCGCTCGTCATCGGCCGCACCATGCACTCGGGCGGCCTAGCCGTGCAGGAGGTAATTTGTCATAAAGCATTGGCAATTTTAATGGACCCTGATCGTGCCCGACTGCGCCCTGATCGCCCCCGCGGCTGCCTTTCATTCGAGCACGGGCGCCTGTCTCGACGCTTTCATGCTCGTCGACACCCAGGTCGAACGACTGTTCCGGTCGCACGCGGCGATGCGCATGGAGACGCGGCTGCGTCTGCTGTCACAGGACGCGCGGCCAGTGACGATGGCCGATGGCCGCTCGCTCGCGGTCGAGGGTGGGCTGGAGGCGGGCCTGTCGTTCGACCTGGTCCATATCGCGAGCTTCCGGGTCGGTAGCCCCGCCGCGCTGGCCGAGCGGATCGCGGCATCGGGGGCGTTCCTCGCCTGGTTGCGAAACCAGCACGAACGCGGCGCGATAATTTCCGCCAGCGGATCGGCGGTTTTCCTGCTGGCCGAGGCGGGCCTGCTCGGCGCGCTGCCGGCACCGATGCCGCGCGCCCTGATCGGGCTGTGGCGTGCGCGCTATCCCCGCCTGCCGATCGACGATCGCCGACCGGTGGTGGATCATGGATCGATCGTGATGGGCAGCGGCCTGGCCGCGGATCAGGCGTTGATGGTCCGCCTGATCGAGCGGGTCATCTCGCCCGAAATGGCGCGCTGGCTCGCTTCGGTGATCGGCGTCGACCGGGTGGAGCATGACCGGCTGCCCGACGATCCGCTGGTCGCCAATGCGCAATTGTGGATCGAGCAGCACTTCACCGAGGATTTCCGGATCGGCGACCTCGCGCGCACGCTGTCGACCAGCCATCAGACGCTGATCCGGCGCTTCACCCGGGCGATCGGCATGCGCCCGCGCGAATATGCGCAGCATCTGCGCATCCAGGCCGCGCAGCGGATGCTGCGCCAGACCCACCGCCGCATCGAGTTGATCGCGACGCTGGTGGGCTATGCGGACGCGCGGTCATTCCGGGAAATTTTCCGCGAGCGTACCGGCATGAGCGCGAGTGCCTATCGCGCCTCGGCCAGAACCGCCTGAGCGCCGGCTACGCGCCGGACTCGTTGGCGATCTGCCCGGCGGCATGATGCGCGGCGAGCCAGGCGAAGACGAACGACGCCCCGATACTGGCCCCCGCCCCGGGATAGACCCGGCCCATCACCGACGCGGTCGAGTTTCCGGTCGCATATAGTCCCGGGATGACCGACCCGTCGTCGCGCAGCACGCGGGCATGGTCGTCGGTGACGATGCCACCGGCCGTGCCAACGTCACCCGGGACCATGCGGAAGGCGAGATAGGGCGGCTTGTCGATCGCGCCGAGGTTCGGGTTCGGCTTCACCCAGGGGTCGCCATACCAATTGTCATAGGCACGCTCGCCGCGGTGGAAATCGAGATCCCTGCCGGTCTTGGCAAAGCCGTTGAAGCGATCGACTTCCGCCTTCAGCGTCGCGGGATCGAGACCGGTCTTGCCGGCCAGTTCCTCGATCGTCGGCGCGCTGATCATGTACCCGCTCGCTTCCCATTCGGGCGGCGTATTGCCCGGAGGATAGGTTCCCCAGGCGTAACGCTTGCGGTGACGGCTATCCATGATCACCCAGGCCGAGCCGCCGGCGGCATAAAGCGCATGACCGTTGGCCATATAGGACTGGCTCTCGTTCATGATGCGCTTGCCGTCCGGCCCGACGACGATGCAATGCGGCTTCGAGAGATCGGTGACATGCATATAGACTTCGCCATGCGGCGGCAGCGTGCCGGGTACCCACCAGGCCTGGTCCATCAGGTCGATCGCGGCACCATGTCGCGCGGCGATCTCGATCATCTCGCCGGTGTCGCCGGGATTGGCGTTGGTCCATTCGGTCGAGGCGGGCTTGGGTCCGTATTTCTCGCGCATCGCCTGGTTGTGCGAAAAGCCGCCGGCATTGATCAGCACGCCATCCAGTGCACGAATGCGCGTCTGTTTGCCGTCATGCTCGGCGACGACGCCGACGATGCGGCCATTCTCTTCGATCAGCTCGACGACGCCCATGTCGGTGCGCATGTCGAGCCCGGCCGCATCGGCGAGCATCAGCATCCGCCCCTGGAGCGACCCGCCATAGCTGAGGATCGGCTTGCCGCGCTTCTTGATCTGGCGGAAGCGCCACAGCAGCTTCACGCCTTCCCACATGCCGCGCGGGGTGCGGGTGGCGAGGGTGATGTTGCGCGTCTGATCGACCGGCAGCGGCATGGCCATCGGCCCGATGCGCAGCCGGTCGAACACCGGGCCCATCTCGCGCGCGTCGAGCATCGGCGCGGCGAGCGAGCGACCGCGCGGCGAACCGCCATCGAGATCGTCGTAATAATCGGCCCAGCCCTCGGCGCGGATGAACTTCATGCCGCGTTCCTCGAGCCAGGCGACCATGCGCGGGCCGGCCTGGAGGAAAGCCTCTTTGCGCGCCGGGGTCGAGCCCGGCCCGGCATCATCGCCAACCGCTGCCTGAAGATAGCGGCGTGAGGCGTCCTCGCTGTCCACGACACCCTCGCGCTTTTGCAACGGGTTGTTGGGAATCCACAGCAGCCCGCCCGACATCGCGGTCGAGCCGCCGAGCTTGTCGGTCTTCTCGAGGATCAGCGGCGTCTTGCCGATCGACTTGAGGTACAGCCCCGCCGGCATCGACCCCCCGCCCGATCCGACGATCACGAAATCGACCGTCTCGTCCCAGCCTAAAGCGCCCATCAGTTCTTGTCCGCCAGATAGTGATGCAGGGTCTGGTGGAAGTTGCTGATCGCGCGTTCCTGGACCGGATTGGTGCGCGCACCCTTGAAGCCGCGCGACTTCATGCCCTTCTGCACCTCGCCCATATTCTGGAAATCCTGGGCAAGGATCAGGCCCCAATCGACCTCGGCCCAGTCGGCGCCATGCTCGACGCCGACGTCGGGCTCGGCACCTTCGGCGAACCGTTCGATCACGTTGATCTCGAAGATGCAGCTGCTCGGATCGTCGCCATTGGGACGGGCGCGGTACCACAACATATTGGTCGGCTGGTGCAGGAACACGAGATTGGGAAAGATGTGCCAGTCGGTGCCGGTGCTCATCAGCGTTTCGACCGGCACATCGGGGAAAGGCCGGCCGTTTTTCGCGGCTTCCTCGCGATGGAATTGGGCGAAGGCACCATAGACGGTGAAAGGGTCGGCATCCTCGGGCACTTCCGCCTCGAGGCGCTTGGCCGCCGCCAGCATTTCCAGCGTCGAGGTCGCCTGCAGCGTGTCCCAGATTTCCTTGTTGAAGAGGTACAGTCCCTTGCGGACATCGCCCTTCTGCTCGCCGAGCCGGGGGCTCGGCAATCCGAACAGCGTGGTTGGCGCATAGCCGAACATGCCGTGCTTGCCGCGCGCCTCGCTATAGGTGAGGTCGTCCATATAGGGCAGCAGCTGACGATGTGTCGTCTGGACGTGATAGCCCTCGTCAAACGCCTCCAGCGCGACCTTCCAGTTGCACGGCATGACGATGCTCTTGCGCCAGACATAGCGCATCTTCTCGAATTCGAACGGCGCCAGCTGCGCCGCGGCGGGCTCGAGGAACTCCTCCAGGCTCTCGGCCTCGGAATCCATGCAGACAAACACCCAGCCGCCCCAGGTGCCGACACGCACCGCGCCCAGCGCGATATCCTCGTCCGGCAGGCTCGTACCCCAATTGTCACGATCGACGACATCGACGGGGGCGCCGTCGAGCGACCATTTCCAGCCATGATATTTGCAGTGGAAGCGGCCCATCTTGCCGCACCCTTCGGTCAGGCGGCGGCCGCGGTGCGGGCAGACATTATAGAAAGCGGCGATGTCGCCGGATTGCTGGCGGACGACGGCGATCGAATCGTCGGCAATGTCGTAGGTGACGAAATCGCCGGCATTGGGGATTTCCTCCTCACGGCAGGCGACCTGCCACACCCGGGGCCAGAGGCGTTCCTTTTCGCGCTCGGCATGGTCGCGCGAGATATAGGCGGCTACCGGCACGAAGTCGGCGCGGACTTCCTCGCCGTCCGCGGTACGCTGCGGCGCATCTGAAAGATCGTTCATGGCCTCATCCTCTTGCACCTGTCCGCGGCTATAACCGTCCGGATCATTTCTATGCCGGTCCCTGCGGGAAACGCCGATCGAATATGTTCTCGGCAATCCGATTGAGTAGGATCTCGATCGTGCCGCCGGCGATCATCCAGCCGCGCGTGCGGCGAAGGCAATATTCGACCAGGCTGTCCTCGCCAAAGCCGGCCCCGCCCATGATCTGCATCGCCTCGCTGGCGCAGTCGAAGCCGGCGCGGTTGCAGGCGACCTTGGCGATGGCGGTTTCCTCCGCCGAGGGGAAACCGGCATCGGCATTGGTCGCGGCGCGGTAGAGCAGCAGCTGCGCCGCATCCAGCTTCAGCTTCATCTCGGCGAACTTCCACTGAATTCCCTGGAATTCGCACAACAGCCGGCCGAATTGCTTGCGGGTGCGAGCGTGCTCCACCGCCTGGTTGAAGGCGTAGCGCCCCAGCGCCAGGCTGCGCGCGGTGTTGCCGATCCGCTCGACGTTGAAACCGGCGATCTGCTTCTTGAAGCCGCCCGGCCCGAGCAACACCTTCTCGCGCGGGACATAGACATTGTCGAAGAACAACGGGTTCCAATCCTCGCCGTTGAAGAACCGCACCGGCGCGCCAAAGCTGAAACCCTCCTGCCCGCGCTCGATCAGCACCGAGCCGATATTGCCGGTGCCGGGGCCGTATCGCACATAGACCAGGAACACCGTCGCCTGCAGGCCGTGGGTCGTGAAGATCTTCTGCCCGGTCACGCGGAAGCCGTCGCCGTCGGGGACGGCGGTGGTGGTCAGCTCGGTCACCGCCGAGCCCGCATCGGGCTCCGTCATCGCCACTGCGATCAGCCCGTCGCCGGCGAGCAGCGCCTTCAGATAATCGGATTGCTGCTGCTCGGTCGCGAATTGCGCGAAGGTTCGGATGGCGCCGAAATTGCCGGCCTGCACGACGTCCGCCGAGCGCGGGCACGCCGCGGCAACCTGCTCGATCGCGATCACCGCGTCCATCAGCGACCCGCCGATCCCGCCCTTTTCCTCGGGCACGGTGATGCCGATCAAGCCCTGTTCGGCCATCATCTTCGCCACGTCCCAGGGATAATCATGATCATGCGCGCGCTTGAGCGCGCCGGGCGCCAGATTGCGCTGCGCGAAGGCCGCCACCGCATCGCGAAACATCTGCTGTTCTTCGGACAAGTCGAACTGCATCGGGGCTCCCTGAAAACGCGGACGCAACGCCGCGTCGAGCCGAGGGCATAATCCAAAGGCCGCGCCGCCGCGATGGCACGGGACAAGCGTTCACATCCGCGATGCCTGTCGCGCAAAGCCGGGCATTCCTTGACACCCGGGGGGCCGGAACGGTTGGTGAGGGCATTGCGTGGCGCCCCCGCCGCGGAGGAGCAGGACCCTCGAATGCCAGCCATGAACAACATGATCGCAACGCGTGTCGAGGGCGATATCGGTGTCATCATATCGGACAATCCCCCGGTCAACGCGCTCGGCCATGCGGTGCGCGAAGGGCTTGTCGCCGCACTCGAATCGCTGCTGGCGGACGATGGGGTGAAGGCCATCGTGCTCGGCTGCGCGGGGCGCACCTTCTTCGCAGGGGCCGACATCACCGAATTCGGCAAGCCGAAGCGCGAGCCATTCCTGCAGGTAGTGATCGCCGCGTTCGAGCGATCGACCAAACCGGTGGTCGCTGCGATCCACGGCACGGCGCTGGGTGGCGGGTTCGAGATGGCGCTGGGCTGCCATTTCCGCGTCGCGATACCGGGCGCGAAAATGGGCCTGCCCGAGATCAATCTGGGTCTGTTCGCCGGGGCCGGCGGCACCCAGCGACTGCCGAGGTTGATCGGGCCGGAGGCAGCGCTCGAGCTGGTTCTGTCGGGCAAGCCGATCGAAGCGCGACAGGCGCTCGCGCTGGGCGTGATCGATGCCGTGATCGACGGGGACCCGATCGCGGCGGGGATCATTTTTGCGCGGCGCGTCATCGATGAGGCGATCCCGGCGGTGCCGGTACGCGATCGCGAGGAGAAGATCGCCGCGACGCGCGCCGATCCGGCAGCCTTCGACGCGCTGGCGGCGAAGCTCGGCGGCAAATCGAGGCAGGAGGCCCCCGCGGCCAATATCGCCTCGGTGCGGCGATCGTTCACCCTGCCGATCGACGAGGCGCTCGCGGAAGATGCGCGGGCGAATAGCGAGCTGATGGCCGGCAGCCAGTCGCGCGCGCTTCGCTATCTGTTCTTCGCCGAGCGCGAAGCCGCGAAGATTCCTGGAATTCCCGCCGACGTGAAGCCGCGCGAGGTGCGCCGCGCCGCGGTGATTGGCGCCGGCACGATGGGCGGCGGCATCGCGATGTGCTTTGCCAATGCCGGCATCCCCGTCACCCTGATCGACGCGACCGACGAAGCGCTGGCACGCGGCATCGATCGGGTGCGGGGCAATTATGCCACCTCGGTCAAGCGCGGCTCGCTCGCCCAGGCGCAGATGGACGAGCGAATGGCGTTGCTCACCGGCGCGACCGATCGCGCCGCGGCGGCGGATGCCGATATCGCGATCGAGGCGGTGTTCGAGGACGAACAGCTCAAACGAGACATTTTCGCCGAGCTCGAGACCAGGGCGAAGCCGGGCACCTTGCTCGCCTCGAACACCTCGGCGCTCGACGTGGATTCGATCGCCGGCGTGCTCGACCGCCCGGGCGACTTCGTCGGCATGCACTTCTTCTCGCCCGCCAATGTCATGAAGCTGCTCGAGGTCGTGAAGGCGAAGGACAGCAGCCCCGAAGCTCTGGTCACGGCGATGGCGGTGGGTCGCAAGATCGGCAAGATGCCCGTGGTTTCGGGCAATTGCGACGGCTTCATCGGCAACCGCATGGTCGCGAAGCGCTCCGCACAGGTCGAGCTGTTGCTCCAGAAGGGGGCGCTGCCAGAAGACGTCGATGGCGCGCTGAAAGCGTTCGGTTTCCCGATGGGCCCGCTCGCCATCAACGACATGTCGGGACTCGATATCGGCTGGTCGATCCGCAAGCGGCGCGGGACGCCCTTTCCGATCGCCGACGCGATTTGCGAGCGCGGCTGGTTCGGCCAGAAGGTGGGCCGGGGCTATTATCTCTATCTGAACGGCGACCGGACTCCGCATCCCAATCCCGAGGTACGGCAGTTGATCGCGGAGATTTCGGCAGGGCTCGGCGTCGAACGCCGCAGCGTCGATCGCGCCGAGATGACCGAACGCATGCTCTATCCGCTGATCAACGAAGGCGCGCGCACCTTGGAGGAGGGCATCGCCTATCGCGCGTCCGACGTCGATCTGGTCTGGATAAACGGCTATGGCTGGCCGCGCTGGACTGGGGGGCCGATGTTCTACGCCGACGAGGTCGGGTTGAAGACGATCGTCGAACGGCTGGATGCCTTCGCCGCCGATACGCCAACCGACCCGTCGCTGCGGCCCGCAGCGCTGCTGCGCACACTTGCCGACCAGGGATCGAGTTTTGCCGAATGGCAGAAGGACAAGACAGCCTGAACATTCACATACGGGAGCGGCGGCGGTCGCCGTTCAATCCCGGGGGAGAGACACAATGAGTGAATTCGCGCGACCCATCGATTACAGCAAATATCAGTTCCTGACGGTCGACACCGATGCCGACGGCGTCTGCACGCTGACCATGAACAGCCCCGACACGCTCAACGCGATCGGCCCGCACAATCATTGGGAACTCGAGCATATCTGGATCGATCTCGCCCGCGACGAGGCGATCAAGACGATCGTGTTCACTGGCGCCGGCCGCGCCTTTTCGGCCGGCGGGGACATCAAGAAGATGGCCGATCGCGCATTGACCGATTACGGCCTGCAATATGCGTTGCGCGTGCCGCAGAACACGCTCCGCCTGTTCGAGCACATGCTGCTTTGTCCCCAGCCGATCATCGCCGCGGTCAATGGCGACGCGCTGGGGCTGGGCACGACGCTGGCGCTGTTTTCGGACATGAGCATCGTCGCCGACGATGCCAGGCTGGGCGACACCCACATCAAGGTCGGGCTGGTCGCGGGCGATGGCGGCGCGGTGATCTGGCCGCTGCTGGTCGGCCCGCAGCGCGCCAAGGAATATTTGATGCGCGGCAAGGTGCTGCGCGGCGCGGAGGCCGCAACGATGGGCCTGGTCAATTATTCCTACCCCAAGGAGACGGTGCTCGACGAAGCGCTGGCCGTGGCGCGCGAAATCGCGGCGCAGCCGATCTGGGCGGTCCGCTGGTCGAAGGCCGCCGTCAACAAGCAGCTCAAGGCGCAGCTCAACCAGATCCTCGAATTGTCGATCGCCTATGAATCGATGACCATGCTGACGCACGATTATGCCGCGGCCACCAGGGCGTTCGCGAACAAGGAAAAGCCGGTGTTCAAGGGCTATTGAGATGAACGCGGCGACCGGAGGCTGGCGCGGCATCGAGCAGGTACGCCGCGTCGCGGTGATCGGATCGGGCCTGATCGGATCGGGCTGGGTCGTCGCTTTCGTTGCCAGCGGCCGATCGGTCGCGGTCTGCGATCCGGCGCCTGACGCGCCCGACAAGGTCCGCGCGCATATTGCCCGTGCCTGGCCGGAACTGGCAGGGCGCGGCCTGGCGCCAGATGCCGATCCGGACGCGGTGAGCTTCCACACCGATCTCGCCGAGGCGGTCGCGGGCGCCGATTTCGTCCAGGAGAACACGCCCGAACGGGCAGCGACGAAAGCGGCGCTGTTCGCACAGCTCGATCGGCTGCTGCCCGGCGACGTCATCGTCGCGAGCAGCACGTCGAGCCTGCCGATCACGCAATTGGCCGCCGATTGCGCAAGCGGCGCCCGGTTCGTGCTGGGTCATCCCTTCAACCCGGTGCACCTCATGCCGCTGGTCGAAACCGGCGGCGGCGCGCGCACCGATCCAGCGGCGATCGACGCCGCCCAGGCGCTTTATGTCGCGATGGGCAAGCAGCCGGTGCGGCTGCAGCGCGAAATCTTCGGCCATATCGCCAATCGCCTGACCAGCGCGATGTTTCGCGAGGCGGTCAGCCTGGTCGCGAACGGCACCGCGACAGTGGAGGATGTCGACAAGGCGATCCGCTATGGCCCCGCGCTCAAATGGGCGATCCAGGGGCAGTTCACCACGTTCCAGACATCGGGCGGCGATGGCGGCCTCACCGCCTTTCTGCGGCATTTCGCGCCCGGCATCATCGCGCGCTGGCAGACGATGGCCGACCCGGACCTTGCAGACCCCCAGCTTCAGGCAATGCTCGCGGCACAGGCGGATCAGGCCCATGGCGGCGCCCCGGTCGCGGACATTGCCCGCCGCCAGGATGCCATGCTGCTGAAGATCCTCGCCGCGCTGGACGAAGCGTCCTAACCGAGCGGGATCAGCCCACCGGCCTCGGCGATCATGTCGAGGTGATGATCGGCGTCGCCGAACAGCGCGTCGATCGCGGTCAGCCGCTTGAACGCATGGCCGACCTTATATTCCTCGGTCAGGCCGATCGCGCCGTGGAGCTGGACGGCCTGCTGCCCGACGAAGCGCCCAGCCTGACCGATCTTCGCTTTCGCCGCGGCGATGTTGAGCGCCCGCTCCCGCGGCGCGCGATCGAGCGACAGGGCCGCCAGGATCGCCATGCTGCGGGCCAGCTCGACCTGCATCAGCATGTCGACGGCGCGATGCTGCAGGGCCTGGAAGCTGCCGATCGCAACGCCGAACTGGGTTCGCGTCTTGAGATAGTCGGTGGTGGCGGCGAGAATGTCGGCCATCACGCCGACCGCCTCGGCGCAGAGCGCGGCGTTGGCCTGTTCAAACAGTTCGGTGAGGATGGCCGACCCCTGCCCCGCCGCGCCGAGCAAGGCGTCGCCGGCCAGAACGACGCCATCGAAGGACAGATCGGCCAGCGCCACGCCGTCATAGCCGCGGCGCGGCGTCACCACGGTGCCCGGCAGATCGCGGTCTACCAGGAACAACGACACGCCGGCATCGGTCGCCGCACTGACCACGAACTCGTCGGCGGTCGCGCCGGCGATCACCGCCGTCTTCGCACCCCGCAGATGCCAGCCCGCCCCGGCCGGCTCCGCGCGCGTGGCGATACGCTCCACCGTATGGCGTGGTCCGTGCGGCTCGCTATGCGCGAGCGCCATGATCCGAGCGCCGGCGACGACAGCGCCGATCCGCGCCGTTTTCTGCTCGGGCGAGCCGGCGATCCGCAACGCGCCGCCCGCGAGGATCACGGTGGCGAGAAACGGTTCCAGCACCAATCCCCGTCCCAGCGCTTCCATCACCACCATGGTCTCGATGCCCGCTCCGCCAAGACCGCCATCGGCCTCATCGAACGGCAGCCCGAGCACGCCGAGTTCGGCCAGTTCCTGCCAGCGCGCGCGGCTGAACCCGCCGGGCTCGCCCATCGCCGCCAGGCGCTGCTCGAAGCCATAACGATCGGCGACGAAGCTGGTCAGCATCTCTGCCAGCATGCGCTGTTCATCGGTGAGATCGAAGTTCATCAGAGACCCAGCACGGTCTTGGCGATGATATTCTTCTGGATCTCGTTCGAGCCGCCGAAGATCGAGACCTTGCGCATGGTGAAATAATAAGGCGCGGCAGCGGCGATCCAGCCCTGCCCGTCGGCCGGATCGAGATCCCGATCGTCGCCATGATCGTCATGGCCCGGCACCGCGAGCCCGGCCGGACCGGCCAGTTCGAGCGTCAATTCCGTCATGCGCTGCTGCAATTCGGTGCCCTTCACCTTGAGGATCGATGCCGCGTCGTTCGCGCCGCCCCCCGCGGCATCGGCCGCGACCACGCGCAACTGGGTCAATTCCAGCGCGCGCAACTCGACCTCCGCCTCGGCGAGCTTGCGGCGCAGGCGCGCACACTCGCGGTCGTCGAGCATCCCCTTGTCGGCCATGTCGGCCTCGAGATGGCGCAGCTGCGACAGCCGTTCCTTCGACAGCCCGATCCGGGCGATGCCGCTCCGCTCATGGCCGAGCAGATGCTTGGCATAATCCCAGCCACGCCCTTCCTCGCCGATCCGATTGCCGGCCGGGACGCGGACATCGTCGAAGAACACCTCGTTCAGGTCACGGATGCCGTCGATCGAGGGAATCGGCCTGACCGTGATCCCCGGTGTCGCCATGTCGAGCAGCAGGAAGGTGATGCCTTGCTGTTTCCTGCCCGTGTTGTCGGTCCGCACCAGGGCGAACATCCAGTCGGCATGCTGCGCCTGGGTCGTCCAGATTTTCTGGCCGTTGAGCACATAATGATCGCCGTCCAGCACGGCGCTGGTCTTGAGCGCCGCCAGATCGGAGCCGGCGCCGGGCTCGGAAAAACCCTGGCACCACCAGATATCGATATTGGCGGTCGCGGGCAGGAAGCGGTGTTTCTGTTCTTCGGTGCCGAACCGCGCGATCACCGGGCCGATCATGTTGACGTTGAACGGCGACCCTTCCGGCGCGTGCGCCAGCGCCATCTCCTCCTGGAAGATATAGCGTTGGGTCGGCGTCCAGGGCTGGCCGCCCCATTCGACCGGCCACGCCGGCACCGCCCAGCCCCTGGCGTTCATCGTCCGTTGCCAGCGAACGATATCCTCCTTGCCGAGATGCCGGCGCTCGATCATCTTGCGGCGCAAATCCGCCGGCAGCGCCGCCGCCAGAAAGCTCCGGATCTCCTCGCGGAAAGCGCGATCCTCGTCGGTGAAGTCGATGTTCATGTCCTGCCCGTTCCTTGGCCCGGCCAGCGATCGAGCAACCTTGCGGGCCGGTCAAGCAACCGCGCCGCGCCGCGCCCGAGACAGCACATGGCCGATATCATCGCGCATCGAGCGCCAGCAGGATGCGACCGCCGCTCCCCTCCCGGGCGTGCGCGATCGCCGTGTCGAGCCGGTCGAGCGGATAAGTCGCCGCGATCGGCAAAACCGCGTCGGGACGCGCCATCAAATCGGCCAGCGCGGCATACAGGTCGACCAGATCGGCATGGCTGTCGGCGGCCTCGGCCGGGCGCAGGCTGAACCCGTGCACCGAAAGGCTTCGGCCGGTGAGCAGCGTGGACGGGATGTCACACGATGCGCCGGACAAATGCCCAAACACGATGATCTGCCCGCCGGGAGACAGCGCCGCAGCCAGGCGTCCCGTCGCCGCACCCGCCACGCAATCGAGCGCCAATGGGACGCGCGCGCCAGCGGCAAGGCGCTCCACTGCTGCCGTCAGGTCGTCGCCGTCCGCGATTTCGTGATCTTCCGCGCGCGGCTCACGCCCGGACCGCACGATATTCGCGACATGGCAGCCGCGCGCCACAGCGATCATGCGCACCCAATGCGCCACCGCCGATCGACCGCCATTCTGGATGATCCAGTCGCCCGCCATCAGCTTCTGGCCGCTCATGCCGAGCGACACCAGACGCCAGGCAGTCGCGGGATTGATCCGCAGCATCGCCGCCTGATCGATCGGGAGCGACGCCGGAATCGGGATCACCGCCTGTTCGTCGAGCAGGCGGTGCGAGGCCCAATTGCCGCGTGCGAGAGGAAGGACGGTGTCGCCAGGCGCGATCGACCTGACCTGCGCGCCGATCGCGGTGACGACCCCCACCCCTTCCGCCCCGAGCCGGACGGGCGGCGCGGCCGCAAAGGCATAGCGGCCATCGAGCATGAGCAGGTCGGCAGGATTGATCGGCGCGCGACGCATTGCGACGACAATGTCGCCGGGACCCAGAACCGGGATGGGCTCCCGCACGATGACGGGCGACCGGCCGGGCGCCGTGAGGACCGCGGCCTCGCGATACATCCGCGATCCGAAGGGTCTAGGCGCGCATCTGCGCCGGCGGCTGATCGTTCTGCGCGATCCGCGGCGGCATCGCGAAGGGCGGTCGCCCCGGAATCGGCGACGGTGCCGCCGCTACCGGCCGAACTTCCGGGAAGATGTCTCCCCCCTGCTCCTGCACGATCGCGACGATCTCCTCGGCCCGCTCGCGCACGATCTCGCCGCGCGCCAGGACGCTGAGCACCAGTCGCTCCATCCCGCGGCGGATCGGCAACAGAACGGCGATCACGCCCACATCCTCTCCCCGCGCATGCTCGTCGACGATCCAGCCCTGCGCCCGCAAGCGATGAATCTCCTCCATCGCCTCGCCCATATGAACACAGTGGGCGGGGTCTTCCTCTTCCGCGTTGAGGCGATGCAGCGCCGAGCGGATGTGCCCGTCCTCGAAGCTGGACAGGAGGAGCCGCCCCTGCGGACAGTGCAGCAGCTTCTCGGTCGCGCCGGCATGCTCGACGATGGCGTCATCGCCGGCGCCTTCCACGACGTGCAGATGCTGGACGACATAATTGGACGCGGTCGACAGCACGACCGTCTCACCGATCGTGTCGGCGATCCGATCGAGCGCGGTCAGCACGGCACCGCCGCGGAACAGCGCGGGCTCGACCCAGGAGCCGAGCAGCGCAACCCGCGCGGTGGGGCTGTAGGTCCGGCGATAGCGATTATAATAGAGATAGCCGAGCCGCGTGAGGCAACGCAGCAATTCCGACGTGCTCGACTGGGGATAGTCGAGCGACCTGGACAGGTCCATCACGGTCGCGGTCCGGTGCGTCCGATCGAAATATTCGAGAATCTCCAGCACGCGTCGCGCCGATTTGATCGTGCGCAGGTCCTTTGCGTTCAGCACATCACCCTCCATCGCGACTCACCGTATTTCGGTCTTGTGCCCAGCTTAAGCCATCGTGTATGCGATGTACAAGTTTTTTCGAATGGTGTTCGATTTTTCGAACGATCGGAAGAACATCGCGAATCCGCATCGCGTGGAGTGGGGCCATGACTGTCGAAAAATCACCGGGGCGTGGGCGCTCCGGCAGCTCATCATCGAGCGAGGATGCCGCCCGCCCGACATCGGGGGGACCGCGCGCGATGTCGCGCGTACTCCGGCTGTTCCACATCCTTGCACGCGAACCGAATGGCCAGACATTGTCCGAACTCAGCAAGCGGCTGGAGGTGCCCAAGAGCACCTTTCTCGATTCGCTGCGCCCGCTCGTCGCCGACGGATTCCTGATCAGCGAAGGCAATGTCTACCGCTTGGGGCCAGCCGCCTATCGCCTTGCCGGCACGATCATGTCGTCTGCCGGACTGCCCGATCTGGTGCGCCATTATGTTCGCCGGCTCGCGGACCAGACCCACGAATCGGTCGGCTATGCCGTGGCGGACTGGGAGATCGGGCAGGCGATCTACACCGACGCGATCAACAGCACCCAGCCCGTCCATTATGCGATGCGCGCCGGCATCCGCGCGCCGCTCTATGCCAGCGCGGCCGGCCGGGTGCTGCTGGCCTATGCGCCCGCCGAACGCCGGCGCGACTATTTCGCGCGCGCGCGATTCCGCTCATTGACCGAGGCGACGGAGACCGACGCTGCCGAGATCGAACGGCGCCTCGCCGCCATCCTGGAGCTGGGTTATTGCGCCAGCTTCGGCGAGATGCTGAAGGACACCGCTGCGCTCGCCGTCCCGGTCAGCGACGCCACCGGAACGGTCACCGGGGCGCTGATGATCGCAGCGCCGCTCGACCGGATGCGCAGCAACATCGACACCTTGCTGGGCGCGGTCCGCGAAGCCGGGCGGCTCGCATCGGGGCTTGCGCTCGAGAGCGATTGATCAAGGGGCGGTATCGGGCTGGGCCGGGCTGAGCGCCTTGTACAGCATCCGCGACAGCGCTTGGGTGATCTCCCCGTCGTCGGGACCGCCGTCATGGAAGAACCAGCCATGAAACAGGATCGCCGCCGCCAGCATGCCGAAACCGAAACGGACGCTGAGTTCGGGCGCGATCTCGGCTCGCACGTCCTCGCGTGCATATTGCACACGCAGGCGCTCGGTCGCGCGCGCGAAATAATCGTCGAGCCCGCGAAAGGACCCTTCCCCGCTGGAGTCCATCCGCGATTTCACCAACGCCTGGAGCAGGTCGGCATTGGCCTTGAGGAACGGATAGAAAGACCCGACGAACACCTCGTTGCCACGCTGCCGATCAGGCAGATCGTCGTGGTGGAGCTCGATGAAATCGCCGATCAGCCGGTTGAACGGCGCCAGGATCGTTTCCTCGAACAAACCGGCCTTGCTGCCGAAATAGCGAAAGATCAGCACCTCGCTCGCATCGGCGCGATCGGCAATCTCCCGAGTGGTCGCGCCGGCAAAACCGTGCTCGGCAAAGACCGCGCGCG
>Ga0307517_10003375_pt1 | contig 24838 bp, 24 predicted proteins | sample 23_EM_MG_FD_194515 | JGI IMG/M metagenome (GOLD analysis project Ga0307517, IMG submission 194515) | Populus trichocarpa ectomycorrhiza microbial communities from riparian zone in the Pacific Northwest, United States - 23_EM | ecosystem: Host-associated > Plants > Roots > Unclassified | place... | reverse complement strand
TTGCCTAGCTGAATCATAACCTCAACAGAGAAGTTGCTAGTTGATCGCGATCCTTTAACTGCCATCTTCAGGGTGACGGGATTCTTCCTAGCTGTGTAGGGGATGTTGTGTGTTGTAACGAATTTGTGGGATATCAGGGTACCGCCAATGGTACCTGTATCTGCGAGGGCCCTGGCGGGCTTGCCATTTATGTTGATAGTGAATTCGAGTGCTTGGAATGGCCTATCCTTAGGCGTGCCTACTGTAGTCTTGTAGGTTCTGATGGAGCCGCTGCCATCTAGCTCCTCTGTGCTGTCTGTATCGGGCTCATATTCACCTTCGCTGCTGTCTGGGCTTTCCTCAGAGAGGCGAACATGGTTGGTCTTAACTTCTTTCTTTGGGCATTCATTTGCCATGTGTCCGCTTTCGCCACAGTAGAAACAGGCTCCTTCTGCCTTGCGGCGGTCCATTTCAGCCTTACTTGGCTTGTTGGATTTGGTATAGGTCCTCTTCTTAGCCGGGGCCTTTCCTTTGCCTGTGTTCCTGGGCGTTGATGTGGTAGAGGGTTTGCGGTAGGTATTCTCTTTCTTTGGTGTATGGGTTTTGCTGCTAGAAGCCTGGCTTCTATCGCTGCCTTTGTAGCCGCCAGTTCTATACATGGTAGCGTCATAGCGTTCTGCTACAGCCACCATCTGGTCCCAGGTATCTTCTGGTCTGAGCTGGGGCTCAACATTGCGGCGTAGTCTAGAGTCCATAGCATCGAGAAATCGTTGCTTCTGTGCATAGTCTGAGATAGATCCTGCTGGGAGGGATCCTTTGAGGTCCGCTAGCTCTCCAGCTATCTTCGTTATGCGTGCTGGCTGTCCACCTGCTGTCTGGCGAATATTCTGCCACTTGTGATAGGTGTCATTGGTGTTTGTAGATGCTTCAAATAGCTGCTGAAAGCGGTGTGTCAATTGCGGTAGGGTGAGGTTCTCTTCTTCTGTGTCTAGTGTCTGGAATGCGTTGTTTGCTTTTCCTTCTGTGTAAAAGCCGTAATAGTCTGCCACTCCAGGGGTGTCATCATTGAGTCCAGATCTCCCCAGGTACTTCTTGACTGTTCTGAGCCATGGCTTGAGTTTGTCTGGTTTGAGGTGTTCTCCTTCACCGCTAAAGAAAGGTGGTTGAGGGGGCTTAGGAGGGGGCAGCCTGGCCGGACCTGGGTCTGCCATGGTTCCTGTAGGTGGGTCTGGGGCTGGAGGTGGTGGATCTGGTCGTTCAGGGGGCTCTCTGGCGCTCCTGGATCTTGAGGGTCTCTCTGGTGTATCTGGGATGAATGTACCGGGTAGTGATTGTTCTCTATGCTCTCTAGAGGGCGCTCTAGTTGGTGTCTGACTTCCAAAGACTCCTAGAATGCTGGGTGCTCGCCACCTGCTTGTTGTGGGGCGTTCTGGTGGGCGTTCAGTTTCCGAAGTTTGCTGTGCTGCTGCTCTTGCTGCTGCTCTTTCCTCAAGCCGCCGGGCTTCTCTTTGAATGAGTTCCTCAGCTGTGAGGTTGTGGTCTTCGTCTGAATCTGTATCTAGATCTCCTGGGAGGAGGTGACTGGTTCTTGCTGGTGTGTCTGCTGAGCCTGGCGTGGGCCTATGGGTTGGTTCCTGTGTAGTTGGTTCTGGAGTATCGTCTGTGGGTTCTGCTGAAGGACGATTGTAGGCCCTGCCGGACCTGGTAACGCTTCTGCTCCTGCGTTCTGCTATTGTGAATGTAGCACCTGAGCCGGGAGTTCCTTTCCCTGCCGCTCCTGCTTCTAACTAGTTATCAAGATACTGGGAGGGTGATCAATCCTACCAGGCTGTTCTCAATCCTGAGAACGAAGGGGTTTCACCTGCTGTAGGCAAAAAAATGTAACAGGTTTATTCCTGTCTAACGAAAATACAATAGGACCGGCGATAGACCTGCTAGCGCTGGTGCTAAGGGAGGCTTCAAGGGACCGGTAGCTAGAAGGATAATAGTTGAAGGACAAATTGGGCTAAGGGACTCAGGGATTGCCGTTCAACCAAGTGTATTCTTAGACTGAAGGTCTGTCGAAGTCTGCTGTCTCCTGCTAGCCAGGAGACTGGTTTAAATACAAAACCCAAGAGCGATAGCCTTCCTGCAATCACGATCATTACCAGTAGCTGCGCACATACCGGAATCCTGTAATCCTGCAAGACCAAAGAAAGAAACAAACAAACAGTGCTCAGCCTTCGCCAGTGCTACATGACCATTCCATACCCGGAATCCTAAATATAAACTTCCAGCAAAGCAAACTAAACATAGCAATACGATAGCATAGCCTATCTGACTCAGAGACAGTGGCGGAGCTGAAATCAAATCAAATAAACCAAATATAAATCAACTAAACATAGGAGATCCTGCACTGCCCGCTCCTGTGTACTGTTACCGGAACATGTACACATGTTACAACTGTGGCAGGGAAACCGAGGCCGAGGTGTTACGGGGTAGCTAACGCGGTAGGATTCCGAGCTATCTACGCCGCGGATATTCCAGACAACAGATTATAGGTCAGGACGGCTCAAGAAGAATTGTTCGATAAAGTAATAGAAGACTATTGTAAGAACTTATACTATAGTTAAGGTCTCTTCTCTGTGGCTTGATGATGTTCTCAACCAGCGGGGAGCGCCCTACTATTTATACTAATGTTCACGCTACTTTGCCTTCTCTAGTAAAAAAGTATCTTTCCAAGAATTCAGTTCGTCAGAACAAAGTGCGAACACTGTTTGACCCTGAATCTTGCCCAGCTTGACTCACAGAATCTCCCGACTGCTATTTCTTCTGAGGGTGTCCCCACTCCACCAGTAGCGAGTCTTCGATCTCCTCGTCCTGATAGACTATATTGGAATATGCAGTGTAAATGCCTACATACCAATAGTATCATGAGTATGGAGTGATCAAGTCCGATACTCATCTATCAATGCATAATGCGTATGCATTAGTAAGAGTAGAGAACTGGTTCTCTAATCAGCGTTCCAATTAGTTAGTCATATCTTGAAACGTGAAGTCTTTGAGGTTCCTGAGTAGTCTCCCAGATGCCTCCCGGAAGTCCCTACTCACGAAGCTTGGGTTCGGATATATGCTCTCCCCTCTGGTGGCATATACCTCGCGCATATTTATGCCGGCTATTCCCGCTAGGGTAATATTAGCTCCCACCAATGGGGTTTGCCCTCAAACTCCTTATAGTACATGTATAGCGATAAACATAAATTCCTTTTAGTACTCAACTAGGCAGGGTAAAAAACCTTCCGCGTTTACTTGGCCACAGCAGGAAAACCTTTTTCCTAGTAATACTACTTAGCCCAATTTTGGCATATCTGGATTCTCCCTATCAAATTCCTCAACCAATTCCTTAGCATGTTCTAAATGCTCCGGTGGTTCCCAGGTGTTTTCACTTTCCGAACAGCCTTTCCATTTTACAAAGTAACGCTGTTCTTCAAACGGTCTGGTACTTGCATGAACTCTTCGTTCATAAGAGATTATTACACTCTTTTCTATTCTTTCCACCTCCCACTCAAGATCTCCATCTATATCTTCTGGGGTCATGGGTGGTTGTTCTCGGGCAGGTCGCGTAGAAGTTGGGTAGGGCTCGAGAAGCAACACATGGGATACCGGGTGTATTTTCCCTCGATCCAATATTTCTGACTTGTAGGCGAGTTCTCCTTTTTGTTCTAGGATTTTGAAGGGACCATAAAGTTTTGGAGCTAACTGCTTAAGGGGGCGTTTCGTTCGGATAATCTTTACGTTGAGCATAACCAAGTCACCAACTTTAAAATCTCGTTGTTGCTTAGCTTTTCGATCATAATATCATCCCATAGCTTCCCTTGTCTTTTCCCGTGATTTTCTCACTTGTTGATGTAGCGTTTGCATCCACTGGGCATAAAGGTTGGCTCCTGGATTTTGTGCTTCTGGTTCCTTTAGCCATTCGGTTTGTGGATGATATCCGTAGTTTGCGAAGAAGGGGGTCATGTCATGTGCCCTTGTAACCGAGTTGTTGTAGGCGTACTCGGCTAGGGGTAAGAGGTGATACCAGTCGTCCTGATCATAGTTGACAAATATTCGAAGATACCCTCTCAACACTTGATTGACCCTTTCTGTTTGTCCGTCAGGTTGAGGATGGTAAGCTGTTGTCATTTTCGTTTTAATCCCAAGTCTTTTACAAAATGACTCCGAAGATTTTCCCGCAAACTTCACATCCACATCCGAGATGATTTCTGATGGTAGCCGGTGAAGTTTCAATACTTCCTTAAGCAATGCTTCTGCCACCTCTTTACCGGTCGCATTTTCTTGTAATCCCATAAAGTAGGCCATTTGTGTGAATCAGTCTACTACAACCATAATCTGAGTATACCGTGCCAAGTTTGGTAGCTGAGTGATGAAGTCTACAGATGTAGAGGACCAAGCTGCACAAGGCACTTGTAGGGGACTAAGTAACCCCAAGCGGGCATGTCTTGGGGCTTTCGCTTGTTGGCATGTGGTACAGGAGCGGACATAGTCGTTTACCCAATCTGTTGTCTTTTTCCAATAGAAATCTCCTGTGATAATTTCCAGGGTTTTTGCTTGTCCGAAATGTCCTGCTACTTCGGAGTCGTGACAACCTTTAGCGATTAGGGTTTGCAGATCTTTGTTATCAGGAATGAATCGTCAATCTTTGTAGTAGAGTAGGCCTTCGGATATTGACCATTGCTTAGGCGGTTCCTTTTCTTCCTATGTTAAGGTTTCCAACTCTTCCTTTCTTTGCATCCAGTTCTCATCCTCCAATGCCGCTTCTTTAACAGATGATAGGAAATCCTCTTCGAATTTTCTTAAGCTGGCTTTGGCCATAATTGCATTGGATAGGAGGACTTGTCCCTTGCGTAGTATAGGGTGTTGATTAATATCGGAAGGGTCGTAGAACAGATGGTTTCCATCCACTTGAAGGAAGCATATCGTTGGTTGAAACTCTTTTAACTCTACTCCTAGCCCGCTACTGCCAAACTCTTTCTCTGCCCTTTCCGTCACATCCAATTCTTCTACCTCCATCTAATCTTGATCATCCAACCGTTCCACAATCAGCTGAGCTATGCGGTCGCCTTTCGTAACTTGATAATCCGTACTATTGTGGTTAACGAGTAGGACCTTGACTTCTCCTCTATAATCAGCGTCAATAACCCCTGCGTCTACCGAGATTCCCTTAGTTGCCAAACCACTCCTAGGTGCTATACGACCATAGGTTGCTTCTGGTACTGCGATGGCTAAGCCAATCTTAACCAGGGCCGGGTTACTTGCCAGGATGTTAATCTCTTCCCTGCTGTCGAGGTCGTGTCCTGCGGCAGGCTTTGACCGTTTTGTCGGGATTCATGCGTCTTCGGAGAGTCTTTGTACCCGAATTCCCACTTGCTTTTCCATTTGCGGCAATCCCTTTGGAGCTGTTCCGCATTTGAACCCCATACAACAGCGATCTGGAATGTTCCGAAGTGCTGGGGTTGCAGAATTTGTTGTTCGCGATGTGTAGCTCCCTCCTCAGGGCGGGACTCCGGCAGCCCACTGAGCGCATCTGGCTTTCCTCCTTTGGTTCCGGGACGATAGGCTATTTTACAGTTAAAGCCACATAATCTTTTAACCCACCTTATTTGTCTATGCGTCCAGACCTTTGTTGTAAGGAAATACTGGAGCTTTTGATGATGGTTATAGACTGTTACCGGCTTGTCCGTTCCCTCTAGGTAATGTCTCCATTCCATGAAGGTGACAACGATAGGTAACAGCTCTTTATCGTGAATGTCGGAATTTCGGTCGGCTGGTGAAAGTTTGCGAGAGTGGAAAGCCAGAGCATGAAGCCGTTTGCAGTGGACTTGTGATAAGATGCAACCAAGTGCATAGTCACTAGCATCAGTTTCGACCACAGGGTTCAAATCTGGATAGAAGTGACATAGGATAGGAGCCGAGATGAATCGACGTTTCAGGTCCTCAAAGGCTTCTTGTTGTTCCTGTCCCCGGGAAAGTTTCTTAGGGGCCCCTTTTAGTAGGTTCGTAATTGGTGTGCAGATTCCCGAGAAGTTTTTTATAAAACGGTGGTAGAAATTAGCAAACCCAATGAAGATTTGAATGTCTTTAACAGAGAAAGGAGCTTTCCACGACTTAATTGATTCGACCTTATTCCCGTTCATGGTTACACCGTTGGTTGCAACCACTGTAACGACCCAACAGATAGGTAGCTACAGTGGACTAGACTCTAGCCCGTATGGCATACCAAGTGGTGACCACATTGAGGATAGGCCAGTATACTTAGTATACTACCGGTAGACATGAGTTGGTACAAGTGTCTACAAAGTGACCTGGTGACATAGGGTTAGACAGGGTAACCTAGGTAGGCCAAAGTTACCCTACTAGGCAGGGTAACCTTCGGAGGGTATGTTCGCATAAAGCAAAGTACCCATAGTAAACGTTGCACGGGTCTCCGGGGCAACATTCTATCTGGTCGCGCGGACTCCCGAAGGAAATCAAGGCAGGGAAGGGTGAAGTTACCCTACCTTAGAAACATGATTACCCTACCTTCGGACCCCAGTTAGCCTACTGAGGTACCCAAGTTACCCTACCTTCACTGACAAAGTCATCTGCGGACTTGGGGGAAAGTTATCCCACTATAGTAGGGCTCTTAGATGTTGAAATGGCCGCATCGTATGGTACGAAGCGGACTACTGACGGAGCAGGAGTGGTCCGAACCTCCTGTAACTTTCAGGGGATATTCCTAACACCCCCCTGCGGCCCCAGCGTTGGTACGGCGCGACAGCACGGTACGGCTGTGTAGTTGTGTGCTTCCTAGTAAAGTAAGATCCATAGGCACGCTCACACAACACCGTATGAGTTGTGGCCGTCCAACCGACCAGAAGCTGTTCGCAGGATATATGACGGGTGTGAGGGTGACCGGCTCCTGGGGCGCCACCTGGATAACACCTGGGTACCACCTACGGGCATACTTTGACCTCCGGGTAGTTGTATGGTTAACACTAGAGGGCTTGGGGCTGACCGCGGAAGTTGTAAGGCTTCCAGGACAACCACCCCAAAGCCAGTCCCAGGCTACCCCGTGAACTGTAGCATTACCATGAGTTATTAGTGGACTCTAGAGGTGTGAATCTTGTCATGATTTAAGAGGGTCCTGCATGGTTGGCTGTGGGTAGCGCCCATGCAGTCAAACAGCAGGAGACTTCTAAGCGTGCGAGCCTGCAGACCCGTTTAAAAGCTTAGTATAGGAAAGTAGATTTGCCGATAGACTACGTAGCTTGTATAGACGAAACCACCGCTGGGCCAGTGAGTCCCAATGGATATTATCTCTACGGTGAGCATGTCGGTTAGCCACTGATATGCTACCGATAGGAAAGGGCTTTCGCTCATGTCGATGTAGTTGGAGAGACATCACCAGAAGCACTTCCTATTTGTGGAGATAGTTAATATCCGAGCGGTCCGACTGCCTCCGAGTGTTGGCTCACTCTAGGCAGTTGAGTTGGACAGCCTTGAGCTGAGCAGGGTGCTCGCGACAGGTCAGAATGGTTGACGGGTGGCCTCTGGCTTTACATCACTCCACTTAACTAAAGCGAGAGACCCTCTATTCTAATAACCAACGATCCTCGAGAGAAGTTATTGTGTGAAGCTTTTAGCCTTAACGATATTAAGTTTTACCGCTTGATTCTACTTTGAATTACCTTTATCTTTATTTTGATTCTTACTTCTACTTTGAGTCTTCGGTGCGGTCGCAATCTTAGGATCCGTCTTCCTACAGAGTGCCCCCGTTACAACCATATATTCTAAAACATCCACCTTTTTTACCATGAAACACGCTCTTTTCCAAGGAGATGGCCATTCGGTATTCTCGTAGTCGTTGCAAGACCTTTCGAACGAGTAATATGTGTTCTTCCCCTATCACAGAGTAGATTAGGATATCATCGATGTATACCACGACACCCTGATCTAGGAATTCTCGCCATATCTCCATCATCATAGTTTGAAAGGTAGCAGGTGCATTAACCAAGCCAAATCGCATGAACCGATCTTGGTAATGGCTATAACAGGTTCGAAAAGCTGTCTTCCACTCATCCCTTTTTCGTATTCTTATTCAATGAAAGCCGTCCTTCCGGTCTAGCTTTGTAAAAATCTGAGCGTCCGGGACCTGATCTCTCAATTCCATGATTAAGGGGAAGGGGTATTTGTTGTGTACTGTAACCTTGGTTAAGCCTCGGTAGTCAACAACTAACGGTAAGCGACTCGCGGGTGTCGGTACAAAAAGGATTGGTGCGCCCGCGGGGGACTTGCTGAGGGAAATCTTTCCCTGGTTAAGAATATCGTCCAGGTATTTCCGAAGGGCTTCAAGCTGTTTCTGTGATAATGGATAAATCGGGCCCCAAGGTGGTTGGGTATCTGGTTTGAGATCGATGGCATGATCAAAGGTATGGCGGGGAGCGAGTTTCTCTGCTGCAGAAGGTCAGAATAGGTCCACGTCATTGTGGTACTGATCTGGCAGGCGATCGATGATAGTAACTTTTTCTTCATCAATTCTTTCAATCCTGCCTATAACCACTGCGTTGGGATCATTTAGTACATCTTCATCCCATTCCACCGAGATTCCTTCATCTTCGGGGAGCAAATGGGTTTGGCAGTCAGTATCATCAAAGCACCACGCATCTGAATTAGCAATATGTTTTATCGGCTGTTCTTGATGCCACCACCCACAAGGTATAATTATTCCATACTTTCCTGCGGGAGGTATTTAGCAGGAAACAAGCCATAAGTGTTTGTTTGACCATATTTCTAGGTAGAGAGGTTTCGTAAAGTGTGATCCACCGGAAGAGATTGCTTCTCCAGTGAAACCTTGGATTTGGACTGCATCAGCCCGAGAGTGGTAAGGGATGTGAAGGTCCTTAACGAGTTTTTCGTTGATAAGGAAAATATTCGATCCAGAGTCTAACAAGACTGGGATTCGATAGCGTTTGCCCAGGATGTAAATCTGTGCATGTCCTTCAGGACAGTCCTAGCGTTGTGGTTCATTGATTATAATATTGGTTCGCTTGACACGACCGTAAGGTTGTCGTTTACCTCGCTTAGAAGGCATCGTGGGTGTTGTATAGCAGGGTGTTTGTTACAACGCCCGCGTTGTTTCGACCAGATAGGTCTCCTCAGACAAACTTTCTATAATAAATGATTAAATAATTTATACTTCCGGGCAACCCACTACAAGTGGTCTTTACCCCCTGCCGAGAGGTTCCCGAAGATATAAAGCTCCATAAGGGAGCCAAATCCCAACACCAAGCAATGCAAAAATAAAACAAGACACAAAAATAAACGAACGATAAAAGTAAACAAAACTTCTCTTTCGTGTAACGTGGTTGTCTTAGCGACTCTGTTTGTTCTTGAATAGTTTGGGTTGTTGTTGCATAAACGCGTTTTTGGTGTTTTGAGGTTACGCGAGGTTGGGGTATAATACGTGATCATCTGATTGTATTTTTGAACCATTCGCCATGGTCTAGTTGGTGAGATAGGGCAGGCCCACCTATCTTCACCGGTAGGGTCAGGCGTACAAGTCCAGTCTCTGGCAAGAATAAAGGTAATGTGTACTGGTGGCACCTTGGGCCCGGGAAAGCCCAGGGGGTTTCACGACTCCTGATCCTTCTCCCAAGACACCCAAGTCGATAAAATGGGAAAACTGTTGCAAATTAGGAATACCTGACCCCTTCGGGGGAAAGGAAAAGTCCTCCTTCGGGGGGCAACTGACAAGTCCTTTCTGGGAAGGCAAGTAACCACGGGTTTCTTTACAGGAGGGCACCCATACACCAGTCCCCTTGATCCATGTTCGACGATTCGTGCCGGTGTGGTAGCTCCGCATTCTGCAGCGAGAATTTTTGTACGAGCGGCAAGAGTTTGCCAAGAATTGCCGAAACATGGGGAGGTGTAACGTGTGTGAAAGAACCTTGGTAATCTCTTCCTGCTTGCCTTAAGAATAAGTGGTATCTGCTTGCTTCTCGAATCTAAGACGCGACTTACTCGTGTCCTTGTCATTCTTAAGGACACGCTGACATCCGCCCTAGTTTGTACGCTAAGCGAGATATATAAGGACTCATTGACTGAGGAAAGAAAATAGTTAGAAATTTTGCGACGCGTACACCTATGACATTGCTGTATCGGATAATTCCCAGATTTGCGATGGTCTTTGTCTTCATATTAAGTGAACCTTTGCAGGTGGTTCTTGTCGTGCATGCGGAAGTTGGTGCACTGCAAGTGTGCTAGTTCTTGGTTTAAATAGTTGTTTAGGGGTTCCCCTATTTTTATATGCAAAGGTTGCTGCAACCAAGATTGGCTTACGGCATTTTCTCCATGTGTGGTTGTCCATGCTGCAACGAGTGCAGCGTTTCTCCTTTTTTCGTTTTTCAACCACATCGTCCTTGATTCCATTGTGTCCCTTTTTCCAATCGGTATGCTCGTACTTCGCAACAGTATTGTTTTTATTTTTGGCGCTGTTATTTCGTCGAGCTTTCCATCGGGAAGATCCCTTTCCGGCTTTATTGTCCGATCCGCTTTTTTCGTATTTGGTATTGAAACCTTTGTCGGGTTCTTCTTGTTTTCGCTTAGAAGGGGGTGCCAGCGGGGTCGTTAGCAATTTTGTTAATTTTCCCCTTTCCAGGTGTTCCTCCTCTTGCCTACCCACTTTTCTTAAAATTTCCATACATTCTTCATCAGTGCCAGATGAAAAATGGGATAGGCGACCTAATATTTCTTGCAGGAGTTTCCTTTCGAGTCGGACCCTCCACGCTATTGCTGAGAGTCCTGCTTTAATGTTGAGATTGTCGAGGAGGAGCAGGTAAGTGTCAATTTTGCCCTTATAGCTGATTCTGTCCATTGTGTCTAGGGCTCATCATTCTTCCTTGATACGAATATATCTTTTGATAATTTCTTGTCGGAATCTCTCCCAAGTTGCATAATCAGGATCTCCAGTGAAACCTCCTATGCCTCCCATGACCTTTCGATATTTTTCTGCGAAAGGGGCTACCTTGTTTCCCTTGGTTGTACCGAGCGCGAAAATAATGCGATGCGAGTGGTTCTCGCATTGGTAATGGTTTCGATCAAAATAATCTGCACATGCGGTTAGCCAATTTCTAACATCTTGGTTATCATCCCCTTGAAAAAAGTAACGGGGTTCAGCCGCCTTTTTTATTGATCGATTTGGTGTACTGAGTTGTTGCAAGAATTCTAATATGCCTCTTGTACGAGGAGATGTATCTCTAGGAACAGATGGTCTTCTAGCGTTGCGTTCCAGACGTCCCCCTCTTCTTCCTCTGCCATCATCACCTCCTTTATCGTTATCGTCGTCATGGTCACTAGGATCTGGGTCTGGATCTCCACCTATATTACTAGGCGGTGGTGGAGGCCGTTGGAAGTTTCCTCCTTGGTAAACTCCCGTTCCTTTATCTACCCTTCCAGTAGAAGCTGCTTGTTTATCGGGGTTAGGATTATCTGGAGGAATCCAAGGATCAAATTGACCCTGGTTTGCGGGTCCGGGATCACCAGCACCTGCCTCTGGAGGCTGGATGGTAAAGCTGGGCTTTTCGTCATGGTCTATTCTGTCTGTCAAAGCTTGTATTGTGTTTTGGAATTTCTGATTTTGTTTATCCAGAAGCTCCTTTGCTGCTTGACGGTCTTTTTGATGCTGTTTGGCTGCATTGGCTGTTTGTTGATTTAATAGTTCAGCAGCACGGTCATCCTGGTGTCTCAGGACTCGGTGCCATTCGATGTCCTGTTTTTTGAGTTGTTCAGCAAATTGAGCTTTTAAGGATATTACTTCGGCTTCCAATATTTTATCTCGAACCTCCGAAGATTTCGCGTTTTCCCTTTTGCTGAGCTTCTTGGCGGCTAAATTCTTGTGCAATTGCTATTTTTAGCCGTTCCTGGTCGTCATGTGTTGCTGCTGCGAGAGTTGCTAGTGCTTCTCTAGCATCCTGGAGTTCCTTGTCAACAATGAACTCGCCTTTTGCTAACTTGTTTGTAGTGTTTCTTGCGCGTTGACGGGAGTTTGATCACGACGTATTTTTCTCGACACGGAATTGCGCACTATGGGAGCGACTCATGGGAGAATGTATGACCGATCCTGGATTTGAGGTAGTGGTCATAGTACGGGAGGACGGGGCGAATGAGGATGCATGAGGAGTGGAAGTATCGTCATCTTCCATAGGTTGATCGGGATTACTAATAAGTTCCAGGTGAGGAGAATTCGGGCTCACAAGGGCCATGGTAGCGGTTAGTGATCCTTTAATTTAGGAAGGGGATTTCTAACTCTCCAATATCGTCGAGCTTTTTTTCGACCCTTCGATAAGGTAGGGAAAGGGTGATGAAAGGACCCTTGTGGTGTTACCTACCAGTTTTGTTCTTCAGCGTCAATAAGGTTCTGAAGAATCTTTTGGTTTCGTTCCACCTGTCTGATGGCTTGCGTTGAAACAATAATAGTCTCAGGGGTTGAAGGGCGAGACAGGCGGAGAGGTAGTGAAGGAGAGGAACAAGGTAAAGTTATGCCTCCTTCCGATTCAGGTTCTCAATCGACCAAAGAACCTGAATCTTCAGTGATCCTGGGTTCAGGTGCAACAAAGGCAGCCTGTGGTGTGTCTTCAAGGATTAAAAAAAGATAATAGAAAATAAAGCAGGCGAGGATGTCTGCCAACATAGGAGCCTTGGTGACTGAAGAATAACAATATAGTGTTACAGGGTAGCTAAAGCGGTAGGATTCCGAGCTATCTAGGCCGAGGATATTCGAGACAACAGATTATAGGTCAGGAAGGCTGAAGAAGAATTGTTCGATAAAGTAATAGAAGAATATAGTAAGAACTTATAATATTGTTAAGGTCTCTTCTCCGTTGCTTGATGATGTTCTCAACCATCGGGGAGAGCCCTACTATTTATACTAATGTTGACGCTACTTTGCCTTCTCTAGTAAGAAAGTATCTTTCCAAGAATTCAGTTCGTCAAAACAAAGTGTGAACACTGTTTGACCCTGAATCTTGCCCAGCTTGACTCAGAGAATCTCCCGACTGCTATTTCTTCTGCGGGTGTTCCCACTCCAGCAGTAGCCAGTCTTCGATTCCTTCGTCCTGATAGACTATAATGGAATATGCAGTGTAAATGCCTACATACCAATAGTATCATGAGTATGGAGTGATCAAGTCCGATACTCATCTATGAATGCATAATTCGTATGCATTAGTAAGAGTAGTGAACTGGTTCTCTAATTATCGTTCAAATCAGTTAGCCATATCTTGAAATGTGAACTCTTTGAGGTTCCTCAGTAGTCTCCAAGATGCCTCCGGGATGTCCCTACTCCGGAAGCTTGGGTTCGGATATCTGCTCTCCCCTATGGTGGCATATATCTCGCGCATAATTATGCAAGCTATTCCCTCTAGGGTAATAGGAGGAGGCAAATGGATTCGCAAAGAACGCGGGCAGCTATGTCATGGAAGGTTGCTGCAATGGTTGGGGCGTCTGGGTGAGGGGCGGGGGACTGGGGGGAGGAAAGAAATGTCATTGGACATCAGGCTGGGAGGGCGGTCCCTTCTTAACGTAAGGGGCCACTGTACTCCCAACTAGTTGGAGGGGATGGTTGCTTGCTGACTTTGCCTTTACCGCCTGAGCCGAAGCCAGAGGCTGCTTGGGCATAGGAGGGCGAGGGTGCGTTGTCTGGGGGGAAGTTGCGTGGTGTAAAGGATGGCACGTCGTAAGCCCCTCTTCGGTATTCACCGGCTTCGTAGGAGTGTGGGAACAGCCTAGCGTATTTCTTAGGGTCCCGAAGATCCTTGCCAGGCTTAGTGTGGGAGAAGGGTATGAGGTATTTAGGGTCCTCAGCTGCTGTGGGGGGGGTGGGGGGTGAGGGTGGTCGGGCCAATTCCTTTCCCTTGCGGGAAGGAGGTGGCCCCGGGGCAGGGGTTGCGTGGTGAACTTTGTGGGCAGGTGCCAGAGCTAGTGGCAGCGCAGAGGTGGTGGGTGACAAAGGATGTGACAGGTTGCCAAAAGATCCGCTGAGCTCGGGCCGCGGTTGGGGAGGGTTTTGTTCATGCTTGGGGGGTGGGGTATGCCCGTTCCGCGGGAACGTCATGGACCTCCTTACTAATGACCTCGTTCTTTTGGGAGATGGTTGTGAGCACTTGGGTTACCCGAGTCAGCTCTTGCGAGATGGTGATCAGTCGTTTTGTGAGCTGGGCGAGGCGCGTGATGCTGGTCGATGGGGAGGGGATGTTGCGGGACAGCGTTTTGGCGCTGAAGTTAGTGTTCGTTACGGGGCCTTCGGAGCGCCGAAGAACGCGGCCCCCCAGGCCAATTCCCCCCCCCGCTGAACGGCCCGGGGCATGCTTTTTTCGCTCTCCCTGCCCCTGCCCCTGGCCCTGACCGTTCCCCACACGATTTCCCGTTAAAACAGGTGTGGAGAAACCAGGCTCTGTCCAGAGAACGGGTGGGGACTCGCCTCACCCCGCCACGAAAGGAACTCTAGCTGAAGTCCGGGAGGTCTCGTGGGTTGAGGCAGAGGGTGTCCCTTGCCTTGGTGAGCTGTTCCGCCATGAACGCTAGGGGGTAATCTATTGAAGGCGTTCCTGACCTGGAGGGGTTTGCGGAGTACAGGGCTGATAACCTACCGAAGGCGGTATTCCATGGCGGTAGCTGGTCAGGATCTGCCATGATGGCGAGAAGGTGAGGAGAAGGGAGTGAGGGGTTTGGTCCGGACGCAAAGCAGGGTCAGATTCTGAAAAGTATGTGAAATGTAGTAGGGGGGAGGAAGTTTGTGAGAAGCGTCCCCTGTCACTTGGTCGTTTTTTTTCCTGTTTTTCCTTTTTTTTATATCATGCGTTATTTGTTTTAGGTACAAAAAGCCTTATGCAGCCCGAGGTATGAAGAGAAAAAAACATATAAGTCACACCAACCACCCGCTTCACCTCTTCATGGGAAAAATCAAACACCCTGAAACCATAGGAAAAGCCCCCCTCGCCTAGCACCTAAGATACTATACCTCAGACACGTAAGGAAACAATTCATAGTAGGGTACAGGTAGAGAGATCCAAACCCTTCCGCAGGCTCCCCAGAACAAAAGAAAGTTTCCCTAAGGCCACGAAACGCGGGCCTGAGCGAGAGGATAGTGAACCTGCGTTAAAGGAAAGCCACTGGATTGTGGGCTGACAGTGGCACAGTAAACAGTTGGACAGGCCGGTAATTACATCGTTCAACCAAGGCGTTGGCGGCAGCGACGGAGGCAGTCCAATACCACGACTGGGCGTAACTGACCAGGAGCGCGACAATCGGAGAGGATCCAGAGGCGAGCGGAGCCACCCGGGAGTAGGGTGCCAGCTGGTGAGTAGCAGTCTGGTGCTAGCCGGGGGGCAGGTAAGCAGTAAAGTGCCTGCTGACAGAACCAGGAGAAGGGAGGAAGAAGAATCGCGAACACACTACCTCCAACCGAAAAACGGGCTATAGCACGGGCTTTTGGGACAACGACGAGACTGGGACGGGACTGTAATCTTACTAACCGAGGCTTTCCCGACCAGAGGTACAAGCCCGGCAAGCCGAGGTCTACTTTGACCAAGAGTCTGACACCGTAACGCTGACCGTGAAAGAAGCGAGAAGTAATCGGACCGCACAACATGCTAAGCGAGGTGGAAAGGAAGTGCCGGGTAAGGGGGAGCACCGAAGTTCATGAGTGGGTGTCAGTGATGAACGGGAACAAGAACCCCAAGGAGGCGAGGCAGGCGTGCCCCAGGAGAGGAGGCAAGATGGCTTACCGTCAACCCCTAGGTAGTAGCCATTGTGGGAGAAGAGAGGAGGGTGGGGGAAAGTGACTGTAATATGTGTACATGTTCCGGTAACGGTACACAGGAGTGGGAAGTGCAGGATCTCCTATGTTTAGTTGATTTATATTTGGTTTATTTGATTTGATTTCAGCTCCGCCACTGTCTCTGAGTCAGATAGGCTATGCTATTTATTGTATTGCTATGTTTAGTTTGCTTTGATGGTAGTTTATATTTAGGATTCCGGGTATGGAATGGTCATGTAACACTGGCGAAGGCTGAGCAATGTTTGTTTGCTTCTTTCTTTGGTCTTGCAGGATTACAGGATTCCGGTATGTGCGCAGCTACTGGTAATGATGGTGATTGCAGGAAGGCTATCGCTCTTGGGTTCTGTATTTAAACCAGTCTCCTGGCTAGCAGGAGACAGCAGACTTCGACCGACCTTCAGTCCAAGAATACACTTGATTGAATGGTAATCCCTGAGTTCTATTTGTGCTTCAACTATTATCCTTCTTGCTACCGGTCCCTTGAAGCCTCCTATACCACCAGCACTAGCAGGTCTATAACCAGTCCTATTGTACTTTCGTTAGACAGGAATAAACCTGTTATATTCTTTTGGCTACCGCAGGTGAAACCCCTTTGTTCTCAGGATTGGGAACACCCTGGTAGGATTGATCACCCTCCCAGTATCTTGATAACTAGTTAGAAGCAGGAGCGGCAGGGAAAGGAACTCCCGGCTCAGGTGCTACATTGACGATAGCAGAACGCAGGAGCAGAAGCGTTACCATGTCCGGCACGGCCTACAATGGTCACTCAGCAGAACCTACCGACGATACCCCAGAACCACCCACACTGGAACCAACCCCTGGGCCCACGCCAGCCTCAGCAGATACACCAACAAGAACCACTCACCTCCTCCCAGGAGATCTAGATACAGATTCAGACGAAGACAACAACCTCACAGCTGAGGAACTCATTCAAAGAGAAGCCTGGCGGCTTGAGGAAAGAGCAGCAGCAAGAGCCGCAGCCCAGCAAACTTCGGAAACTGAACGCCCACCAGAACACCTCACCACAAGCAGGTGGCGAGCACCCAGCATTCTGGGAGTCTTTGGAAGTCAGACACCAACTAGCTCGGCCTCTAGAGAGCACAGAGAACAACCACTACCCGGTACATTCATCCCTGATACACCAGAAAGACCCTCAACATCTAGGAGCGCCAGAGAGCCCCCTGAACGACCAGATCTACCCCCAGACCCACCTACAGCCATGGCAGCCCCAGGTCCGGCCAGGTTGCCCCCCCCTAAGCCACCTAAACCGCCTTTCTTTAGTGGTGAAGGAGAAGACCTTAAACCAGACAAACTCAAGCGATGGCTCAGAAGAGTCAAAAAGTACCTTGCAAGATCTGGACTGAATGATGACTCCCCTGGACTGGCCGACTACTATGGCTTTTACACAGAAGGGAAAGCGAATAATGCATTCCAGAAACTAGACACAGAGGAAGAGAACCTCACCCTACCGCAGCTGACACACCGCTTTCAGCAGCTATTCGAAGCCTCTACAAACAACGATGACACCTATCACAAGTGGCAGAATGTCCGCCAGACCGCAGGAGGAGACCCAGCACGTATAATGAAGATAGATGGAGAGCTAGCGGACCTCAAAGGATCAGTTCCAAATGGATCCATCTCGGATGATGCACAGAAATAGCGATTTCTCGATGCTATGGACTCTAGATTACGTCGCAATGTTGAGCCCGAGCTCAGACCAGATGATACCTGGGACCAGATGGTAGCTGTAGCAGAATGCTATGACGCTACCATGTACAGAACCGGCGGCTCCAAAGGCAGTGATAGGAGCTAGGCCTCTAGCAGCAAACCCCATACACCAAAGAAAGAGAATACCTACCGCAAGCCCTCTACCACATCAACGCCCAAGGAACACAGGCAAAGGAAAGGCGCCGTCAAGAAGAAGACCTATACCATGTCAAACAAGTCAAGTAAGGCTGAAATGGACCGCCGCAAGGCTGAAGGAGCCTGTTTCTACTGTGGCCAAGGCGGACACATGGCAAATGAATGCCCAAAGAAAGAAGTTAAGACCAAGCATGTTTGCCTCTCTGACGAAAGCCGAGACAGCAGCGAAGGCGAATATGAGCCCAATATAGACAGTACAGAGGAGCTTGATGGCAGCGGCTCCGTCCGGACCTACAAGACTAGAGTAGGCACGCCAAAAGATAGGCCATTCCAGGCACTCGAATTCACTATCAACATCAATGGCAAGCCCGCCAGAGCCCTCGCAAATACAGGTACCATTGGCTGTACTCTGATATCCAACAAATCCGGTACAACAGACAACATACCCTACACAGCTAGGAAGAATCCCGTCACTCTGAAGATGGCAGTTAAAGGATCGCGATCAACTAGCAACTTCTCTGGTGAGGTTATTATTCAGCCAGGCAAGATGAGAGTCGACAAGGTGCCTATGCTGGTCACGCCAGTATCAGACTATGATATCCTCATAAGCATGCACGATATCATAAGGCTAGGAGCGGTCATCGATTGCCAAAAGAACCGCATCTACTTCTCGAAGTACAAGGTCATAGTTACCTGTGCCGGAAAGTCTAGAGAGTCTAGATCAGCGATGACGAAGCCACAGGAAGTACCTGACTTCCTGGCGATGTTCCCCAAGGTATTTGTCAAATAAGTACCTCAGGAACTGCCCCCTGTACGCAAGATAATGCCCAGGATAAGCCTCATAGACCCGACGCAGCTTTTGAAGACACCCACCTTCAAAGCGCCACAAGCCTTGATGCACAAATACAAGGCATGGATCAACAAACACCTGAATGCCGGTATCCTCCATAGGACCAGTGTGCCCGGAGGAGCCAGCATGTTTGTGGAAGCCAAAAGGGATGGCAGAATCCGGCCCCAGGTAGACCTCCGCTTCAGGAATGATAACACGCAGGCCGATCACACACAAATCCCAGAACAGAATACTATACTAAATGCGGTAGCCAGATGACGATTCCGCAGCAAGATAGATCACAGTGACGCCTACTTCCAGACCAGAGTCCATCCAGATGATGTGAAGTACAACAGTATCAAAACACCCTTCGGCGGCTGTGCCAGCCAGGTCGTGATGCGAGGAGAGATGAATCCTCCCGGCACCTTGGTGCGGACTATGGAGGACCTATGCCATGACGGATTAGGCAAGAACATATGGGTCTACATTGACGATATTCTTGGCTTCAGTGACACCTTTGAAGAGCATGTTAAGTCCCTTACGAACACCTGCAGTAAGCTGCAGAACGGCGGCTATTATGCCAACCCAAGAAAGACTGTTTTCTTTGCCACAAAACTGGATATCCTAGGCCATAGGATAGACGATGATGGCATGAATCCTGCGCCAGAGAAAATCCGGACCATAATGGACTGGACAAGGCCAGAGATCTAGAAAGAACTGCCGTGATTCAATGGAATGGTTAATTATATCTCGAAGTTCATTCCCCACCTCGCCACCATCACAGCCGCCCTCACAGAGCTGAGTGGGAACCCTGAGTGGCTGTCGAGGGATCTGCAGGAAGCAGCCTTCGAAGCGGTCAAGCGAGCTGCAGATAAGCACAAAGTCCTTAGACCGATCCACTATAATAAGCCAGATATGCTATGACTTGTTACCGATGCATCCCCTACAGGTACGGGCGCTTGGATAGGCCAAGGACCAACCAGAGATGCAGCCAGACCTGCTGCGTTCCACAGCAGGAAGCTGACGCCATCACAAAGCAACTACCCCACACACCAGCAGGAAACTCTCGCAATCATTGAGGCTATGAAAGCATTCGCTCCCCATTTGCTACTGAGGCAATTTACAGTGGTTACAGACCACCCGAGTCTCACCAAACTCATGACACAAAAGAATCTCAATGAACAACAGCAGAGATGGCTAACGCATATCAGTCACTTTGATTTTACTATAGAATACCAGCCAGGAGCGAAGAATTTCGTGGCCGACTACCTATCGAGAATCAATGAGGGAACCCCAGGACCGTTAGATATAAGCCTCAAAGACCCCACTATCGATTATGACAGCCTTGAGCTACCTGACCCTACCCAACCCCTACAGATCAATACAAGCTACGCCTCCTCTACCCATTTTGGCATTGAGTCAGATGACGGTATGTACCAGTCAGGCGAAGCCCAAACCTCCCCTACTCTTACCAGCAGTGACTCTATCAGTCGCTGCTGCGCTGAATATCTTATGGACGAGATTACCAGCAATGCAGTGACTCGCTCCCAGAAGCGTAAGGCCTCAGCTTGCTCGCCGGCTACATCAAGCGCAGCCACCAACGATAGCAGAATATCGCTTGGAAACTCTTGGGGTGATAATAGAACTCACCCAATCTCTAGTGAAATGGAGCGACGACACTCAGAGATGAGCTGGATTTCATGCACTGACGATTGGTGTGAAATACATAAGAATGAAAAGGCAGGTGCAGGCTACTGGCCAAAGGACCCTAAGGTCCAGAAGCAGAGTAAGAAGACAAAGAGCAAAGAGCAGGATAGGACTGCAACATCGAATAGAGCCCTTGAGGCAGGCCAGGCCTCGCTCCCCGATATCCCATATCTCTCAGAAAGCCTCCCCCCTTTTCGTATGAATGATTCCATTCTAGCAACACCACCTATGGCCCCCCGGCCTGTCGTTCACTTTACACCCAAGCAGGCTATGACTCCGATGAGGCAACCAATGCCAACCAATTCTTAAGCACCCTACACTCCCGCCTTATGGGTATCCTCGCCCAGCGAGTTAGAGAAGCGCTTAAGACCGACGCCCTCTATCCCAGGGTCAAGGAAACCAATAACAAATTGCACTATTCAATCCGCGATGGCCTTCTACTTGCCCAAAACACCAATGCATACGAAAACCTTTATATACCGGTGGGACCTCTTGAGAAGGGGGTATCCCTACGGGATTTCATCCTCAAGACTGTCCATGAAGGCCTCGGACATTTCTCTGCCTACAAATGCTATTCCGATGCGGCTTGCTTCTTCTGGTGGCCACAGATGCGCCAGGACTTTGTCCTATACTGTCGGTCATGCGATAAGTGCCAGATAAACAACGAGCTCACTACCCTACCCTAAGGACGATCCCTTACCCTCCCTGACGCCGACGAAGCCTACCAATCCCTGGCCATACACTTCGCCGGCCCCTGTAACAAATCCGATGGCTATTCATCTATCATGGTCATTATGGACCCCTTTACCTCCTACACGCATGTCATCCTCCTCAAGCACGCTGCTACCTCTGAGAAGATCTTCAACGAGGTTAATAGCAACATCTTCGATGTCCATCGCATCCCTCTTAGTATTCTCATTCACCAGGACTCTCGCTTCACCTCTAAGTTTTGGTCACAAATGATGAAGTCCCTTGGTATCCTGGTCTGGATGGCGACCCAATACCAACATCACACGAATGGCCAGGTTGAGCGAAGGATCCGTACCCTCAAACAGCTAATGAGGAACTTCGTTAACCCTAGCCAGAACCACTGGTCCGGCCCCCTCCCCGCTATGGCAGCAGCCATGAACGGCGCCCCTCATGAATCCCTAGGCATCTCGCCATACCACGCCCTCTATGGACGCCCCTGGAAGATATTCAACACTGTCCCGAGATCCGCCAGCAAAGTACCAGCTGTGGACGATATCCTAAACGCCAATGAAGGAACAAGAATGGAAGTAGATATGCCCAGAAAGTATGCTACCTTCCGCCAAACTGTCCCGGCGGACGAACCCCGCAAGCCTCTAACGGAACCCTTCCAGAATGGCAGCAGAGATCTTGTTAGAGGCCGCCTTTATACCTCCGCCCCAGGATGATCCAAGAAGCTAGAACCCCGCTGGTTCGGCCCCTTCAAGGTGCTAGAACATCTACCTGACACAGATAACTACAAAGTAGACCTCCCGCCCAGAATGGCCTACCAGAAACCCTACTTCCATGTCTCGTACCTTACCGAATACGGAGAGAATGATCGCGATAGATTCAAGTCCCACAGAATGGACAAGCCAGCACCCATCCTAATTGACAATGTAGAAGAATGGGAAGCAGAGCAGATACTCGCCTACCGCCGCCAGAACAACAGGCACGACTTCCTCGTCCACTGGAAAGCCTATGAGCGAGCAGATGACTCCGGGGAACTTATCGAGAACCTCGACCACTCCCGGGAACTCATACAGGAATACTTGGACGCTAACCACCAAGGAGAGCCGATGCCCCAGTTCACCTCCCACTACATTAAAGCTTCCTGGGAACCTATGGAAGTTTCCTCTACGCTCGGCACAGCTAACGATTGCCCAGACGACTTGTGGGAATCCTATGCCGATGAGAAATATGATTCTGGCAGCTCTGAGCAGGACAATTTCCCCATGGATGACGACAGCCTCCTATGGCACACCGACGACACCGCTGAGGACAGCGAGGACATAGGAATTATGGTTGATCTTTCAGAATAAGGGAATGTAACATGTGTACATGTTCCGGTAACCGTACACAGGAGCAGGCAGTGCTGGATCTCCTATGTGGAGTTTATCTATATTTGTTTATTTGATTTGATTTCAGCTCCGCCACTGTCTCTGAGTCAGATAGGCTATGCTATTGTTATGCTATGTTTAGTTTGCTTTGTTGGAAGTTTTTATTTAGGATTCCAGGTATGGAATGGTGATGTAACACTGGCGCAGGCTGAGAACTGGTTGTTTGTTTCTTTCTTTGGTCTTGCTGGATTACAGGATTCCTGTATGTGCGCAGCTACTGGTAATTATCGTGATTGCAGGAAGGCTATCGCTCTTGGGTTCTGTATTTAAACCAGTCTCCTGGCTAGCGGGAGACAGCAGACCTCGACAGACCTTCAGTCTAAGAATACACTTGGTTGAACGGCAATCCCTGAGTTCTATTTGTGCTTCAACTATTATCCTTCTAGCTACCGGTCCATTGAAGCCTCCCTTAGCACCAGCGCTAGCAGGTCTATCGCCAGTCCTATTGTATTTTCGTTAGACAGGAATAAACCTGTTACTGCGACGATGATTTCCCGTGGTGTTGAGATTTCAATTCGCAGAGGTAGAGGAGAGATGGTTCTTGTCCTATCCCTTGGTTGTTTTTTTTCTTTTTTTTTGTAATCCTCTGTTCATTGTTTCTAGCTACAAAAAGCCTCATGCAGCGCTAGCTAGCGAGTAAACAAAAACTATCAATGCAAACCCACCGCCCGCTTCACCTCATCGCGGGAAAAATCAAACACCCAGAGTCAATAGGAAATGTCTCCCCGCCTAGCACCTAAGATAACATACCCCAGACACGTAAGGAAACAATACATAGAAACATATAGGTAGAGAGACCCAAACACTTCAGCAGGCTCCCCAAAATAAAAGAAACCGGCTGTTTGAAGACCAGAAATGCTGCCCTGAGGGGCGTGGAAAGGAGATCATCGACAGGAGAAAACACAGACACTGTGGGCCCACTATAATCACTCGGGCGGTGGTGAAGGTCATTACATCGATCCAAGGTGTTGGACAATAGCCACAGAGGCAGTGCCATGCCACGACTAGGCTTAAGCGAGGAAGGGTCCATCAGCAAAAAAAACGTTTACTCCAGACGGATAGGGCTCGCGTCCGGACGGCGTGCGTCTTCCCCATTCGTTCTGTACGTCCTAAACGTCCGCCTTTGCGTCCTGTGCGTCCTGAACGTCCTGAACGTCCGGGCGTCCTAGGATTGGATCTCCTGCGCCTGGTGCCTCCCAACACCCTTGTTCCCGTCCTCACCACCCGGCGCACTTGTCACGGCCTGATTCCGTCCGGACACCCACCTTCAGTCTCTTCTCGCCCGGGGGTCTCTCAAGTAGACCTGCCAGATTCTGGGAGCCCGACGGCCTAGATTCGTCCGGGGACGCCCCAGAATGCTTGCAACACCCTATCGACACTCTACGCGGACTCCTCCCCTCGTCCGCACCCTGTCGTCGCCCTTCGCGGACTCTTACCCTCGTCCGCACCCTGCCGGTCCCACTACGCAGACGCCTACCTTCGTCCTCTTTCACCATCTCGATTTCTAGCATAGCCTGTATGTAATTTTATATATTTCATTAATGGTAGTCTGCTACACCCTCGTGGCTGAGTTGAATCCGGGTACGTGGATGGGAATTGCCATCTTAAGCGTCCGGCTTCAACTCGGCCTCGTGCGTATTATACACAATTCTGTAGCCTATTCCACAACATATTTCACACATCCGCCCTACTCTCACAGCCGAGTTGAATCCGGGCACCCGGGTGGCAATTGCTATCTTAAGCCTCCTGCTTCAACTCAGCCGTGTGCATATTATACACAATCCAGTAGTATAGAATAATCTAATATATTTCATTAAACGTCCGCAGATCAATCCTGTGATTTACTATCCATTGGCCCTCCCCCGTGGGAATTACATGCTCCTGTCCAATCACTGTTCCTATATCAACTATTCGCATCTCTCGACCACTATGCCGCTTCCCGACACGTATATGTCCGCTTGGGAGATGGAATCTACCAGAATTGATCAGATCGAGTACGCGAAGTAGTGCCAGGCGCCGGACACCAGCGGCCTCGCTGCAGACGTTTCTTATTTTGAAAAGGGCTACCAGTTGCGCCACTCCCCGCCCCCGAAGATCTCCATAACTGTCCTCTCCGCCCGCCTGGATCCATACCCAATCATTTCTGGGACCACCGCTACGGAAAGCCATTGTTCCGGTGCTGCGGGCTCGGTGAATCTGGAAAACGGCCGTTTCCTGAAAGTCAGCGACCGGTATTTCAAGGTGCGTAAATTGCTCTACTGGAAGTAACCCCAGTTCGGTCGGGTCAGAAGACAGCGGATGGTCATCCGCTACAGTCTGCTTGGTAAAACATAACATCTCCTCCATTATGTACCCATAATCGATGTTGCAGGTTCTGCAGAGCTCGGTCAGCGTGCTGACGTTCTTCATCCGGCCTTTGAGAATTCTCCGAGGTGCAGCCGCTGTCTCCCTCCCGGTGCCTTCTATTGCGACGACATT
>Ga0307517_10003373_pt1 | contig 24841 bp, 19 predicted proteins | sample 23_EM_MG_FD_194515 | JGI IMG/M metagenome (GOLD analysis project Ga0307517, IMG submission 194515) | Populus trichocarpa ectomycorrhiza microbial communities from riparian zone in the Pacific Northwest, United States - 23_EM | ecosystem: Host-associated > Plants > Roots > Unclassified | place... | reverse complement strand
TCCTTGTTGCCATACGGCGTGTACCAGTTGCTTGATCTCGAGGCATAATTGGAGTTGTAAGTTGTACGTTATTCTGATGTGATCATGGCCAAGACACTAGTGTCTGGTTACTAAACGACCGCTATTGAACATTCCTTGTTTTTAAGTGTCCTGTAACCTTGCTGTTTTTCCACTTGCACACCTTGATCAACACACCTAATCCTTGTCTTGCCACCCAAAGTTTTCTGCCCTTTATAACCCTGCGCGAGTACCGTACTCGCCATACTCTTGCCAAGGTTGCGGCGTGTGGCCGCAACCCCCGCATGTTCTCGGGCTCACAACCGGGAGCACTCTAAAGAGTGCCTGATAGCTCAACGCAAATTTACAGCTCAACGCAAATTTGTGGCTTACGATAGTAACAGTGTGGCTCAACATAACTATGTGGCTCAACATAACTTCGTGGTTTAGAAAAGCTTTGTAGCTAAATACAAGATCTATACACTGGTAGAATATCATAAGAGCATTTTAATTTACCCTCAGTTTGACAACCTAGCATGTTGCCTCAGCCTTGGTTTTTTGGCTACCAGCCTAGCACTCCTAGCTTTATATGCTGCCTTTATCTCCTCAAGAAAAGATTTTTGTACAGCAGTATCAGCCCTTTTTTTGGAATTTTGTGCTTTATGTAATTGTTTTTCAGCCTCTTCCACTTTATCATCCTCCCTTCTTTTCACCATTTGCCTCGCTAGGGCTGTATTATCTGGTTTCCGGATCAAGCCAAAAAGTTGTCTTGAGCCACAAAGTTCTGTTGAGCAACACTGTTACTATGGTAAGCCACAAATTTGCGTTGAGCTGTAAATTTGCGTTGAGCTGTCAGGCACTCTTTAGAGCACCCCCGGTTGTGAGCCCGAGAACATGCGGGGGTTGCGGCCACACGCCGCAATCTTGGCACAAGTACCATCTAGAAATTCGCTACAGCAAATTTAGTTTCCACGGCTGACCAACCCAAGTAATGATTTAAAGAGTCTTCAAATATACTAATGTATAGATCCAGGAGTTGCCACCAAACTGATTGCCCGAGGCATCAGGGTAAGTTCTCCCCATTCTTAGAATAGAGTACCCACGACCCCAACAATGCCGCCATGATTGTTGCATATATTCAAAACAAAAACCTTAACTCTGGTTTCGGTTTGTCCATAGGAACTGCTAAAGTTGACCGTTATTATCTCCAAGTGGGTGACTTAGGTATTGCTACTACCTCCTCCCTTGTCTCCTGTTTGATAATGCGTCACAGGTGGTCACTCGTCAATCTTTTGTGTGTGAATCGTAATTCCCAAGGCATATATAATAATCAAACACAAGATGATACAGTATGGCAACTTACCGGAAACTCACCGGAAGCTATCAGCCGGGCCTGCAGTATGTAGAGAACCACCTTTGGTCTCAGCGGAGACGCAAGAGAAGGATTCCCATGACCCACAGTAGCTGAGGGAAAACTTCCAACTGAGTCTTTTGACATAAAATTAGCTCCTGGTATAGCGGATAATAGCCTCATAGGCCTAACTTGGCGCCTTAGAAGCGTCATCCTGCATACAACCTCTCTCATATGCTACCGAACGCCACCACATAGTTAAGTCTCTTGGCTAACCATCTTCCAAACTCTGCCGTTCGGCGATCTAAAAGTCCTCTTATTGTAAAGGAAATTAGAGCTACTCAGCAAGAGTATTAGTGAAACGGCGCCTTCAGTACACAAACTCTAATTACGAGATGTCCCGCGCCGGAGACAAAGTCGGACTCGGTTTCAGGAAGGCTTTCGTAGAGCCATAGAAGTGTAGGAACGTGGAGGTGGTGGAAGAATGACTTAGTGTATTTCCTATCTATGACCGAAGGTATATATAGAGATACATGACCACCAAGAGCCAATAACCGGTTCTACTAACCCTACTACTCAACCCCACCACATATGAGGATAGCTACCCGTACCTACTGCTAACCTAATATCTAACAAGAAGTTCATTGGAAACTTTCTGAAACGCTAATTACTGCAGTAAAAGGGGGTATTACCCTGTATCAAACCTTATAGTTCTATCATGCACAAGGTTTCCCATCATCGCATCTCGTGGAGGTAATTTACTGTGCGGTATTAGGGCATGTCAGGATTTTCCTGTCAGGCTCGAGGGATCTTATATGCTCGTGATGCCCGACCTCCCGATGAACAGAGTGCTCTGGGAGGAGAAAAATAAAATAAAAACGGCGATGGGGAAAAGGAGGCCCCAGGGGGATGGGATATCTCAGCTCGCTCGTAAATGGATATAGAGTAAAAAAGGGTGTCCGTTCATTGGTAATTTTCAAAAATAAGGTAGAATATCGGAAATACTGGAAAAACTCACTATGCACCTAGTTATTGTTGATGGTGACCCTCTCACAACCTGATGGAAGCTGCCTTGGGGTTTGCAGAGGACCCGCGCGTGGTACATGAGGAAAGAGCTTCGGTGGTAGGGTTGGCGTAGCGATGTTCGAAGAGGAGCTCTTCACTGAGTAGTCGACTAACTAGAGATTAGATACAGGTACAGAGCACACTCAACACAAAGAACAGGAAAACCCTAAAAAACGATAGTCGCGATAGTTCTGCCGGTCGCGCCCTAAACTAACTATCGTAAATCTAACTACCAGATGGGATTACATCTATCAATTAAAATGTAATACATGCAGGTAGGGATATTGAGCATTTAAGCGACTCATTCACTTGTGACCAAGGAGCAGAGACTGCCGTAACAATTGGTGAGCTCTATTCATAAAAGAAACATCCGGGTTCAGGAGACCGAGTTAAGAGTGGCAGGGTTGGAGAAAATACTGCAGTGGGCAGAGCACCACGTTCGGGAATAGCACACCATTAAGGTGGGTGGAATCTAAACTGAGGCATAAGAGCAGATTGCACGGGGTTTTTTTTTTCGAGTTCATACGGTGCTTGTGGAATTGGACCTAATGTTGAGCTAAAACACTCCTTACTGTATCAGCTTCCTTGATGCGCCGGGCTAAAATGTGCGGATAGCCGCCTCTATTTCTCCTTTAGTTAAGAACTAGGTTTATGTCACCCTGTACAGGTGTGAGAAATACTTGCACTGTGTATTTTTTTACTTCTGTTTAACCAACCGTCGTACCCACACTCTAGAGGGAGGAGAGGGGAAACAATAGATTTTAATAAAAATTATTGAAACAAAAAGGCAACAAAAGAAGATTTAATGGAACTTCCAAGATACACTGAATTATTTTAATAAAGCAGATATAGCTCCCACTAACGCTAAATACTAGATTTCAGCTGGGAGCTTATACTTCTGCACCCGGCTTTATAAGAAAAATTGGAATAGAGAATTGAACAGGTATGTAATAGATGCGTGCATTCCCATAGCGTGAGATTTCCTCCATTCAGGAAAGATACTTAAGCTGTGGTTCATGACACCCTCACACCGGAAGGGAAGGTAAGGCTGCAATTACCACAACGAGTGTTTTAAGCTGGAGGGAGGGGTTGGACAGAAGTGGGAAGGGGGCGGTGGTGGGGGCGATAAACACTTTTATAGAGGTGTTGCGGTCCTCGCGGAAATGGGACATAGGTAATCAGTATAGTATTCGGGGGTGGTGAGGAGGATAGTGCCTCTTCACGCTTAGGCCGTGTTGTGCGTGGCAGATGGAGGCTGTAGTAGAGCTATCACTCCCGTATGGCCATTTTTAGTAGCCCACCAGAGAGGTGTTCTGCCACGGATATTTGGCTTGCCGGGGCTAATTCCTTCACGTCCGAGCAGTAGTTTGACCACTCCCTCGTGCCCATTGCAGGCAGCCCACCAAAGTGGTGTTCGACCGCCCTCATCCGGCTTATTGGGGTCAACGTCGTCCCGTCGGAGTAGCAATTTCACCACTCCCTCGTGCCCACCGCAGGCAGAACAATTAAGTGGCGTTTCGCCGTGCTTATTTGGATTGTCGGGATTGACGTCGCCTCGTCCGAGCAGTATTTTCACCATCCCCTGGTGCCCATTGCGGGCAGCCCACCAGAGTGGTGTTCGGCCGTCCTCGGCCGGCTTGTCCGGGTCGACGCCTTCTTGTCCGAGCAGTAATTTCACTACTTCTTCGTGCCCAAAGCAGGCAGCCCACAACAGCGGTGATCGGCCGTAATTATCCGGCTTGTCAGAGTTGATGTCATCTCGTCCAAGCAGTAGCTGCACCACCCCTATATTCCCACGGCGGGCGAACCACCAGAGAGGAGTGTAGCCGTCCTTGTTTTGCTTGTTGGGGTTGACGTCCCCCCGCCCGAGCAACATCTTCACTACTTCCTCGCGCCCACCGCAGGAAGCCCAATAGAGCGGTGTTTGGCCGTGCCTATCCAGGTTGTCGGGGCTAACGTCGTTTCGTCCGAGTAGTAATTTCACCACTCCATTGTGTCCATTGTACACAGCACAATTGAGTGGTGTCCTACCGTCCCTATCTTGCTTGTTGGGGTTGACGTCGCTCCGTCCGAGCAACATCCTCACTGCTCCCTCGCGCCCACTGCGGGCAGCCCAATAGAGCGGCGTTAGGCCGTGCTTATCCGGCTCGTCGGGGTTGACGTCGTCTCGTCTAAGTAGCCATTTGACCATCCATTCTTGCCCCTTGACGGCAGCCCACAAGAGTGGTGTTCGGCCGTCGTCACCTAGCTTGTTGAGGTCGGCGTCGCCCCGCCCGAGTAGTAATCTCACCACCCCCTCGTATCCATTGCGGGCAGCCCACCAGAGTGGTGTTCGACCGCCCTCATCTGGCTTGCTGGGGTTGACGTCGTCCCGTCCGAGTAGCAATTCCACTACCCCCTCATGCCCAGTGGAAGCAGCACAATTGAGTGGTGTTTCGCCGTGCTTATTTGGCTTGTCGGGGTTGACGTCGCCTCGTCCGAGAAGTATCTCCACCACTCCCTCATGCCCATTGCGCGAAGCCCACCAGAGTGGTGTTTTGCCATCCTTACCTGGCTGGTCGAGGATGACATCCTCCCGTCCGAGTAGCAATTTCACCGCGCCATCATGCCCCTTGTAGGCAGCCCTGCAAAGCGGTGTTTGACCCTCAATATTTGGATCGTTAGGGTCGACGTCGGCCCAGTTGAGTAAAAATTTCATCGCTCCCACATACCCGCCCTCAGCAGCCCGCATGAGTGGTGAGCTGCCATCGAAATCTGTCTTATTGGGGTCGACGTCGCTCCGTCCTAGTAACATCTTCACAACCCCCTCGTGCCCATTGTAAGCAGCACAACAGAGTGGTGTTTGGCCGTTCTCGCCAGGTTTGTTGAGGTCGACGTCGTCTCTTTCAAGTAGCAATTTCACCAATCCCTCGTGTCCCCCATCGGCAGCCCACCAGAGTGGCGTTTGGCCCTCCCAATTTGACCTGTTGGGGTCGATGTCGTCTCGGCAGAGTAGCAACTTCACCACTTCCTCGTGTCTATTCTCAGCAGCCATCAGTAGTGGTGTATCGCCATCCTCAGCTGACTTGTTGGGGTCAACGTCCTCGCGCGCGAGTAGTATTTTCACAACTCCCTCGTATCCACTCTCAGCAGCCAACAGTAGTGGTGTTTCATCGTACTCGGTTGACTTGTTGGGGTCGATGTCCTCGCGGCCGAGTAGTATTTCTACCACTTCCACGTGCCCATTCCCCGCGGCCCACGCGAGAGGTGTAGCACCCATGCTGTCTTTCTATTGATATCACCACCTTTCACTTCTACCAAACCAGTCGCAACCTTAGCAATCCCGAAGATAATGCGTCTAGACCACAGAACTAGGAGATATTGTCGAAATACATAGGGTAAACATACCGCTTCCGTGTTCTCAAGATGGTTTTCGTAGAAATGTGGCTATTGCAGTCGTCTAATAACTTTAGCCCGAGCAAAACCGCGCTGTTTAAAAAGTATTTTTTTTCGTGGATTCCCGCATATAAAGCAGAATATTCTAGTAAGGGTCTGTGTTGGAGCTCGAGAGGGAGAGTGAGCTCGTGGCCGAGATGGGATGTGGGTTGGAGATCAGGAGAGAGAGGGGTGAGAGTACCTCTACCCATGCGAAGTCAAATAGCTTGGGTGGTGGAAATGTTAGTAACTTCTCAAGTTTGTGGTGTGATAACCGTTGGTATGGGGAGTTAAAAGCTATTAGTTCAGATTTTAATTTCCAGGCTTGCGCTATCGAGATACCGGTGTAGAGTAGGTTTTCTACTAGGGTACTCTGGTGTGGTGCATGGCCTATTTGGCAGCGGCCAAATTCGTGTATAAATCTCTCCTTCATGTATTCTAGTCTAACAACCAACAACTACACGGGGATCAACCAGTCAATTCACAACGTTTCCTTTTCCTTCTCAATTGGTTCAAGTGCTTCAGTCTTTGTCTTACCCTTGTGAAAGTCTTTAGGCAGTTTATCTTCAGAGTTACTTTCCACAGGTTTATTGACTGATTTACTGAATGGTTATGCCGCAGGCGACAGAAGGGGAATACGGCGTGCGCAACACACCATCCAACTAAGGGAAGGCATTGAAATACTCCCACACCGGTATGGTAAGCTAAGGGAACCCCCTCTCTATATCTATAACCAGTCACATGCACAAACTTCATACCGAGGAAATATCTAAGTCATAACTTACATGGTTGCCCAGCCTCCTACGGTCCTGTTCAGTTGTGATGGGACCGTTCCATTGTCCCATACAAATGACCATCTCAAAACGGGGAGGGGGTCATTTTCACAGCAGGAACTTGAACGGTTGGTCCCATCTCAACCAAACAGGACCTAAAAGGGTGTAGCCAAGCTCACACACATAGACCGAGTGAGGACTCAGTGAGGCGACACCCTCAGCCAGGCCTGGCGTGGATTGAGACCAAATTTCGGTATGTATCAAACCAAACTACTCGTACTAACAAATCTTTGCCAAGCCTTGCTGAGAGTGTCGCCTTGCTGAGCCCTTGCCCGGTCTATCATACTACTGTAAAAATTTCTTTGGGGTCCAACTGCCCCAAAAATATAGATATTATATAGTATTTTCAAAAATATCGCAATTTAGTATGATACCGCGCTAAATAGGTGATGAGTATCAGGTACGGTATCATGGATAAGAGTCCTGTGAGCTTAACCTATCTCCTTAGCAGTGCCCTCCTGCGCACAACCCAGGCACATGCTATCAAAGCCCCATGCGTAAGTCTCTTGTTTATGCTCTGTTTGGTTGTGCTGGTCCAATTCAGGACCGTTCTGTTATGAAATAGTTTGACTTGTGGAAACCGTTGCTGCCAATTTGGTACAGTTCACTTCTTGGCAAACACATGTGAAAAATTTCCACCTTACAGAAAGATCCTCTTGAAGAAATTTTACTAGTTCTTCAATTAAAAACCTTGATATCATACAATGATGCCTTATTGATAGTATTATAATAATATTATAAAGAAGTTATTTTACAGGGGAAAAATCATTTAATATTTTCTTGTGATGTTTCTACATGGCAACTGTTGTGTTAGGGCTTTTTGTGAAATTGAAAGGTTGGTGTCGTTTACTGTTGCCAAACAGCCATTCGGTTCTCCCATTTTGGAATTGAAGGGGAACGGTTGTTTGTATGATACTGTATGTCAGAACGGAATGGGCCCAGCACAACCAAACGGGGCCTTAACCATCTTCCAATTTCTGCAGCTCGGTGGTACAAAAATCCACTTCTTTTAAGGAACCTTGAAGCTAGTGAGCACGAGGCTTTGTGAAATGGGCCGATGGGCCCCAATCGCACAGTACCCCCCGCCCCCCGCCCCCTTAGGGCAAATTGAGACCCGGTTTCAGGAACACTCTTGCAAAGTGGCTATAAATCATTAAAAACTTTCCTCAACATGAACTTGCCTAGCAAAAGGTACTATTGCCTGGCACCAAATTATATAGTTCCAAGTTCGATAACTAAAATTTTCTGTTATCTTACCTCACGACTATAATTGAGGTATGTTCATAAAAGAAACGTCCATATCCAGGGGACCGGGTTGAGTGTGGGAGGGTTGGAAGGAGTATACCAGCGTGGACCGAGCACCGCATTCCGGCAATGGTATAATAATCCCAGTAGTAGAATGTTGTATTAGTAGCAGAAATGCGTAGACAAAGGGAAGCGCACATAGAATGGAGGAACACTGAAGTGTGGACAAGCGAGCGCTCTGGGGCATGAACGGATGTATAGGGTATATACGGAGACATAGGGCTACACATGTACTAGCAGAGTTTTCACTACTTAAGGTCAACCGTAGCTTGCAACCTCCATAAAAAAAACAGCAGAACAGCTCCTCTCGTCAACACACGGGCACATGATCGTACCACCTCCATCATCCGAATGGCGCACCATGCGGATGGGTGACATCTGAGAGGATGCAAAAGGGCAGGTTTTTTGGAGTTTATGCGGTGCTTGTAGAATTGGACTTAATGTCGTAGCCGAAAGACTCCTCCCTGTATTAACTTCCTTAATTTGGCAAGAGTAATAAGTGCGGATAAACTTCCAACCTCACCTTGAAGCTCGCCACTTCTCGGCATTCTACTCGAGTATATAGGCGTGATCGCTCAATCGTATCCACAGTGGAAGCTAATCACCACCACTGGTATACCTACCTAGTGGACAACTAGCTTTATGTCATAAGTTAGTGTACGGGTGAGAAATGCTTGCGCGGTATATTTTTCTTCTATATCTAAACAACCGTCGCGCCTACACTCTAGAGGGAGGAATGGGGAAACAATAGATTGTGATAAAAGTCATTGAAGCGAAAAGGTAAATAAGGAATATAAAAAAAGTAGATTTAATGAAAATTTAATGAAAATTTCAAAATACACGGACTTATTTTAATAGAACAGATGTACCTACCCACTCACTGACGCTAAAGACTAGATTCTAAACGGGGGCTCATCATTCTAGATTTGAATCCATAAGGAAAATTGGGATAGAGAATTGAACGGGTATGTGATGTGTGCATTCCCGTAGCGTGGGAATTGCACCAGCTAGGAAAAGAATTTAGGTTATGCTTCGTGACAGGCTTACTCTAGAAGGGAAGGTAAAGTGGTAATTGCCGCAAAGCGTGTTTTAGGCTGGAGGAGGAGGTTGGACGGGGGTGAGAGGGGGGCGGTAGTGACTGGGATGAACACTTTTATAGAGGTGTTGCGGTCCCCGCGGAGATGGCATCTAGGTAATCGGTATAGTACTCGGGGGTGACGAGGATAGTGCCTCTTCGCGCTTAGGCCGCGCTGTGGGTGGTAGATGTGGGAGGCTGTAGTAGAGCAATCACTCCCGTGTGGCCATTTTTGGTAGTCGTCCACACTGTGGTGTTCCTCCATCACATATGCGCTTCCTATTGCCTGGGTTCCTCTCCGCTTCAAATACAGCACCCCACCACCGGGATTATTATTATACCATCAAATCCTATCTTACCATTCCTCTTTCCGATTCGCTTCATCAGCAGTAATCGTTAAATCTTCAAGCTGGCAGAATTATTATTTTCTGTATCTTACTGTTAACCTCTCCTGTATTGATACCTTCTATGCGGTCACCACCTACTCCACAATAGTAGCTCCCTTCACACTGAATTAAATCGATTAATCTATTCCGTCACATGTGGTCACTCGTATATTTCAATGGTAGAATTGTACTGTAGTTTTCCGTAGCCCCCACAATACGACGCAATATGATACAGTATGGCAGTTTGCAAAGCTGGCAGAGGATATTAGCCGAGTTAATATAACAAGCACCTTTGATCGCAACGGAGATTTGAGAGGCGAGCTGCAAACTGCCTCTAGCAGTAGAGGGAGATTAACCAAATTTAAATCTTTAAGCGTTCAGCAGGCACAAAAAAAGTAAATCTCGATAGTTTTTTCTAGAAAAAATAACATATATCTGGATCTCAAGGCAGGGAAACCCTAAAGAAAAGGTTAATACCATGGTCAGACAACAGATGCTCTTCCACTAATTCTATGCGGGGAAAGAGCAGCCGAAGAATTACAGGTTGTGGAGGAAAATTGTCAGATTGCGATTTATTTCTAATTTTCTATTGTGCCTGCGGAATAGGCCTTAAATATGTGAGTAGTCTCGGGTATCGTGGATAAGAACCCAGTAGGTTTAACTTGTCTCCTTAGCAGCGCCTTCCTGCATACAACCCCCTCATAGGCGAACAAATCCCCGTGCGTAAGTCTCTTGTCTAACCATCTTTTAATATCTACAGCCCAGGCGATCTAAAAATCCACTTGCTGTAAGGAACATTATAGCCACTTGGTAGGAGTCTTTTTGAAACAGGACCACAGACCCCAATTACAAAGTACCCCCCCCAACCGCAACCCTCTTAGGCCAAAGTGAAATTCATGTGCACGGTGGGAACCAATCACCACTATACCTACTTAGTTAACAACTAGCTCTACGCCACTCTGTAGGGGGGTGAGAAATGCTGGCACTGTATATTTTTCTTCTATGTCTAAACAACCTTCGCGCCTACACTCTAGAGGGAGGAGAGAAGAAACGATAAGTTAGATTTTAATAAAAACCATTGAAGTAAAGAAGTAAAATATATAAAAAGTGAACACAATGGAAATCCCAAGATATGAGACACCGGCTTATTTTAATAGAGCAGATATAGCCCCTCACTAACGCTAATACTAGATTTCAGCCGGGAGCTCACAGCCACGGATTTGACCCTTATAAGAGAAATTGGAATAGAGGATTGAATAGGTGTGTGATAGATGTGTGTATTCCCACGGCTTGGGATTTCCTCCCTCTAAAGAAAGTATTTAAGCTATGCTTCGTGATAGGCTTACGCCGGAAGGGAAGGCGGCAATTATCACAGGCGAAGCGTGCCTTAAGCTGGAGGAGGGGGTTGGGCGGGGGGGCGGTAGCGGCCATGATAAACACCTTTATAGAGGTGTGACGATCCTCGCGGAAATGGTACATATAGTAGGTAATCAGTATAGTATTCAGGGGTGGTGAGGAGGAAAGTGCCTCTTCGCACTTAGGCCGCGCTGTGGGTGGTAGATGTTGGAGTCTGTAGCAGAGCTATCACTCCCGTGTGGCCATTTTTGGTAGCCCACAAGAGTGGTGTCTTACCACGAATATTTGGCTCCCCGGGGTTGACGCCTTCACGTCCGAGTAGTAGTTTGACCACTCCCTCGTGCCCATTGCAGGCAGCCCACCAAAGTGGTGTTCGACCGCCCCCATCTGGCTTATTGGGGTCAACGTCGTCCCGTCGGAGTAGCAATTTTACTACTCCCTCATGCCCAGCGCAGGCAGAGCAATTAAGCGGTGTTTCGCCGTGCGTGTTTGGCTTGTCGGGGTTGACGTCACCTCGTCTGAGCAGTATTCCCACCACTCCATCGTGCCCATTGCGAGCAGCCCACCAGAGTGGTGTTTGGCCGTCCTCGGCCGGCTTGTCCGGGTCGACCTCTTCTTGTCTGAGCAGTAATTTCACTACTTCTTCGTGCCCAAAGCAGGCAGCCCATAACAGCGGTGTTCGGCCGTAATTATCCGGCTTGTCAGGGTTGGTATCATCTCGCCCAAGTAGCAGTTTCACCACCCCTTCGTTCCCATTCCTGGCAGCCCACCAGAGTGGCGTATAGCCGTCCTTATTTGACTTGTTGGGGTCGACGTCGTTTCGTCCGAGTAGTAATTTCACCACACCTTTGTGCCCATTGCGGACAGCACAACTGAGTGGCGTTTTGTCATCCTCATCTGGCTTGTCGGGGTTGACGTCGCTCCATTCGAGCAACATCTTCACTACTCCCTCGTGCCCATCGCGGGAAGCCCAATAGAGCGGTGTTCGGCCGTACTTATCCGGCTCGTCGGGGTTGACGTCTTCTCGTTCAAGTAGCCATTCGACCATCCACTCTTGCCCCTTGAGGGCAGCCCACAAGAGTGGTGTTCGGCCGTCGTCACCTAGCTTGTTGAGACCGGTGTCGCCCCGTCCGAGCAGTAATCTCACCACCGCCTCGCGCCCGTTGCGAGCAGCCCACCAGAGTGGTGTTCGACCGCCCTCATCTGGCTTGTTGGGGTTGACGTCGTCCCGTCCGAGTAGCAGTTTCACTACTCCCTCATGCCCAGTGGAAGCAGCACAATTGAGTGGTGTTTCGCCGTGCTTATTTGGCTTGTCGGGATCGACGTCGTCCCGTCCAAGCAGTATCTTCACCACTCCCTCGCGCCCATTTTGCGCAGCCCACCAGAGTGGTGTTTTGTCATCCTCACCTGGCTGGTCGGGGATGACATCATCCCGTCCGAGTAATAATTTCACTACTCCCTCATATCCTTGGTAGGCAGCCCTGCAAAGCGGTGGTCGACCCTCAATATCTGGCTTGTTAGGGTCGACGTCGTCTCGGCCGAGTAGTAATTTCACCGTTCCCTCGTGCCCGCCGTATGCAGCCCCGCTAAGCGGTGTTTGTCCCCGAACACCTGGCTTGTTAGGGTCGACGTCGTCCCGGCTGAGTAGTAATTTCACCACTCCCTCGCGCCCCTCGCGGGCAGCCCGCGTGAGTGGTGTTCCACCAGAGCAATCTGTCTTATTGGGGTTGATGTCGCGCCGTCTGAGTAATATCCTCACCACTCCCTCGTGCCCATTGCAAACAGCACAACAGAGTGGTGTTTGATTGTTCTCACCTGGCTTGTTGAGGTCGATGTCGTCTCGTCCAAGCAGCAATTTCACCACTCCCTCGTGTCCCCTGTAGGCAGCCACCCAGAGTGGCGTTTGGCCATCCCAATTTGCCCTGTTGGGGTCGATATCGTCTCGGCGGAGCAGTGATCCCACAACCCCCTCGTACCCACTCCAAGCAGCCAACAGTAGTGGTGTTTCGTCGGTCTCGTTTGACTTGTTGGGGTCGATGCCCTCACGGGCGAGTAGTACTTTCACAACTCCCCAGTGTCCACTCTCAGCAGCTAAAAGCAGTGGTGTTTCGCCGTACTCGGTTGACTTGTTGGGGTCGATGTCCTCGCAGCCGAGTAGTATTTTCACCACTTCCACGTGCCCATTCCCCGCGGCCCACGCGAGGGGTGTGCCACCCATGCTATCTTTCGGTTGATATCACAACCTCTCACTTCTACCAAACCAGTCACAATCTCAGCAATCCCGAAGATAATACGAGGTGTAGACCACAGAACTGGGAAATATTATCAAAACACATAGGGTAAACATACCGCTTCCGTGTTCTCAAGATGGTTTTAGTAGATATGTTATTGCAGTCGTTTAATAACTCCAGCCCAAGCAATAGCGCGGAGTCTAAAAGGTACCGCTCTGGATGGATTCCCGCATATAAAGAAGAATACTCCAGTAGGGGTCTGTGTTGGAGCTCAAGAGAAAGCGGATTAGAGGCCGAGAAAGGATGTGGATTCGAGATCAGGGGAGCGATTGGCCGAGACTGCCTCGACCTGATGCGAAGTCAAATAGCTTAAGTAGTGAAAATACTGGTAACTTCTGCGGTTTGGGGTGTGATAAGCGTTGGAATTGAGAATTAAAAGAAATATGGTTTGGACTTTGAAATCGACTTCCAAGCCTGCGCTATCGAGAAATATGGTAAGCTAAGGGACAAACCTTCTCTCTATATACCAATAACATCTCATGTGCCCAAACTCCATACCCAAGGGAATATCTGTGAGTCACATATAGTCGCGTAAATGGGTTTCATAGTTTACACGCACATGCGACCGTACGGTACAAGGCAGGAAATCGTACATTTTAACAAGTGGGTTTCTGCAATTGTCAGGCAAGCTGTTCCATACCAATAGGCTGCGGTAGGGGTGAGCACGGACACCTTTGCAAGTTAATGGGTAGATTAAACGGACGGTGGGGGCCTCCTCGTCCACAACAGGTCCTTGGCAACAGGCTGCATAAAAATGTCCCTGTTGCAGGGGTTCGGGGCTTATCGTGGGACTTCAAGAGCCTCTCCTAATGTGGGGATGCCAAGCCTCGCCTTCTGCCCCTTCGTCCTTCAGACCATCCTACCCAGATCGTGTTATGTATCCCCCAGCTCCAAGCCAGCCATCATTGAGTTCAGTGTTACCAACGGGCCAGTCCAAGGCAGGCCATCTGAAAAATAGCCTGGGCCAATATAGGTCGAATTCGGCTGGCCTGCGAAAGCCGGTCAGGCCTAATAAGTTACCGGTAGGCACATAGGCCCGGTGATCAGCACCGAGAATTGATCGCTTCAAGCGCATCTTCACTCGTCCACACTGTGGTGTCCCTCCATCACATATGCGCTTCCTGTTGCCTGCGCTCCTCTCCGCTCCGAATACAACACTCTACTATTGGGATTATTGTACTGTCGAATCCTATCTTACCATTCTTCGCTCCGATTCTGCTTCATCAGCAGTAATCGTTAAATCTTTAAGCTGGCAGGATTTCTTGCTATATTTTACTGTTGTTTTATAATTGGAAAACATTTGCTATTAATCTCTCCTATATCAATACCTCTACCTAGTCACCACCTACTGCGCACCGTCGACCCACCACAACAGCAGCTCTTTTCTACATTCAATTCAATCGATTAATCTACCACCCCCAGGATTTTTCGGTATTCTTGCCAACAAAGAGAAACTACTGTTGCGCCCTCGCTCTTCGGTAATTGGGAAATATTTATAGTTGGCTCTTGCCGTTGACACTGCATGGATCCTCTCTAAGAGTGGGCCCGCCCAGGATATACACTTGTATAGGCCCGACTAGGATATATAAGCAGGCCAGCCTATCGGGGAGCCGGTCCTAAGCATATACCGGCTTTCCTGGGGCCTGGCCTACCTGACCCGCTGGGAATACTAATTTCGTTGAGCTTTTTGTCGCCTCTGATGAATGGCTCCTTGTGTGATAGCATAGGCTCCCAGAAAGACTAGCAGGGCTCCATATATACACTCTATTACCCTCACACGCCCCCATCCCGGACGGCCAAAATCCAAAGAACCTTTCCTCCACAGCAAGTGGTCCGCGACAACAGGTCAGGCTTTAGTGTAACGAAGTTCAGAACTTACTGACAATCCACCATCTAGGACCTTGATAGAATCCCCAGTCTAAACAACTGTGGGCTTGGGGGAGCAGGTTGATAAAATTACCAATACTAGTCAATGATATCCATCTCAAATGAGTTATACCGCGCCTAGAAAACACAATTTTTTGTCGAGATGTCTTGTCTCTGATTGAGAAGGCTAGGGGCCTGACCGCTGGTCGATCTAACGAGTTTGCAGGAAGGCTTGGAGATATATCAATGCCTGCTCCTTTTGGGCCTCGAATTCTTGTCAAAATAAAAACACGAAATGGCGACACTTTGTCTTCTGGCCTGATCTTACGAGTTATCCATCACCAATGAGCTGACATCACGGTTTATCAGCGCGTACCCTCTTCCTCACACCCGTCGTGGCTGTCTCCGCTGCCGAATACAAGTATTGCTGATCCCCCAAATCCCATAACAAAATGAAATTGCGTCACCGGATCCACGTTCTCCACTACCGGTGCGCCAGCCCCTAAAATTCCTTGATTTGTAAGAGCCATTTCTCTACAATTTTGACTCAGCGGCTCCGGATGCCATTGTGCCATGGCCACTGCTCCAGTGGCTAAGTCAAGATTGGGGGCCTGCCATCCGCAATAGTCGAGCTTTTCCACGAGCTGACAGCCAGGTTCAAAGAGTTAATATTGTTACTAAAAGGTAGAGGCACTTTCTATGACATTTTCTCTCCTTCGCCGCTTAGGATATTGAAGACGGTGGGTGGTGGGGTTGGTCTACTGCTAGAATTATAATACTAGGAGCTGGAGAAAGGCGAAGTGGGCACTCGTGAGCGCCTCCACGCCGCCCAATCAATCTCCTCCAAATTTGTTCACACAAACACCCCCTTTGTTCCTACCGTATCCATAGAAAATTCAGCACCTCTAAGCCCTGTCCTGTGGGGTAGCACAAATATTGTACTATGATGTGTGGGTGCCCTACAGCACCTCCGGTGGAATCAGCTCGCTCAGTGCGCACAAGTATGATACACGAATAAATTTGTCGAAAAATCTACATACCCAACTTAAAGCCTCGCAGCAAAGCCCTTCCCAATGTCGGCACAGGCTGGAATGGCCTTCCCGGAGCCTTGTACAAGGTGCTAGGAATGTTTGATGGGGACTATGTCCTTCGATACTCATCACGACCGCTAAGTTAAGCTTAGCACTCTCTCACAACACAATGGAAGACAGTCCCACGCTATACTGCTACCACCACCATAGCCTACCCCATCTTTCTACCCATCCAGAAATTCGTTAGAGCAAATTCAGCTTCTACAGCTAGCTAACATAGGCAAGAATTTAAAGAGTCCTCAATGTGCTAATGTACAGTTTCCTATCAGAGTTTAGGACGATTCAGGATCCAGGACTTACCTCCCAACTGATTGCCCGAGGTATCAGGGTAAATTCTCTGCGCTCTTAATACACCGTATCCGAAACCCAAACAAAACCACCATGATCATTATGTATCATTATGTTCAGGAGAAAAAAAGAGTCTTAACTCCGCTCTTCCTCTGTCCGTAGGGACTGCATAATTGACCGTTATTATCTCCAAGCAGTTGACATGGTTATCACCACTATTTCCTCTTTCTCTTGGTTTCTATTCCGTCACATGTGGTCACTCGTATATTTAAGCGGTAGAATTGTATGATACTGTAGTTTTCCATAGCGCACAATACGACACAATATGATACAGTATGGTAATTTGCTGGCGGAGGATATTAGCCGAGTCAATATAAAAAGCACCTGTGATCGCAACGGAGATTTGAGAGGCGAGCCACACACTGCCTCCAGCAGTAGAGGGAAAACCCGCATTTAAGTCCTTAAGGGAATGCTCAGTCGGCCTAATAAAAATAAATCACGATAGTTTTTTTTAAAAAAAACAGCAACTTATATCTCGATCTCAACGCAGGGAAACTCTAAAGAAAAGGTTGATACCATGGTCAGACAACGGGCGCTCCTCTACTAATTCTATGCGGGGAAAGAGCAGCCGAACACTTACAGCTTGTGTGAAGGAGAATTGTCAGATTGCGATTTATTTCTATTGTGTCTGCGGAATAGGACCTAAATAATATGTGATTAGTCTCGGGTATCGTGGATAAGAACCCCGTGGGCTTAACCTGTCTCCTTAGCAGCGCCCTCCTGAATACTCGACTACAACCCCCTCATAACAAATCCCGTGCGTAAGTCTCTTGTCTAACAATCTTCCAATATCTATAGTCCGGCGACCCAAAAACCCACTTGTTGTAAGGAACCTTATAGCCACTCAGCAGGAGCCTTTTTGAAACAGATCCACAGACCCCAATTACAAAGTACCCCCCCCCCCCAACCGCTGCCCCTTAGGCCAAAGTGAAATCCCTGTCTACAGTGGGAACCAATCATTACTATACCTATTTAGCTAAAAACTAGATTTATGCCACTCTGTACAGGTGAGAAATGCTTGTACTATATATTTTTCTTCTATGTATAAGCAACCGTCTCGCCTACACTCTAGAGGGAGGAGAGAAGAAACAATAAGTTAGATTTTAATAAAAATGATTGAAGTATCATACAAAAGTAAAATATAAAAAAAGCAAATTTAATGGAAATTTCAAAATATAATACACGGGCTTATTTTAATAGAGCAGATATAGCCCCTCACTAACGGTAATACTAGATTTCAGCCGGGAGCTCACAACCCCGGATTTGGCCCTATAAGAGAAATTGGAATAGAGGATTGAACGGGTATGTGATAGATGTGTGCATTCCCATGGCTTGGGATTTCCTCTCCAGAAAAAGTATTTAAGCTATGCTTCGTGACAGGCTTGTTCCGGAAGGGAAGGGAAGGCAGCAATTATCACAGGCGAAGCGTGATTTAAGCCGGAGGAGGGGGTTGGGCGGGGGGGCGGTAGTGGCGGTGGTGAACACCTTTATAGAGGAGTTGCGATCCTCCCGGAAATGGGACATGCAGTAGGTAATCAGTATAGTATTCAGGGGTGGTGAGGAGGAAAGTGCCTCTTCGCGCTCAGGCCGCGCTATGGGTGGTAGATGTTGGAGTCTGTAGTAGAGCCATCACTCCCGTGTGGCCATTTTTAGTAGCCCACCAGAGTGGTGTCATACCACGAATATTTGGCTCCCCGGGGTTGACGCCTTCACGTCCGAGTAGTAGTTTGACCACTCCCTCGTGCCCATTGCAGGCGGCCCACCAAAGTGGTGTTCGACCGCCCTCATCTGGCTTATTGGGGTCGGCGTCGTCCCGTCGAAGTAGCAATTTTACTACTCCCTCATACCCAGCGCAAGAAGCACGATTGAGTGGTGTTTCGCCGTGCTTATTTGGCTTGTCGGGGATGACATCGTCCCGTCCGAGTAATAATTTCACTACTCCCTCACATCCTTGGCGGGCAGCCTGGCAAAGCAGTGTCCGACCCCCAATATCTGGCTTATTAGGGTCGACGTCGTCCCGACTGAGTAGTAATTTCATCACTCCCTCGTGCCCCTCGCGGGCAGCCAACGTGAGTGGTGTTCCACCAGAGAAATCTGCCTTGTTGGGGTTGATGTCGCTCCGTCCGAGTAATATCCTCACCACTCCCTCGTATCCCCTGTAGGCAGCCATCCAAAGTGGCGTTAGGCCATCCCAACCTACCCTGTTGGGGTCGACATCGTCTCGGCAGAGCAGTAATCTCACAACCTCCTCGTACCCATTCCCAGCAGCCAACAGTACAGTACTGGTGTTTCGTCGACCTCGTTTGTCTTGTTGGGGTCGATGTCCTCGCGGGCGAGTAGTAATTTCACAACTCCATCGTATCCTATCTGAGCAGCCAAAAGTAGTGGTGTTTCGCCGTACCCGTTTGTCTTGTTGGGGTCGATGTCCTCGCGGCCGAGTAGTAATTTCACAACTCCCTCGTATCCTCTCACAGCAGCCAAAACCAGTGGTGTTTGGCCGTACCCGTTTGTCTTGTTGGGGTCGATGTCCTCGCGGCCGAGTAGTATTTTCACCACTTCCACGTGCCCATTGACCGCAGCCCACGCGAGAGGTGCACCATGCATTTCTTTCGGTTGGTACCACAACCTTTCACTTCTACCAAACCAGCCAAAATCTCAGCAATCCCGAAGATAATACGAGGTGTAGACCACAAAACTGGGAAATCTTATCAAAATAAATAGGGTAAACATACGGTACCGCTTCCGTGTTCTCAAGATGGTTTTAGTACAGTAGATATGTGGCTATTGCAGTCGTCTAATAACTCCAGCCCAAGCAATACCGCGCAGTCTAAAAGGTACCACTTTGCATGGATTCCCATATATAGAGAACAATATTCCAGTAAGGGTCTGTGTTGGAGCTCGAGAGAGAGCGGGTTAGAAGTCGAGAAATAATGCAGATTCGAGATCAGGGGAGCGATTGACCGAGAGTGATGCGAAGTCAAGTAGCTTAAGTAATGATAATATTGGTACTTGTGATAACCGTTGGCATTGAGAATTAAAAGCAATGGTTTAGACTGTGAAATCGACTTCCAAGCTTGCGCTATCGAGATATATGGTAAACTAAGGGGTAAACCTCCTCCCTATATACCAATAACATCTCACGTGCCCAAACTCTATGCCCAAGAAATATCTGTGAGTCATATTTGTTCGCGTAAGTGGGTTGCTTAGCTTACACACATATGCGACCGTACGGGGCAGGAAACCAAACATTTTAACAAGTGGTTTCTACAACCATCGGGCAAGCTGTTCCATCCCAATAGGCTAAGTTAGGGGTGAGCACGGAGGCACGGTCGCACCCTTGCGGGTTAAAGGGTAGATCAAACGGACAGTGCTTGTAGAAGACTCTTTGTCTGTCCACAAGCCCCTGGAAACAGGCTGCATAAAAATGTCCCTATTGAGGGGTTCGGGGACCTATCGTGGGACTTCAAGAGACTCTGATAAAGTGGGGATGCCAAGCCTCGCTTTCTGCCCACCTCGTCCTTTAGCGGCACGGGCAAGAGCCAACTTCATCTTCCAACCACCGGGAAGAGAGATGAAAGGAGCATCGAAATGGTCTCCAGGAAACCGAACTCATCCAACTTAGTCTTGGGGTCCTCAAAGGAAACACCTGCACGAGTCTCGGCGAGCTTATCGAATGTCCATCCAACGACGGCCTTCTCGGTATCGGAAGAGTCAAGATCGTGCTCAACGAAGACGGTCTTGACTTCCGTCTTCTTGGGGAAACCCTCAACCTGCTCATTGTTGATGGCACGCATGAGCGTGGACTTTCCAGAACCGTTGGGCCTACAAAGACCGTAACACACTGCCCTCTCTTCAATCGTAGATGGGTCTGGTTCAACAAGATCTTGCACCGTAGACCAAGTTGGATATGCAGTAGAAGAGGTCTTGGCCCTCTTCATCATCCTCATCAACCTCCTCATCAGCAGCACCCGGGGCAGCATGCTTCCTCAAAGTCTCAGCGGTAGCCTGGGCCTCACCATCGGCGGAGATCTTGGGGATCTTGCCGTCCAGGACAACTGGGTACAACAGTAGTATAGCTATCATATGGACGATGAGGGGCCGTGAGTTGGGGATGGAAGTCGGTGGGAATTTATTAGCATATCACGTGGTTGGTTTTGGGTTCCTGGCACACAACCAATTGGCTCATCAATGGCACAACCCCCCGACGACCCCAAGGCCAAACCCCAAGGTATTCGGCAATCTGGTTCCTCTGCTCAGCAACAGTGGCAGTGGCAGGAAATTCCCGAAGCCCAAGTATTCCCGCGACCTCCTGACATTGATCCCCTATCAATCATAAAATATTAACAAAGTTCAAAGGCTCAAACAAGGAAAACATGCCAGTCATCTGAAAAAGGCTTTGACCAGTGCGTGGGAGTGGAGGGTGAAGTGATATCCCAATGGGATAGTGCAATCGTGCGGTACCAGAGGCAGCCAAATTATACTCTCACGGGAAGAAGTTGCTGACTAGTTGACCCGTAAGTTATGCTCACTTGCCAAACTGAGATCAGTAGACATACTCAATCTGAAAATCTCCAGGTTGGCCCTGAATCAGTTAATACCTAGTCGCCCATAAGTTATGCTCCCTTCCCAAATGGAGATCAGTAGACAAACTCATTCCTAACTTGTCTAAGTTGGTCCCGAATCTCCTGCAGAGTACCCATTATTTCAATATGGTCCCTATCGCTCTCTTCTTGCATTGCCTTCCCCTCTAGTCGCCCTGCCTTCATTCTTTCAAGTTGTAGAATTTGCTGGGTCGGTTGTCGTATTTCTTGTCGCTGTTCATTTTAAACAACCACTGTACGCATATTAGCAAAAGGGGCAACTTGGTGATGAATACGTAGGGAGCTATTTGGATACCTTCAAAATGATTGCCGATGGCTGAAAATCCCGGTGGGGCCATTTGTACGATTGTAGTACCTCTAGTGGTCTTCTGAATATATTTGAAAGTCTGTTGGTCAATGTGTCAGTTGTGGTTAGCCAAGAGCGTCCACGGTTTTTAACTTTTACCCAAATATGTGGAGATTTTAGCTACCTACCACCTTATTGCCTTACCCTGCTGTTGGAAGGGGGAGTTTGTGGTTGTATGTTTGAGTTTGAATTATTGTGAGGTTGAAGGAACTCAGTAACTTCTGAACCAACCTTGAAGGATCTACTCCTACTTATTGAAAAGGGCAACCGTTGGCAAGCCACAGTCACAGGTGTCACCAAAAATGACACTTTATGATAATTCTCATCACCACCGAACTAGAGTGACGGTGCCCCCACGAAGTTTGAGATCAAAAGTCCTACGCTTTAGCACCCATGCCCTACGCAACGCCAGAGAAAACACCAAATACACAATGTCACAAACCACTTGTTTTGAAGAAATCTTCTTCCCTCTCTAATATTCACCAGGAGTTCCAACATGCAACGAATAGAGTCTGTGTCCCCAACCGTCCAGTTCCTCTATCTTTAGGTGAGGACTCAATGGACAACCGCTCATGGTCCATCTTTTTCCAGGTGCTAGGACAGACTATGGCCCCGAAGGTGAGGACCGGAAGGACTATACGGGACTCTAGCCCTAGCGCTTGGACCTCCTACACTAGCTAAGTTGAGATGATACACCTCTGAACCGATTTCTTTCACTTCATAAGACATCACTCGTGCGGTCCCCGCCATCCCTTACCATTCCTGGTCTTCTCCAACAGTTCTCCGCTGTCCTCAGCCATCGCCTGCCATTCGCTGCCATTCCCCACCGTCCACCCCCATGCCCTAAGCTAACATGTCTAATCCTGTAGGGCCCGCAGTCCTGCCCAAAGACTGCCGTTCTATGCTTAGGTTACCCCAGCCTGACTACTGAGACCCCTCCCGTCCTGTGCGACACTCTTGGGAATCCCCCGCCGAGGCCTGCTCAGCCCCCTCGACTCCTGGGAATACTGAATATAGTTGAAAAAAATATATTAAATCCAACTTTCAAACTTAATCCTAGGCAGGCTACTGTCATCCTACTTGCTGCTATTTTAAGTGCAAAATCAAGTGATGTTCCATGATTCTGGCCCTGTTTTACTGAGTTCATAAGCTAACTAGTCTGAGTGAAAGATACAGCCTTGTTTCAAAGGTTCTCGCACTCAGGATGGTACTGTGACATCAAGGGCTGTAATACATCAAGTATAAAGGTTTGTCACCGGACAAGCCAGGATGTGAGAACTTTTAGAACGTGGCCATACCCTTTACTGATTGTTCTTCGGTTAAGTGCACACAGGAACATATTCTTATTAGAGCACCGGAGGAAGAGAAAGAAGTTGTTCCTCAAAAGAAGAGACAAAAGTGGAAGAAGAAGAGTGCGAAAGGGGCGACACTATGTAGAGAAAACAGTATAAGAAAATCATCGCAGCGTGAGAATATATACACAGTAAACACATATGCATTAATAAAACAAGATCCAACACAATGGCGCACAACAATTCGAATAGTTAAAGAGATCAATGAAACGACCACTGGGAGTAGCTTTTCCCGCCATATTACAATATATCTACCATCTGTTACACAGATGAAAATGAGGCGGTTGTATATTTAACCTACCCCAGGACTTGATCGCTACCAACCAGGACTACCCTCTTACCCGGAAGGGAGATTCTGTTAGATCGGTAGGCTTCTTGGATTGGAGAAGGTGGGGTAGGTGTAGGAAGATTGGAGTGGTTGCTATAAGTGGGGGAGTGGTGAGACCTTTCGCCATTGTAGAGGAACACTGAGTGAGATCCCAGCAGTGCGAGCGGATGGGTGTCGGTGATCGTCTCTTTTTTATTGTATCCAACACTACAGCTTCAGCCAATTGTCCCTGAGGGCCAAAATCAGCAATTGACCATCCAGGCCAGTTAAAGATCCCGGGGAGTGAAATCGTTGATAAAAAGTCATGCTGGCAAAAAAACTGAAAAGCGAGTAATAATTGTGTAGGTGTGACTTCCCGCTATTCCGAGTAAGGTTTAAGATAGGGGTAGAGTGGAAAACAAAAGGGCAGGGAGATCAGTGAATAGAAAGAATTTAAGCAGCCCCCCAATGCCAAACTTGAGTTAGAGTATTTTATCTCAAATGATCAAGTCAAATTATCAACTCAGAGCCCACCCTATCCCACAAGCAAGACTTTCCTACAGAAGCAAAAAGTGGAAAACACCACAGAACCTTGGTCTAACACCACGGTAGATAACTAAGCTTTGTTGCCTACTTTAGGCAGTTGAGATATAATGTTTCAGAATAGATTGAGAGAAAGTTAGGGACAATAAGGGGTATTTCTATGTATCTCGTACAGATTGTGAAAATTGTCTGAGACAACGAAGAATTCCGGAGAGTGAGACTGGCAATGGGATGTGACTGTAGGAGAGCTATTCTATGGATGATGAGGGGCCATCAAGTAGGGATAGAAATAGGGGTAGATTTATTAGTAGCTGAAGGGGATGGTGCTGGGCTCTTGGCTCACTACCGGTTGGCTTATTAATGGCTCGCGCCCCTTCACACTAGGCTGAAGGGGCGCTCCAATGTGAATCGCAGTATGAAGGTATAAGAAATTAGCATGTTAAGAATACAAGTACTTTGTGAGAGTAAGTGATTGGAAAAAAAGTGGTGTTGCACCAAGTACTTCTTTTTCGATCACATTTTGCTTCATACTAGTACAAAGTACTAACAAAAAGAAAGAACCCTCACTGAAACCGCTTCTAGCAACCTCAAGGCCGAACCCCGAGGTATTCAGCAATTTGCTCCCTCCGCTCATCAACAGTCGAAATGGCTGGGAATCCCGGAAGTCCCAGTATCCCTGCAACAATGTGACATTGATCTCCTATCGATTACAAGATATTAATAAAGTGCACCGGATCTAATGAGGGAAACTTGCCTGTCATCTGAAAAAGGCTTTGACGAGTTAGTGGGACTGGGGGGCCAAGAGGCAACCCAATGGGATAGCGCAGTGGTCCAGTAGCAGTACTAGAAGCAGCCGAATTATGCAATCTCATGGGAAGCAGGTGCTGTCTAGTTGACATGTAAGTTATGGTCACTTGACAAACTGTAGGAGGGAGAGATACTCATTCTGAATTTGTTCAATTTGGCCGCGGATCAGTTGCTGCCTAGTTGACCCGTAAGTTATGCTCTCTTGCCAAACGGAGATCAGTAGAGATACCCATTGTGAAGTTGTTCGATTTGGCCCCGAATCTGTTGCTGCCTAGTTGACCTGTAAGTTATGCTCTCTTGCCAAACGGAGATCAGTAGAGATACCCATTATGAAGTTCTTCGATTTGGCCCCGAATCTGTTGCTGCCTAGTTGACACGTCAGTTATGCTCTCTTGCCAAACGGAGATCAGTAGAGATACCCATTATGAAGTTCTTCGATTTGGCCCCGAATCTGTTGCTGCCTAGTTGACACGTCAGTTATGCTCTCTTGCCAAACGGAGATCAGTA